>Ga0105162_1002140_pt1 | contig 10648 bp, 8 predicted proteins | sample JNZ201metaG_FD_81532 | JGI IMG/M metagenome (GOLD analysis project Ga0105162, IMG submission 81532) | Hot spring microbial communities from Jinze hot spring, China to study Microbial Dark Matter (Phase II) - JNZ 20120812A | ecosystem: Environmental > Aquatic > Thermal springs > Hot (42-90C) >...
GAGTTGTGAAAGATTCCCCTGGCTTTATCGTCAATAGAATTTCACGGCATTTTTATCTTGAACCGCTGAGAGCTTATGAAATTGGACTTGCGGGAATTGAAGAAATTGATTCTGCTTTTAAACTTTTCGGACTTGAAATGGGTCCCTTTGAAGTGATTGATTATGTCGGAGTTGATGTGAATTATATTGTTTCAAGATCAATCTATGAAAGATTTAATTTTGAAGAAAGGTTCAGACCTGTGGCTTTTCAAACGAAACTTGTTGAAGCGGGTCTTCTCGGAAGGAAAACGAATTCAGGATTTTATTACTATGTTGGGAAAGAGAAAAAACTTCAAGATTTTTTCAAAAGAGAGAAAATAAATTACAAATTCAGCAAAAAATTCTTAAATCTTGCGGATACAATCTGCAAAAAAATTTTGAGCCAAAAAGATAACCTCAACGATTCACAAAAAATTGTTGTCGCTTTGACAGTATCAATGATTATAAACGAAGCATATTACGCTTTGATGGAAAATCTTGCTCTTGAAGACGACATAAATCTTGCATTCCGACTCGTTAAGTTTCCAGCAGGACCATTTGAACTTGCTGAACAAATCGGATTGAAAAATGTTTTCAACTTTCTAAATCTCGCAAGGGAAGAGCTTTTATCCGAAAGATATAAACCTGCTCTTTTACTTGCAAAAAAATTAAGTTGAAAAAATGTTAAGCGCATTTTTGACAAACTTTAAAACGATTGAGCTCAAAGATGTTGAAATTCCAGAGCCATCTGATGGCGAAGTCGTTATAAAAGTTCAATCCGCTCTAACTTGTGGGACTGATCTTAAAATGTATCTGCGTGGGCATCCCAAGTTTAACTTCCCGATGCTTTTCGGACACGAATGCTCGGGAATAATTTACAAGGTTGGGCATGGTGTCAAGAACTTTAAAGAAGGTGATGAAGTAATGTTTGCAAACTCTGCATCCTGCGGTGAATGTTATTACTGCAAGCGTGGCGATGAAAATTTATGCGTAAATCTTTTTGAAAGCATCTTCTTTGGGGCTTACTCCGAATTCGCAAAAGTTCCAGCAAGAATTGTCGGGAAAAATATGTTTCATAAACCGAAAAATCTTTCCTTCACACAGTCAGCATTTCTTGAACCAACTTCATGCGTTATGAATGGGATAAGAAATTTAAATGTGCGTGATGGTGATTTTGTCCTGATAATAGGTGATGGGGCAATTGGCTTAATTTTTGCTCTGGCAATTAAAAAACTTTTAAATGTCAACTTAATCGTTGCTGGAAAACACGCAGAGCGTCTTGCGGTTGCGAAAAAATTCGGTGCTGATTTCATCTTGAATTCTTCTGAAAATGAATTTGAAGAAAAATTAAATGAAATCACATTTGGCATCGGACCAAATGCAATAATTGAATGCACGGGAAAACCAGAGGTATGGGAGAAAAGCGTTGAACTTGTCTCAAAAGGTGGTGAAGTTATCTTGTTCGGTGGTTGCCCAGCAGGAACAAAAGTAAATTTTGATGCAACGAGAATCCACTACGATCAAATAACAATAAAAGGAATTTTCCATTTCACATCAAAAGATGTGAAAAAAGCTTACAATTTTTTAAGCGACAATTCAACAGAACTAATTGAGCTTGTTTCAAGAAAATACCGATTAAATCAAATTCAAGAAGCGTTTGAGCGCCTTGCTGTGCGTGATGGAATAAAGTATGAGATAAACCCGTGAAATTATAACTTCTTCATACGACTTATCTTTTTCAATTCCTTGGAATACCGCTCCAAAATCAAAACAAACCACTTCGTGTAATTTTGTGGATTTTCCTTAACATCTTTAAGCAAAGGATTTAACTTAACTTTCTTAATCTCCGCAACTTCATTCGGATCGGGTTTAAACTCACCATCGTAAAAACCAAAGAAAAGCGTATTATATTCGTGTTCAATTAAATCGCCAACTTCCAGATTGTAAGTTATCGTCCCGAACTTTTTAATTTTACATTTGATCCCAAGTTCTTCTTTCAATCTTCTCAACGCACCTGATTTAAAAGTTTCTTCTGGTTTCGGATGCCCGCAACAAGTATTGCTCCACAGAAGCGGTGAATGATATTTATTTTCAGAGCGACGCTGTAAAATTAAATTTCCATCCGAATCAAAAATAAAAACTGAAAAAGCACGATGTAAAACTCCTTTTTTATGAGCCATTAATTTATCCATTGCGCCAATTTTTCGGTTTTTTCTATCAACGATAATCACATAATCTCTTTGGTTCATCTTCGCTTGAAAATTTAAATTTTGATAACAGAGATAGCATTGATAAATTATTAAAAATTTTGCTCTTAACAAACTCACTTTGAATATGAAAGTTGCAAAGTTATATGATTTCGGCGATATAAGAATTGAAGAAGTTGAAATACCAAGTATATCAGATGATGAAATCCTTGTAAAAGTGAAAGCCAGTGGAATTTGTTCAAGTGATACAATGAAATGGTATATACGAAAAAAAGCACCACTTGTCATAGGGCACGAACTTTCGGGCATCGTCGTTGACATCGGAAAAAATGTTAAGGAATTTAAAATTGGTGATAGAGTTTTCATCCACCATCACGCTCCGTGTATGAGTTGCAGATATTGCCAAAGAGGAAACTTTGTAATGTGTGAAACATGGAGAAAGTCAAAAATAATTCCCGGTGGAGTTGCTGAATATGTTAAAGTTCCAGAAGTGAATTTGAAAAACGATACATTAAAACTTCCAGATAACATCTCATTTGAAGATGGGGCTTTGATTGAACCCGTTGCTTGTTCCGTTAAAGCATTTAAAAAAGCATTGATTAGACCCGGCGATTATGTCGTCGCCCTTGGACTTGGGTTTATGGGTCAAGTAAATGTTAAACTTGCCAAATTTTACGGCGCTGAAATCGTAATTGGCATTGACAAAGTAAAGTTCCGACTTGATAGAGCAATTGAAAACGGTGCTGATTATGTGTTAAATTTTGAAACTGAAAATGTGAAAGAAAAAATTGCTCAAATTACAAATCAATATATGGCAGACATTGTGATAGTTGGTCCTGGAACGATTGAAGCAATTAACTTTGGACTTGAACTTGTCGCAAAAGGTGGGAAACTTTTGCTTTTCACACCAACTCCCGAAGATGCAAAACTTGAAATTAAGCCATTTGATATTTACTTCAACGAAATATCAATTATACCAAGTTATTCCGCTGGTCCAGATGATACAAGAGAAGCCCTGAGATTAATAAGCGAAGGCGTCATAAAAGCGGAAAATTTCATAACACACAGATTTAGAATTGAAAACACGCTTGATGCATTTATGATGACTGCAAACGCCGGGGATTCATTAAAATGCATGATAATTTTTGATTAAAACTTTACATTTATATTTTCCGTCGTCCACCTTGCTCTGACCTTGACAGTGTCTGGGAAAACGCTAAATCTCTCCGATGGGATGAAAGGATAAACTTTACCATAATCATATTTCCCGTTTCCATTTGAATCTATGAACGCTTCAATCAAATATCTACCTTGTGGAATTTTTTCAAATATAAACCTTGAATTACACTTCGTTTTAGTTTGAAAAATCTTCTTCTTTCCAACCTCAAACGCAGAAACAACAACAGATGAAACAGTATCATCACAAACGACATTTCCTTCAATTGCTCCAAAATTTGCTGGATCAAGTGTTCTGAAAGTTATTTTCAAAGTATCTTTAAAAACATTTCCATTTACATCGCGAATGTTGAAAACATTTAGTGTGTACAATTCATTTGCCTTTAAACTTTCAACTGGCTTAATTTCAAGCGAATTCAAATTTTGCTCAATTTTTATCTCTGTTCCAGCGCCAGATGAATCAACAAGAGAAGCCCCAACACCTGGATTTAAAATATCGTCAAAGAGAAGTTTTATATTTGCGCTTAAATCAATTTCAGTTTCATCATCGGATGGGGTTGAAAAAATCAGAGATGGTGCGGTCGTATCCTGCGGAAATTCATTGCGTGGCTCGGGTGATAGTTCAAAAATTTGGGGTTCAATTTCATTCCCGGCTAAATCTGAAACCTTTGAAATGAAAAGTTTATATTTACCAGTGTTAAGAAGTTTATCAAAAATTATCAAAATTACTCTTGTGCTATCCGGATAAATCTGTGGCACAAGGTTTAAAGAACCAGCACTATTTTCAAGTTTGAAAGATTTTTCGCTCAAAATTATCTTCTCCGAAAACTTAACAAGTATATGTGAGGCATCAATCACATTAACGGACGAAACGAAAGGTTTGCTTGTGTCTTCAATTGTTGTTTTAAAGATGATATTTTCAACAGATGGAGTCAAAGAGTCAATTTCCACATCTTTCCAGAAAACACCGTATTCATCTTCATTCGGGTTATATAGAAGGTTTCGCAATTTATCGTTAATAGCAATCAATCTATATTTGCCAAGTTTTAAAAATTGAAGTTTAAAATTTCCGTCTTTCCCCGCTTGTGTAACATAATCGGGCTTTGTGCGCAGTGGTGAAAGTGTGTCTGGATTTATTCCGTCAATCAAATAAGCAAACACCATGAAATTTTCCTTTGAAGCGTAAATTTTACCACCGATGCTTCCTGAATCAATTTTTGAACCTGTTGAGAAAGCAAGCGCAAAAGATTCTTTCATTTTATTTCCCGCATTTAAATCTCTTATTTCAGTCCCAAATGTAATGACATAAGTTTTGTTTTCTTTTAATTTTTCGGGAAAAATAAGTTTAAGTTTTCTTCCTGACCATTTAAACTTAATTTCGCCTTCAACATAAGGTGAGATGTAAATTGCATCCTGAACCGAGCGTTTATCAACATACTCGCTGAATTCAACTTCAACATAATCATCTTTGAAATTTGTTGTGCGATTTTCGGGATATGTTTTGATTATTTGAGGTGGAGTTGTATCTGGTGGACCACCCGATGGTGGAACTTGAGTTGCGCAACCGAGGAAAACAAGAGCAAAGATAAAAACAAGATTAGTTTTTTTCATCAACAGGAATTAAATTTTTTTGCAGTATGTTGTGAAAATTGAACGCATAAAAATTTAAAAAAAAATTAGGTTGACACAAAAATGATCAAAATTCAATTTCTCTATTTTTCCGATTGTCCAAATCACGAAATTGCCCGAAAAAATCTTATGGAGGCAATTTCAAAGGTGAGATTAAATCATTATGAGATTGAGGAAATTGAGATAAAAAGTGAAGAAGATGCGCAAAGATATAAATTCCCTGGTTCCCCCACGATAAGAGTTAACGGAGTTGATGTTGACCCAAATTACATTGATAGCGGGAATTATGCTTTGATGTGCAGAGTTTACAGAATTGGTGATAAATTTCACGGTGCTCCAACTGTTGAAATGATAAAAGAGGCGCTTGAAGATGCAAGTTTCTACGAAGGCATAAAAGAAGCCGGCGGTTGCTGTTGAGGAATAAGGGGGATAGCATTAAACTATCCCCCTTGTGTTCAGATTACAAGTAGAAAAATCTAAAACCAAGCTGGAGATATCTCGGGGCATAGGAGCTATTGGGCTGACCAAAATTAGAAAGTGGATTCCCTCTTGCGTCAAACATTCTATTAAAGTAACTTGCTGCATTAAACCAATTAAACACATTGAACGCATCAAAAACGATCGCTACTTTAAATCCTCTATAGTTAAATGTTTTGCTCAATCTAATATCAACTTGCTTATACCAGTTTCTAATTTTACGCCAATCAAGAGTTTTCACCCTTGTATTATTCGGCCAATCATCATCAAAGAAATTGTTATCGTTCAAGTCCATGCCAACTATAACATTGTAAGGTCTTGGTGAGGCAAAAATGCCAATCCCACTGAATTGGAAATCAAATGGCAGGTTAATTATCCAATTAAGAACAAATCTATGTCTTTCATCCGCACTACTTCTTTGCCTGCTATAGCTTGAGGCAAACGGATATGCTGGTGGAGTTACACCATCAAAGTCAGAATAAGCCCAAGACAATGTATATGATAACTGCACTGTTAATTTTGTTGTCTTATACAAAATGTTTGTTAAAAATCCATGATAGAAAGCTCTTCCATAACTTCCCCAGAGATAAATATCTCCATACCTATTTGAAATAGCTCTTTTGCCTTGGCTTGGAATGTAGTAGTTAGCATTTGTTTGCACATACAATGCTGTAGCGTGATTATTGACATAATCAATACTAAGACCAAGGGTTGGTGTTATCTGTTGTCCTATCCCGATAGACCATTGATATACTGCTGGGGTTAACATACGCTTGTGAAGCAAATAAACCGTTGGGCGTATCGTGCCCTCGCCTTGTAAAATTCTTTGACGCAAAACATTAGGATCGGTTGTGCCCGGATTTATAAAAGTATATATCCCCCACTTTGAATAGAGTTGCTCAAAATAAGCAATAAAGTTAGGTAACCTGTCGAAGAAAATCCCATAACCACCTCTTAAAATTGTTTTTCCAGTTCCAAACATATCCCAAGAGAAACTAATTCTTGGGGCAAAATTATCAAGATCGTTTTCTCTGTCACCCCTATTGAAATACTCAGGCGGAATTTTACTTGTTAATTCAGTGCTATCAGCCCATCTTACTTTAAATTTGTTGTTCAATGTATTTATATCCGCATCCCATCTTAAGCCAAAGCTCAATGTAAATTGTGGCACAGGTGTCCATTTATCCTGGATGAAGGCACCAACTGTCCATCCGTCCAAGTGACCCTCAGCGTCGTTCATAGTGTAAGGATCCGTAAAGCCAATGCCAATTGTTGCAGTTCTTGGCAATGTGCTTGTATCGGTGTCAAAAACAAATTGACCGTAGTAATAATACGGAAACCACGGGGTAGAAGTTGTTCTCGTAAGCTCAACCCCCGCTTTAAAAATATGCTCACCGTAAAAATCTGATAAATTATAAGTGAACTTATTCACTATTCTGTAATGATCTTCAGCAAGTTTTATTGGGAAAGTTCCGCGCCCCAAAGCTATGCTTGGATAAATATAAGCAGGTCCAGTTTTTATCAACGGTTCATCGTGTCTCCATCTCAAGTAATGCAATGTAAGTTCATTCATCGCCTTTGAAGAAATTATCCAGGTATCTCTTAATAAAACTGAATTTATATGATACTTGCCGTAAATTCCAGCAGTGTAAGCAAATGTCCCGCCAAAAAAGAATTTGCTGTCCATATATCTTGTTGCCCAAATCAAATCAAAAGTATGAGCAGTTGATGGTTGATAAGTTAATCTTAAAACACCTGTGTGATTTGCAGTTGGTGATTCAAAAGTTCCACGATATTGATCCCATATATTTGGCGCATATGCAGGTCGTCCAGGAACAACATCAATATAATTTTTCTCATTGTTTAACTCGTAGGATGCGAAGAAAAATAACTTATCCGTAACTATTGGACCAGAGAGAGCAAACCCAAGTTGCTGGCGGTTGTAGTCAGGTTTAACACTCTGAAAAGGACCACGAGCATTTAAACTTTTATGTCTGTAATTGGCAAAAGCTGTTGCTTTGAATTCATTTGTTCCTCTTTGAGTAACTGCTGAAATCACATAAGATGTCCCTCTTGTATATTCGGGATCAAAAGCATTTAATACAACTCTGAATTCCTGAACTGCTTCCTGCGGTAGAGGTGATCCAGTTTGTGGAATTCCTACGATGTTCCCGTTATAATAGCTTTTCCACTCAACACCGTCAACATAAAGTTGAATAAATCTAAGTTGAGGCAGCGAACCGGCTTCGGGTAAAGATCTACCACCGATTGGCGAATAATACTTTATCCCGGGAACTAACGCTGCTAAATTCATAACATTTCTCGTGTCAAGAGGCAAATTAACTATTTGCTCGCGTCTTACAGGCATAGAAACATCGGTGCGTTTAAGTTCAAAAACCGGCGCAGTTGCAACAACTTCAACAGCACCGAGCTCAATGGCTACGGGCACAAGTGTAAAGTTAACAATTCCTGTTTGACCAATTAAAACCTCAACCGTAGTAGTAGCCTTCTTATAACCAACATGTAATGCGGTTATCTCATATTTCCCCGGCTGCAACCCCAGAATATGATATGTCCCAGATTTTGTAGTTATAGCACCTCGTGTTAAACCCGTTTCAACATTTTTAACCACAATCTCAACATCAGAAAGTGGTTTACCCTCATTATCAATAACTCTACCTTCAATTTGAGCTGTTGAAATTTGCGCTTTTGAAATTGAACCCCCAATGATTAAACTTAAAATAACAAGAAATATAGTGTGTCTCATGGCAGGGCTTGATTTTTGTTTTTGTTTCAACCTAAATTTAAAAAGCAAATGATAATTTGTCAAGAGAAAATTGACATTTTTGTGAACCTTCCAAAACTTGTTTAAATTTGACTATCTCTGCGAAATTTTTTAAAATTTTATCAAAGAAATGGATGTGATTTGATGCATGAGTTAGCGATTGCACAAAGCATCATTGAAATTGCAGAAAAAGAAGCCAAAAACCACAATTCAAGCACTATCAAAAAAATCAAAGTTCAAATAGGAGAATTTAGCGGGGTCGTAAAAGAAGCACTTGAATTTTCATTTGAGATCGCCAAAAATGGAACTCCTGCTGAAAACGCTCAACTTGAAATTGAAATTGTTAAGTTTAAAGCAATCTGCAAGACATGTAATTTTACACTTGAAAAAATTGATGATTTCAATCTTTTCTGTCCAAATTGTGAAAATGTCCTTGAAATCATCTCAGGGCGAGAGATGAGAATTGAGTATATTGAAATTGAATAAACAAAAGGAGGTCTAAAATGCATAAAATTGATGTTGGGGCAAAAATTTTACAGGCAAATGAAGAAATCGCTCAGGAAAACAAAGAAATTTTTAAAAAGCATGGGGTTTTTACAGTCAATATAATGTCAGCTCCTGGCGCAGGTAAAACTTCAGTCCTTGAAGAAACGATAAAACGCCTAAAAGATGAATTCGCAATCGCTGTAATTGAAGGAGATCTGCAAACAAGCGTTGACTCCGATAGAATCAAAGCACTTGGAATTCCCGCCTATCAAATCACAACCGGAAATGTCTGTCATCTTGATGCTCGCATGATTCACAACGCACTTCACGATTTTAAACTGGATGGGTTTGACATCCTTTTCATTGAAAATGTTGGAAATCTTGTCTGCCCTGCGGAATTTTATCTTGGTGAAGATTTAAGAGCGATGGTTTACAGCGTTGTTGAAGGTGCGGAAAAACCGAAAAAATATCCTCTAATGTTCCACGAAGTTGAAGTTGTCCTGCTTAACAAAATTGACCTTTTACCTTACGCCGGTGTTGAAATTGATGAACTCAAAAAAAATGTCCTTGAAGTAAATCCAACCGCAAAAATTTTCCCAATCTCTTGTAGGACCGGAGATGGACTTGACGAATGGATAAACTGGTTCAGGAACAGAGTCAAAAGATTCAAAGAAAATGTTAAAAGCTAAAAAAATCTACATTGAAGGGATAGTTCAAGGTGTTGGCTTCAGACCGTTTATTTTCAAGCTCGCAAATGAATTTAATCTGAAAGGATACATTTACAATGATACTAACGGAGTTTATATTGAAGTTGAAGGGGATGAGATTGCAATTGAAGAATTTATAAAATCCATACCTGAAAAAGCTCCCCCACTCTCACTTATTGAGAAGATTTTAACAGAGCCATCCGAAGTTAAAGGTTATACTGAATTTTTCATAGAGAAAAGCAAAGGTGGGGAAGAAAAATTTGTTTTAATTTCTCCTGATGTATCAACCTGTGAAGATTGCCTTCGCGAGCTTTTTGATCCGAAAGACAGACGTTTTAGATATCCGTTCATAAATTGCACAAATTGTGGTCCCAGATTTACAATCATAATTGATGTCCCGTATGATAGAGCAAAAACTACGATGTCTGTTTTTAAAATGTGCGATAAATGTGAAAGCGAATATCACGACCCTTCAAATAGAAGATTTCACGCTCAACCAAACGCTTGCCCCGCTTGCGGTCCATCGTTAAAACTTCTTGACAACAAATTTGACGAAATAAAATGTGATGATGCGATAAAAGAAACAGCGAAAATTTTGAAGGATGGTTTCATAGTTGCGATAAAAGGACTTGGTGGTTATCATCTTGCATGTGATGCGTTAAATAATCAAGCGGTTGGAGAATTGAGAAAAAGAAAAATGAGAATTGAAAAGCCATTTGCAATTATGATACCTGAAATTGACTGGCTTGATAAAATTTGCGTTTATAATGAAGAAGAATTAAAACTTTTAACATCAATTCAAAGACCGATCGTTTTAATACGAAAAAAGGAAAACTGTCCAATTGCTGATGAAGTTGCACCAAAAAATGCTTATTTTGGAGTTATGTTGCCATATACACCACTTCATCATCTTTTGATGAAAGAAGTTAACATTCCACTTGTGATGACAAGTGGGAACTTAACAGAAGAACCAATTGCATACAAAGACGATGACGCTTTTGAAAGATTGAAAAACATCGCTGACTTCTTTCTCATCCACAATCGTGAAATACATATAAGATGCGATGACTCTGTTGCCATTGTGATCAACAAAAAACCGACGATGATAAGGCGATCCCGTGGCTATGTCCCTTATCCAGTTAAAATCCCGTTTGAGACAAAAA
>Ga0105162_1002141_pt1 | contig 10644 bp, 11 predicted proteins | sample JNZ201metaG_FD_81532 | JGI IMG/M metagenome (GOLD analysis project Ga0105162, IMG submission 81532) | Hot spring microbial communities from Jinze hot spring, China to study Microbial Dark Matter (Phase II) - JNZ 20120812A | ecosystem: Environmental > Aquatic > Thermal springs > Hot (42-90C) >...
CCCTCACACCCCTGATGGCCGCCTTGAGTAGAGCCGTGAACCTGTTCCACTGCTCTTCCGGGTTGCTGACGTCGCAGATCTTTCCCCACGGCCACAGCATGCCGCAAGTGATCTCGTTTCCGACCTGCACGATGTCCGGCAGCACTCCCTCTTCCCGCATTCTAGCGATAACTTCGCGCGTGTACGCGTAGACCTGCTCTACCAGCTGGTCAAAGCTCAGCTCTCTCCAGGCGGCGGGAGGCTCCTGACGCTGCGGGTCGGCCCAGGTGTCGGAGTAGTGGAGAGCCAGTATCAGCTTGGCGCCAGCACTCTTCACTCTCTTCGCGAGAGCGATCGTGTAGTCGAGGTCATTACCCGTGAAACCTCCCCACTCGTCGCGGGGTTTCGGGTTTACGAAGAGGCGGAGGCGGAAGCAGTTCGCTCCATGATCAACCATTACAGTTAGCGCACCCTGCGGACTAGAACCGGCGCTCTCCTCGAAAGCTGATTTTCCCCCGCCGCCTCCTAGAAGAGTTGCTAAGAGAGCGGTAGTGAGGAGTACGGCCGCAGCCAGCAGGTACAGAGTAGCGCGGCGCATACTCGCTTTCCTCTAGAGCTTCTGCTATAACTGCCTGCCGGTAGCTTCCGCTCGCGGGTCGCTAGGAGCTGTGCGCCGCTTGGAAGAGGTTCCGCCTGCTCGCCCTCCTCAGTAGAACGAGTGCAGCGATCTGTGTGAGCGTGGCTGTCAGCGCAAGCAACCAGATGGCCACTGGGTGGAGCCTGTAGAGTAGCCCTACCGCGGCTGGAGCTGGAACTTCGACAAGGCTGCCGAGAGTGTAGGAGAGAGTTATCGCGTGCCCTCTCTCGAGTACTCCGCCACCGAGCAGCCCGATGAACAGAGCTCGCGCTACGGAGAACTCGGCTCCCCGCAGCCCGGAGAGAGCAGCAGCCGCGAAGGCGAGCTTAGGCTCCAGGCTTGACAGAGAGTAGAGCGCGTAAGCCAGGGAGCCGGCAGTAGCCGACGCGATCAGGTATGCGAGCGGGTTGAGCGGCTTCACCGCGACCGTAAGGACAACCAAGAGGGAGACCGTCGACGAGATCGTTGAGATGAGCCCTACGTCCTCGACGCGCATCCTAGCCCCCCTCTCGTCGTGCAAGTAGAGGGAGAGGTAGCTGAAGACGGAGTAGAGGATCGAGGACAGCATGAAGTAAAGTAGCAGCAGTCCCGCACCGCGGTCCGAGAGAACTTCTCGGATGGAGCGAGCGAAGCTGGGCCGGCTTACACCCCTGAGCGAAGATCCCTCGCGAGGCTCCTCCAGGGTGAATGCTAGGACGGCGGTCTTAGCCAGGAAGCTGGTAAGAGCGGCGAGAGCGACGAGCCTGTAGCCGTCCACGATTCCCAGCTGCTCCATTACTACCCCTGCGAGAGGAGGGAGCATGCTCCCAGTGATGTAGATCACGGAAGATATCGAGTAGGCGGTCACCAAAGCGTCTCCGTCGGTTCCCGTCACGAGAAGCACCTCCCAGAGGATACTGGAGGCTGCGATAAGCGAGCCTGCTGCGAACGCTAGAGGTAGGAGCTCGCGCTTCCCCGAGACGAGAGGGAGGAGGAAGCCGGCGTTGCCCAGCACATCAATCAGCAGGAAAGCTCTCTTGAAGCCCACCCTAGACGCTAGGGGGACGGCGGCGAAGGGAGTCAGGATCGAGAAGCCTTTCAAGAGGCTCACGAGGAGCCCGTACTCGATCTCGCTGAAACCTAGCGCTACAACGTAGATAGACTGATAGTAGAAGATGGAGGGCATTGGTAGAGACCATCCCGGCTCCGTTAACAGCAGCCACTTCGCGTTCCTGCCAAGCTTACCTCTCCGCTTGAGCATATCACGCCACCGCGGCGAGCGGCCTGCAGTGCTAATCCGCAGACTCTGAGGTCATGCTGAGCTTCCTAAAATATGAGTTTCCTTCGGGTCCGCCGAGCTCAGCATCTGCGAGAGACTGGCGCGAACCCTCCCAGATTTAAGCAGTTCTCGCCGGCTGAGCGGCCTCCACCCTCCGAGCGCGCACACCGCTCTCCACACAGGGGGTTTTTCAGAGGAGGGTTACCTTTCTCGAAGCCGGAGGCGCGCCAGGCTCCCGGCGGCCCCGCAGCGCGGCGCCTGCGAAGGGCTTACCGCTGCGCGATCCACGCGATGAATTTATTGCTGGACGCCAAAGCGAGGTAGTGCTCATCGGCGATTTGAAGGGTAGGTTTTTCGTCGTCGCGCACAGAGGAGCTAGCGGGCACGAGCCTGAGAACACGCTGAGAGCTGTCAGGAGGGCTATCGAGATCGGCGCGGACGTTGTAGAGGTCGACGTCAGGGTGAGCAAGGACGGGGCGCTGGTCGTGATCCACGATGACACCGTGGACAGGACGACGAGCGGCCGGGGCAAGGTTCGCGACATGACTGCTGCCGAGCTGAGGAGCCTGGACGCCGGGAAGGGGGAGAGGATCCCCCTGCTCGAAGAGGTTCTCGACGAGGTGAAGGGCAGGGTCGCACTTTTCCTCGAGTTAAAGGAACTTGAAGCTGCGGCGCCCGCGCTGCGCCTCGTAAAGGAGCGCGGTATGCTAGACCAGGTTCTCTTCATATCCTTCGACCCGGAGACCCTTTCGGCAGTGAAGGGTGCGGAGCCCGCTTCACATGCGGGTCTCATCTACGTCAAGCCGGAGGGTGGGATCGTTGAAGCGAAGCGCTTAGGCTGCGAGTTCGTGCTCCCCTACTACCGGCTGGCGACGGAGAAGGCTGTTGCCTTCGCTCACAGGATGAAGCTTCTAGTCGTAGCGTGGACGGTGGACGACCCAGCGCTAGCGGCTGAGCTGAAAGGCAGAGGCGTGGATGGTGTTGCGTCAAACTACCCAGACAGAATACTGCCGCTCCGCGGCAGTACGAGCGCGTCAACGCGTTGACACGCCCAGTTACTCAGAGTTGCTCTCGCTCGCTGCTGCGAGCTGCGGGCACCGGCGCGGATCCTAGACGGTTAAAGACCGAGGGTCGAGCGCGAGCCGGCTAGATCCATGAAGTCGCTTAAAGCTCGGCGGGAATTCAGCATTCTCTTTGTGTAAACTCCCGCGGGAGCTTGGATGACAAGTATTCGCGGCAGGGCGAGCCGGCGTGTTCTACTAACTCCTCACCGATGATGTGGAGTACCTCGACTCCCATCGCGGTGAGCGCGTCAGCGATGAACTGCCTATGGCAGTGCTCGGGCCTCCTCTCCTTGCAGATGATCAGCGGGGCCAGCCCCTCAGCAGCCATACCCCTTATCCTCGAGAGGGCGTTGAGCGCTAAAGGCTCGGTAGCCAGGTAGGCTACGTACGCTCGAAACGTGGGTGAGCTCGTGCAGGCTATAGGCTCCGCGGCTTTGTACTTCTTGCTCAAGCCGAGCGCCCCGAGCTCGCCGAGCCAGACGTAGGAAACCCCCACTCTCTCTAGCTCCACCTTCAAGCTCTCACCGCTGTAGAAGCCGACGCGCGAGCGGGGAAACCTGCGCACATCAACCACCACTCTGCAGCCTATGCTGCTCACCACTTCGAGGAAGTGTTCGGGCGGCAAGCCGCCGTAGCCGAGCGTGTACGCGCGCACTAACAGGGATAGGGGCTACGCGGGGAAAAGAGTTTCGCCCGCGCAGCCGTCCGCAACCCCCCAGGCCCGGGGCCCGGCTAAGGGTCAGTGCTCCCGTGTAAGCCAGCTGGTGGCTCTGCGGTAAAGCTGCCTGGCAATGTCCCGGAACCAGCTGTCGATCGCGTAGAGTACTGCGAAATAGACTGCTGCTCCCAGGGCTACCGCGAGGAGCACTTCCCTTATCCTCAGGGGGCTTAGCGGGGTGAGGGCACAGTACATCGCTAAGCCCGCTGCGAGGAACTTCACGGCTCCTGGTGGCAGAAGCTTAAACCCTTTCGCAGCCGCCCACTTTGCGAGGCAGGCTAGCACTGCTACCTCTACGAGGAGCCCGGCCAGCCGGGAGTAGAGCGCTGTGCTCAAGGGGTCTGCATGCAGAAGCACAGCAGCGTAGACGCCCGCTAGGCGCAGGAAGGCTCCCGCGTAGCTGAGCACTACCAGCTTGAAGAAAGCCGTCCCTACCAGTTCTCTGGGCTTCGCGTTCATAGCGTCCGCCCGCTCCACGCCTTGAAGCGCGTCGGAGAGGATGCTGTTCACGGAACCCAGGAGCGCTGTGAAGGAGGCTACCCTGAGCACCGGGGCTGCAGCCGCGTAGAGTGGGTTCATGACGTAGAGAAGGCTTTGAGAAAGCGCTACCGAGCCGAGCGCCGCGGGGACGCCGATCACAAGCACCAGCCTGAGAGCTTCCTCCGTGAACACTGCCGCGCTGCCGCTGTCGGTGGTGAGGAGCTTCTGGTAGAGCCCCCTCCCGAGGAAGTAGGAGTAGGCGATCAAGTTCGCGAAAGGCAAGATGATGGTGTAGAACGCAACCGCATCGTTTCCGGAAAAGTGCGATATCAGGAGCACGTCTGCGGAAGCGATCAGGGGTATAGGCGCGCCCAAGGCTGTGATCCATGAGTAGCCGAGAACCTTTCTCGCGGTTTCGAGCCTCGGCCGCAGGGAGAGCTCCCTTCTAGTGAAGTAGGCGAGCGCTGCGAGCTGCGCCACGTGGCCGGAAAGCACCGCGATGAGAGCGTGGGTGAGCGTCACCTCGCCTCTCAGCGCGAAGAAAGCAGCAGCCGCTAGCTTGAAGGTTTCGAAAAACACTTCGGAGGTTGCAGCAGCCGCCGGCCTCGTCGCGTACAGCGAGGCGTACAGCGCTCCGCTAACGTACTGGACGGGCACGTAGGCGAGCACGACTTTGAGAGCCGCCTCGGGAATCCCGAACGTGGCGGATATGCCTGGCGACAGGAGAGCCAGCAGCGCGGTGGCTGCAGCAGAAAAGGAGAGAGCAAGAGCGAAGCCTGTTGCTGTCACGCTCTCGTCGCCGAATGCCCGCAGCCTCGTAACCCAGAAGTTCACGAAGGAAGCCATCAGCGCATACACAAGTATCGAGGAGATTACCCCCCAGGCGCCGAAATCCTCCGGGGAGAGGTTCCTGGTCATGATGAGTATGAACGCTGCGCCGACCAGCACGCTGTACAGCTTACTCACGTAAAACAGCGCTCCGACGAGCCTAAGCCCCACGCAACCACCCGCTTCTCTCAGCGTAGAGGAGGATAGCTGCGAGCGACTTCAAGTCTCCCTCCCCGCTCCCGCAGAGCCTAATGTACTCGAGAGGGTTCAGCTCCACGACCTCCAAGAACTCGCCCTCATCGGGGCGGGCGGCAGCTTTCGCAAGCTTTCTGGCGGTAAAGACCTCGATTAGCTCATCGCTGTAGCCTGGCGAGACGTACGCTCGCCCAAGGCTCTCAAGCTCCCCGGCGCGGTACCCCGTCTCTTCTTCAAGCTCCCTGGCAGCAGCTTCGCGAGGATCCTCTCCGGGCTCGACGCGGCCCGCGGGGAGCTCGATAATCCACTTCGCGATGGGGGCCCGCCACTGCCGCACGAAAATCAGCCGGCCCCGTGCCAGCTCCGGGACGATGACCACGGAGCGCCCGAAAGACACTAGATCCTTCTCGAAGCGCCTCCCATCCCACTCGACGATCCTCCGGTAAAGCGCGACCCGGCGCCCGCGGCACAGCAGCTGGTCGTCAACCACCCTTGGGCTACTCAAAGGCACCACCGTGCTGACAGCCTAGCGTGGCGAAGCACCCCCTCTTATAACTCTCCCAGAGCGGCATGGCAGGAAATTTTAAATACGCTATCAAAATTCTGAGAAACGATGGGTAAGCGCTTAGCAGCTGGAGTTCTCGTGGTTCTGCTCTTCGTCTCTCTCTACCTGGTTCTCACCGCTCGGCAGGGCGAGAGCGGGGAGGCTTCCCAGCGCTCGGCGCGGAGAGTCATTGTGAGAGTAGCGACTACGACGAGCCTCGATGCATCGGGACTGCTGGACACGCTCAAGAGAGAGTTCGAGATCAGGCACCCGGGCATCGAGGTGGTGTGGGTGGCTGTTGGGACAGGCCAAGCGCTCGAGATGGCGAGAAGGGGGGATGTTGACCTGGTGTTGACGCACGATAGAGAGCTTGAAGATAGGTTCATCAGCGAAGGCTACGGAGTCCACGGGGTCACTTTCGCCTGTAACGAGTTCTACGTGCTGGGGCCTCCTGAGGACCCCGCCGGGGTTTCAGGAGCGCGTAGCGCCGCCGAGGCTTTTTCTAGAATCTACTCTGCGGGTGAAGCCGGTAGAGCGGTATTTGTTTCGCGGGGCGATAACTCGGGCACGCACCTGAAGGAGCTGAGTCTCTGGTCGAGCGCTGGGCTCAGCCCTGGAGGGAAGCCCTGGTACCGCGAGACTGGTCAAGGCATGGCTCAGACCCTGATGGTAGCTGACCCGCTGCGCGCGTACACTCTGTGTGACTCCTCCACTTACGCGGCTTTCGCCAGTAGGGTGGGCTTGAAGGTTCTCTTCAGAGGAGACCTCTCGCTTAGGAACTTCTACCGCGCGATTCTCGTGAATCCGGAGAGGTTCCCCTGGGTTAGCTACAGCGCAGCGCACGAGTTCGTGAAGTTCGTGGTATCGCCCGAGGGTCAGAGAGCGGTCAGCGAGCACCGCAAGGGCGGACTGCAGCTCTTCGAAGCTTGCTTCGGCAGGTTCGATGTCTTAGAGTTGGGTGGCCCCTACGAGAGGGAGCAGGTAGAGTACTGGGAGAAACAGCTGAGCGGCTAGGTGGCTTGCATGGAGCCCTACGAGCTGCTCCACATTACGTTGCTGTCCGTGAAAGTCTCGCTGACGGCGACCCTCCTGTCTTCTGCGGTAGGCGTTCCTCTCGGGCTCTTCCTGGCTACGAGGGCCCGCTGGAAGCGAGCGCTGAGCTTACTCGTGAACACGGCGATGGGTCTACCCCCCGTCCTTCTCGGGCTTCTGCTCTACCTCCTCCTCTCGAGGAGCGGCCCCCTAAGCTTTCTCGGCCTGCTCTTCACTCCCGAGGGGATGGTTCTCTCGCAGTTTCTCCTCACTCTACCGATAGTCGCGGGCTTGACGATGGCGGCTGTAGAGGCCCTCCCCCGCGACGTTAAGGAGCTTATCGACTCTATCAGCACGAGCCCGCTCTACCGGTACCTGTTCTACCTGAGCGAAGTCCGCGCGCACGTGTTCGCCGCGTCGCTGACCGCGCTAGCGAGAGCGGTCTCCGAGGTTGGCTCCGTCATAATCGTTGGCGGAAACATCCGCTACCACACCCGCGTGCTCACAACAGCTATCGTGTACTACACGAACGCTGGGGACTTCGAGGCTGCGCTGCAGCTAGGCGGGGTTCTCGTGCTTCTCTACTTTGCTGCGAACTTGCTGGCTTTAGCGATTAGAGCGAGGGTGGTTCAAGCATGATCGAAGCGAGATCCCTTGTGAAGGCTTACGGTGGGGTGCCCGTTCTGAGGGGGGTAAGCGTCTTCGCGAGGAGAGGCGAGGTGACGTGCATCGTAGGTCCTAACGGCTCTGGAAAGACCACGCTTCTCAGGATCCTGGCTCTGCTGGAGAAGCCGGACTCCGGCGAGGTGCTTTACGACGGTGTAGTGCCTGCAAGCAGCGAGCAGGTAGCCAGGGTGAAGGCTAAGACTGCTTACGTTCCACAGAGGGCCCACGCCCTTTCGATGAGCGTCTACAGCAACGTTTACCTTGCGCTGCGCAGCAGGGGTGTCCCGCCTCAGGAGGCTTCGAGGCGCGCTGAGGAAGCGCTGAAGGTTTTCGGGCTCTACGAGGCCAGGAGGAAGAGCGCGCTTTCCCTCTCTGGCGGGCAGAGGCAGCTCCTCTCCGTCGCGAGAGCTCTCGCGCTCCAACCGGAGTACATGCTCCTCGACGAGCCGACGAGCAACCTGGACTCAGAGAGAGCTGCACTCGTCCTTAAGCTACTCAAAAGCTTCGCGCGGGAGGAGGGTGCCGCGGTCATCCTGGTTACGCACAGGGTGGCAGAAGCGAGGGAGATCGCTTACAGAACCTTCATCCTAATGAGCGGTAGAGTCGTCGCCGCGCTTGACGGCGCGCCTGAGGGGGAGGAGCTGGAGAAGTGGCTAGGGGGCTGATCATGAGAGACGAGCTCGAGCCCCTACCTAGGTTCGCGAAGCTCTTAGAGCGGGGGGAGGTTAGCTTCCACTTCGCAATTCGGGCCGGTGAAGCGCTCCTCGGGGGGGACCTGCTCGCAGTTCTCAAAGCTGTAGAGTCCTCGGGGACTCTGAGGAGAGCGTCCGAGGTTCTTGGCGCGGGCTACAGCGCAGCCTGGAGGGTTCTGAGCGATTCGGAATTGGCGCTAGGAGTGAAGCTCGTGAGGCGCACCGCTGGAGGCTACGGCGGTGGGGGGGCTTTTCTCACCCCGCACGGCGCGCTCGTCCTGGGGAGGCTGGAGTACATCCTGAGGAGGATTAACTCTCTTCGCAAGGTGCTGGCAACGCCGGACCTCCGGATCTACGGGAGCGATTGCCCCGGCGTTAGGCTGGTCGTGGACGACCTTTGGGAGAGGGGTCTGGGCTCGGTCTACTCGGCTGTCGGGTCCTGGAATGGGCTCGAGCTGCTCTCCGAGGGCCTCTGCGAGGTATCAGGGCTCCACATACCCAACCCAGACGGCGAGGGGTACAACACTTTCATTCTCCGCGATGAGCGCTTTAAGGGCCGCTTAGTGCTAGTCCGCGGCTACGTCAGAAGGGTGGGCTTCGTCGTGAGGAAGGGGAACCCCAAGTCCATCAGGAGCTTCCGAGACCTCGCGCGCCCCGGCATCGTGCTGGCGAACCGGAACAGGGGCAGCGGGACCCGATCCTTTGTGGATGATCAGCTGAAGAGGCTGGCAGCGCAGGAAGGCATTCCCGTAAAGCGCCTGCTATCCTCGGTCAGAGGGTACCGCAGCGAGCACCCCTCCCACACAGCTGTCGCGCACGCCGTAGCCTCGGGCAGAGCTGACGTGGGAGTGGCGCTCGAGTGGGCGGCAAAGCTCTTTGACCTGGACTTCGTGCCCCTGCGCGAAGAGCACTACGACTTCGCTGTGCTGCGAAGCGCTTTAACCTCCAGAGGGGTCAGGGAGTTCCTAGAGGCGTTGGGGAGCAGCAACGTTAGGAAAGGACTCGAGAGCCTTGGCTTCACCGTGCCGAGCGATATAGGCAGCGTTCTCCACGGAAAGCAAGCTTAAAATCGGTCTTCCTTCTCGCTGCTGACCTGTGAGAGCTAGAGAAGCAGCTCTCTCGTCAATAATAGCGGCGACCTACGCCGTACTCGTCATAGTGCTGGCACCCATCTCATTCGGGCTCGTGCAAGTCCGCCTAGCCGACGCCCTGATCCCCCTATCCACGGTTCTCGGCTACCCTGCTGCTGTCGGCGTCACAGTGGGCTGCTTCGTCGGGAACCTGGTCGCAGCATCCTGGGGAAGTCCCCTCCTCAACTTGGTGGACGCCATTCTCGGCAGCGCTGCGAACTTTCTGGCAGGCTACCTGGGCTGGAAGCTTTGCTCCAGCTGCGGCTTCAGGAGGAGAGCGCTCGCCGCGCTAGTGCAAGCTACGGTGATTTCGCTGATCGTCGGGGCGTACTTGAGGTACCTGCTGCTCTGGGCTTTCGACCTCGATGTTCCCATCGCTTTATCGATCCTCTCCGTTTTCGCCGGCTCGCTAGCTTCCGTGGTCGCGGTGGGCGTGCCGCTCGCTGCCCTCGTGGAAAGGAGGCTGCCGGCTGGACGGAACCCTCTTTAACTCTCAGCTTTTTTCGTTCAGGATGGTGAAAGGTGAAGTCGTTTCACCTCCTTTTCTCGCTTTCCCCGAGAGGTTAGTGTTTGGAATCTTGCTTTCCGCAGCGCCACTATTCCCGCCTGAAGTTGCTCCTGCACACCTGCTGCCCTTGATACCCTTTGCCGCAGTGGGACTCGCTTTCGGAAAGGTTTCGCGGCTGCAGAGGTTCACCGTCATCTTAGCCTACGTCCTCTCCCTTGGGGCTCTCTCCTCAGCGGACTCGTTTTCCCAAGTTTCCTCTCTCTGCTTCTTCCTGGGGCTCGCCTACCTCCTGCTGGCCTGGATCGATGCGAAGCTGACAGCCTACGTTTTCCTCCCCGGCGAGGTGAGGGTGCGCTCGATACAGCTAGAGGAGCTCAAGCTCCGCGAGGAAGCGGTGGATCTCCGCCTCGAGGATGTTGTGAGCATTACGAAAAGGGTGCCCATCCTCTCCAGCCTGCTCAAGCTGCGCTTCTACGACGTTTACTTAAGGACTAGGGGCGGGGAGCTGCGCCTCCGCGGCCTACCCGAGCGCTTGAAGCTGGAGGCGTGGCTGAGGCGGCGCCTTGAGGTTCCGCGCACCGAGAAGAAAATCCAGCGGCAGGCAGCGGGGGAGGAGGCGAAGCGCACAGCTCGGGAGCTTGAAGCTCTGCGGAGAGCTCTCGAGAAGGGCTCCGCGAGGAGGGTGGTGGTTTCAGCGGGTAGCGCTAGCGCTAGCCTCAGCGCAGAGTTCTTGAACCCTAAAGCTGACGCGCTCGACGTGATCGAGGACGCGTACCTCCTCGCAGAGAGAGTTCTGCAGAGGTTTGGTGCGGGCGGGAAGCCTAGGCTCCGCGTGGAGAGCGCTGAAGGCGGGTTAAGGACAAATAGGATTGAGAGGTTACTTTAATGGGGGATTCGATTGCTCTCCAGCGCC
>Ga0105162_1002142_pt1 | contig 10641 bp, 11 predicted proteins | sample JNZ201metaG_FD_81532 | JGI IMG/M metagenome (GOLD analysis project Ga0105162, IMG submission 81532) | Hot spring microbial communities from Jinze hot spring, China to study Microbial Dark Matter (Phase II) - JNZ 20120812A | ecosystem: Environmental > Aquatic > Thermal springs > Hot (42-90C) >...
CTTATATCAAATACTATTACCTATAGATGTATCCTAATGAATGTCGATAGATAGGTTGTGAAATGTTGATGCGGGGGGTGGGATTTGAACCCACGCAGGCCTACGCCATCGGGTCCTCAGCCCGACCCCTTTGACCTGGCTCGGGCACCCCCGCACTACTCTATAGACTTACACATATTTTGTGATTTTCTGCAGAAACCTAAAAATATTTATTCTGGTTCTCGCTTTGGTGTTCTGATGATAGAGGTAAATTATCTTGAGCTAGTTAAAGCCTCTACAAGGCTTTCTTTCTCTTTAATTTCCTTGACTTGCAGTATGAATATCGTAGGTCTGCCTGGTAGAGGTGTATCGCTACATTTAACTTTTCCATAGTCGTCGAGATATGAATATCTGCATCTTTGTTCTTGTGGTGGAGGAGATGATATTACGAATATCTGTTGATCGCTAGCTGTTATTATCGTGAAGCAATTTCTGGTGTTACATAGTAGTGCCGAGTTTATGTTCATGGTTGTGAGTCTTGAGTACAGAAACAGTATCATGTCTTCAAATGATGTAAGCTCTATAACCGATACCTTCACCTTGCGGTTCACCTTTATTTGAATCACTTATCTTTCCAACCTATATATCTTAATGAGAGGTACAGTCTAGATTTCAAGCAAATACCTTTTGATCTATATGTATAGTTGGATCCTCGTCATGTGGATACAACTACAAATTCTTAACTATCTTCTGCTTTATATGTATTATTTCTCCCAACACAATTCTATCACTTAAAGCTTTAACTATCTTAACTCTAGCTAAATAGCCTATGTATCTCTTGGAAGTCTTTATTAGAGTTACAGGACCGTGAGTCAATGGATATCCAACTAGATAGTGTTGATGTTTATGATGTTTTGAAGCAATAACCACATCAATATGTCTACCAATGAGCTCCATTTTACGATAGCTATTAAATTTTCTAACCTCTTCTTTCAATATTTCTCGATATTTTACTATCTCTGGATCAATAGCTTCAACAACTTTATCTATTTTTTCGAAAGCTGTTCTAGGTAGAGATCTAAATCTGTAGAGTACAATTCTTTCTACACCTAGATCCTTCAGAAGAGGTATCACTCCTATAGTTTTCTTTATATCTTCTACATCTTCGTGAGGAAGTCCGTGAATCAAATAAACGTAGGGTCTTAACCCTTTATTGACTAGGAGTTTTATAGCGTTTAAAACATCTTCACATTTCGAAGGTCTACCAACAATATTCAGAAGTTTATTGCTACAGCTCTCAAGCCCTATGTATATTGCTGTATTCTTGAGATATTTGCCTAATACCTCAGCAACCTCTCTATTTACTAGACAAGCCTTAATGTTTTCAATAGATATAGATGCTTTGCCTTCACTTACTTGTTCAATGTTTGTAAGCTCTTCAAGGAGTTTCTCTATCATATCTATATTTGGTGAAGGGTTGCAGGGATCTGTGAGAATGTCTTGAACTTTAGCATCTCTACCAAAATCTAGGAAATCTGGAGCACTTAGAACAATTCGTGTAGCTCCAAGATCAATTAGTTTGTGTACTTCTTCAACTATAGAGTATATGTCTCTCGATCTTGCATACCCATGTACTAATGGAACATTACAGTAGCCACAGCCAGGTGGTATACCTGCTGGACATACAACTCTTTTACTTAAATCTTTAGAATTACATATTCCACATTCACTACATAAACCAGTAATAGATGGTCTACAGAAATTACTACATCCTCTAACAACTTCTACATAGATTCTACATGCCCAATAATATGGATAATTCTTTACATCATTAATTTCGGGTATAACTTTGAAAAGCAGATCCTTAGGTACCCAATAACCTAGACCACCACTTACAACGTTATTTCCACGTTTTATAGCTAAACCTTTTGGAACTTCTCTACTGTTACCTATTTCGTGAACTAGTTCGCGAAATGAGCGATAACCACATCTATGGAATAGATAGTGAAAAGTGTATTCAGCTTCACCAATAAATGCTACATCAAAATCTAGAATTTTAAGAACATCTTCATCTAGAGTTCCTGGACCACCTAAAACAACAAGACCTCTGTTTTCTCGAAATCTTTTCAATGATTTTAAAAGTTTTTGAACAGCAACAATATCGCTGACCATAAAAGATACAGCAACAACATCATAATTTTTAACTAGTTTCGGGTTATTTATAATATTTTCATAGGGATGAAGAACAGCCTCAAATCCGTAGCTCTTGAGTAAAGCGGTAATAAGTCTTGGACCCACACCTATAACATCAAGTGTAGCAAACCTCTTTCCACTACAACGCGCATTTGCATCAATAACAAGTACTTTTTCCACATCAACCAAGCCTTTGTATATCAACATAATACATTCTTAAACAACCTATATAGCTTTGTTAAAGCTATAGCTGCATCAGCTACAGCATTAGGTGCTCTATATGCATCCATTTCACGCATCTTCACTATTCTCCCCATAGCTAAATCCTCTTTAGTGAATGGGGTTTCACCTGCCTGAACAACTACACCGATATTCTCTCTATCTCTAAAGTCTATTTCACATATATCAGGAGCATCATCAACATTATGGACTATGAATAAAGCCTCATCTATCTTAATCATCTCCTTCAGATCTTGAAGTCTAGGAAACACCAAAAACCTTCTATCGAGCTTATAAGCAAGCTTAAAGACCTCGGGTAGACCTGTTTGAGCTGCTATACCTACGGGTTTTACAACGATAAATGCTGAAACAATACTCATTGAAAAAGCCAGCTTAGCTAAGTCATAAAGTCTATGGGGACTTGAAGGGGCATAAGCTATCAAGTATAGCTGTATGGATATAGTGCTTCACCTCAATCTAGATATAGTTCTCACGTAGATATAAGGCTATAGAGTAAGATAGTGGTGGAGGAACAGCTTCACCTACCTGATTATATTGCTGATCTCTATCACCAAAAAATACATGATCGTCTGGAAATCCCATAAGCCTTGCTTGTTCACGTACAGTTAATATACGATTTTCATAAGGATGTAAAAACCTTGATGAACCTAGAACAGTTGGAGCTAAATCATTTGGATCTAGTCTTATATAATTTGGAATTCTTTTTAAAGCTCCCTGATAATAGAAGAGAGCTTTACCCCAGCTAATCCTTACCATTCTCTTCAACTTTCTATCAGTAGGATATAGACATGTATTGTTAGGCAAATCTGTTTCACATGAGATATCCTTTAACACATCTCTCACCAGCACCTTTCTACCAATAGGCTTAGGCTTCAAAATGACATTAGATACAAATAATCGTGTTCTTCTACTTGGAGTTCCATAATCTTCTGCCTTAAGTAGATTAAAGAAAATCTGGCTGTATCCAATATAGCTAAATTCTCTAACTATAGATTCTCTTATTTCAGGCACATTTAATGCTGGCACATTCTCCATTATGAATATCCGTGGCTTAAGCTCACCTACAAGCCTTATGAAGTCTAGAACAAGAGTTCCTTGTGGATCCTTGTAGAGACGATCCAAAGGATCTTTCTCTCTCTTAGGGTTTGCTCCTGTGAATGGTTCACAAGGAGGGCTACCGATGACTATATCTGGTGTTCTACCAATAAAGTATGTTATATCTCTTCCATCTATATCTCTTATATCTTCAACTAAAACTATTGTATTAGGAAAATTGAACTTGAATGTCTTTCCACATACTGGGTCATTATCTATAGCTATAGCTATTCTATAGCCAGTAGCTCTAAAGCCTATAGAGAATCCTCCACCTCCACAGAAAAGATCTACAATTGTATATTTCATAGCTATACACTTTTCTTCAATTCATCTATTAGCTGTCTAAGATACGATACAAGTTTTCTGTTATCAAGCTCCACAAGTTCAGCTCCACATTTTAGGCATCGGAAATTGTTTTCGAAAGCTTCATCAAATGAGTATTGCGTTGAATCCATAGGACATATATATGATGTGTGGAGCTCTTCATACGAAAGTCTCTCCTCTAGAATTCTGATTATCTCTCTCTTTCTCTTCTTTACCGCTTGCTCCAGCATGGGTCTATTTGTAAACCATGTATAATCATGCCATCGAGTATCACTTCTTGTGGATCTATTGTAGGCTACAAATCCATGATTTGCTAATTCATAAAGTAATCTCCTAACATCGTTTACCCTTATATTAAGTTCATTGCTTAACTCTTCATCACTTTTACCTGTTTCTGATTCCAGTAGAGATACCACAATTCTTTTACCATTTTCACCAGCTATAGCCTCTACAACCTTAAGGAGGACATCATCACTCAACTCTCTTCACCACCTTACTTTTTGTACTCGGTATAATATAGTATTTTGCGTCATGAAAACATAATCCTAGTTCTACACCTTTCCAGAGTCTATCGAGAAATAGAGCTAATGCTGATACTTCTGAATGAGGCTGACTGCCTACAGCTATATTGTAATCAGCAAGTTCATAGAATATCCTCTCGACTTTTTCAGAACCTACAACAACTAGTATCTTGTTACAGTTCTCTCTAACAACATCTATAACGCTATCGAGAGGTAGACCATACATAGTTAGATGTACAATACATCCACCACTATTTCTAAAGCTATCAATAAGATTTACAGGATTTATCCCCATCTCTATCTTGAAGTATCTACCACCCCAACGATCTATCACCTTCTCTATAGATCTTCTAACATTCTCATCAACAATCTCAGCAATATAGATTCCTCTAGCTCCAAAAGCTCTAGCAACAAGCGCTACATGCGTAGTTACTCTACGATCTCTACTAGGCCTATGTCCAAGCCTAAGTACATAAACATCTATACCAAGTTTCTCTGGACTTGTTGTACAGTACGACATAAAGCATCCTTGAGTAGGTCTATGTTGTATCTCTTTAAAGCTGATATAGTGATGACATCTATAAGCTGTGTTTTGTATTCATTAGTGTTTATCTTAATTAGTTCAACTATATCGCTAATGTTTGCATCATTTGCTACATCTATTTTATTTAGAGCTATTATCAAAGGCTTGCCTAAAGCCCCTATATCCTTCAGTATATTGAGCGAGGTCTTTAACTCAATTTCTACTTGATCTAAAACTTTACTTCCATCTATTACCAGTAGCACTACATCAGCATCACTTATCTCTTCTAGAACAGCTCTAAATGCCTCTATAATTCCTATAGGTATGTTCTTAATGAAACCTATGGTATCTGTAACCACAATGTTAATTCCACATATCCTTATCATATACGATTTGGGGGAAAGTGTTGTAAACATTTCGATTCCTGTGGGTTTAACAAGATTAGTTAAAGTATTGAATAGAGTGGTTTTACCAGCATTTGTGTAACCGACTATAGCTACATGTATAAACCCTTGCTTCTTTCTCTTCTCACGTTCATGTGACCTCTTGATTCTAAGTTTCTCAAGCTCTTCCGATATCTTTGCTATACGTCTGGTTATATGTCTATAATAGATATCTACAGCATATCGGCCTAAGCTTAAGAATCCTGGAAGTTCGCCCGCCTTTATCCTTCTAATCCAGTCACGAATAAGCGGTAACTGGTGTTTTAATCTCGCCATCTCTATCTGGAGAAGGGCTTCTCTAGAACCAGCATGATTCTGAAAGACTGTGAGTATCATTAGAACTTTATCTATAACCTCTATCCCTAGCTCCTTCATTAAACATGTAACATGTCTTGGTCTAAGTTCATCATATACACACAGCTTCTTGATACTGTTATTCTGAACTATAGATTTAACTTTAGAGAGTTGGAAAGAGCTTAGATAGCATTTGCTATTCGTCTTTTTCACATAGATAATCTCTTTTACATTGAAACCAGCCTCTCTCGATATAGATAGTATTTCATCTATATTGTTGCTATCTTCAGCTCTAACTACTAGTATTGTTTCTTCCAGTATGTTGTCTACCTCTTATCACTTCTTATATCAACTATTTCTCCCAAGGTTACGTACTTGTCAATCTTTTCGTTTTTCAACTCATCTTCTACAGCTGGCACTAGTAGTTTTATGTTCAGAACCTCTTCAAGCTTTCTAGCCAGATCTAGTGTAGGTCTAAGTTTACCACTCTCAATTCTCTTTATAATATTCTCACTAACTTTTACCTTTATGGCGAGTGTTCGTGGATCCCATCCAAAAGATTCTCGTGCCTTCTTTATCTTCTCGGAATAATCTTCAACAAGCTCCCATCGCTCACTTGGGATGGACTTCCTATCAACATCGAGCTTACTCTTAGCTTTAGTTAGGCTAGAGCTAGTTGCTGTTTTACTGGCTATAGGCTTTTGTATAACTTGTTTTGTCGATTTATCTGACACCAAATTAGTTCTCGTAACAACTTGTTTTGATGTTCTTGGAGATAGTTTCGTATAGCATGACTCACATACTGTTAATAAAATATTATCTACAGTTACTCTCTTTTCTGCTCCTCTATCAATTGGATTTCCACACATTTCACAATAAATCTGTTCGTTATTTTTCTTCAGTTGAATCACCAAGAGATATTAAGGTGGTAAACTGTTTTTATCTTTATACTTGGTAAACAAGTATCTGGTGGATTATGATGGCTACTGAGGACAGTAGTAGTGAACATTACTCAGAATATCTAGAGTTAAAAGTTAGAGAACTAGAGACAGAATTAGAGAATCTTAGAGAGACTTTGGCTAAGTATGCTGAAGAACTAGAGTACTACAAGTCTCAGGTAGAGAAATTAATGGCACCTCCATTAGTTGAAGCAACGCTTCTAGATGTACTTGATGGTGATAGAGCATTAGTTAAAAGTTCTTCAGGACCTGTACTTGTTGTATACATTCTTCCAACAGTCGATAAATCTAGACTTAAACCTGGTGCTTCTGTAGCTCTCAATCAGCGTGGATCAGCTATAGTAGAGGTTCTTCCTAGATCTGAAGATCCATACGTTAAAGCTTTTGAAATTGTTGAAAGACCCAGCATCAGGTATGAAGATATTGGTGGTCTAGAGAAACAAATAGATGAATTGAGAGAAGCTATAGAACTTCCGCTAAAGTATCCACACAAATTTAAGGCAATGGGTATAGAGCCTCCAAAAGGAGTACTTCTCTATGGTCCTCCAGGATGTGGAAAAACATTACTAGCTAAAGCTCTTGCTCATGAAACTAATGCAACATTTATAAGGCTTGTAGCTTCTGAATTAGCTCAAAAGTTTATAGGTGAAGGAGCTAGAATTGTTAAAGAACTTTTCACTCTCGCTAGAAAGAAGGCACCATCTATAGTTCTAATAGATGAGATAGACGCTATAGCGGCTAAGAGACTCGATGTAGGTACAACAGGTGAGAGAGAAATACACAGAACATTAACACAGCTTCTAGCTGAAATGGATGGTTTTGATCCTTTAGATAACGTTAAAGTAATTGCAACAACAAATAGAATAGATGTACTTGATCCAGCAATTCTTAGACCTGGAAGATTCGATAAAATCATAGAGATACCTCTACCAGATATTAGGGGAAGATACGAGATATTGAAGATACATACACGCAAAATGCCTCTAGCTCACGATGTAGACCTAATTGAGATAGCTAAACTAACCGAGGGAGCTACAGGTGCGGAAATCAAAGCCATATGTACAGAGGCAGCTTTAAGAGCCATTAGAGAAGGAAGAGATATCGTTACATCCAACGATTTTACGTACAGTATAGCCAAGATTTTGAAAGAACGATTCAGACCCTACATATCTAGACATGTATCTACAAGTATACTCCATCTATAGGTCTAGGTGTGTAGAACTGATTCCAGCAACATTAAGATGTAGAAGTATAGATGAAGAAAGTATAGAGATGTTAATGTATATGCTCATCTATCAGTTTGGTGAAGAATCTTCGAGAATTCTAGACCTTATAGATGTAGAGAAAATCAAGATCTGTTTTTCTCGTAAAACTAAGAGAGTTAGAGCTTTTCTTTATGGAGACAGGATTTTAGCTATGGTTAGAGCATCAGACTTCTATATAGTTCCACATATAGAGCTAGGTATATTGCTTCATAAAGTTCTATCCTTTCCTAAGCGTCGGGTTGTGGTAGCCAATGAAATGGTGGATGATATAGTTAAGGGAAACTCTATATTCGCTAAACATATTATGAAAGCAGATGAATCTATAAGGCCATACGATGAGGTGCTCGTTGTTGATGAAGATGATAAGCTTATCAGTGTAGGTAGAGCATTACTAGACTACGAAACAATGATAACAGCTACCTATGGTGTAGCTGTACAAATTAGAGAAAAGGTTGGTGAATAGAAATGAAAATGAGAAAGAGTTATAAGCTTAAGTTACTTAAAAACGAGTTCAAAGGTGATAAAACGTACCTTGTTACAGGATTCCAAGGATTTGGAGCTGTAGGGTTCTTAGCCCCTAGATACATTGTATCTAAACTCACTATGGATTTTATAGGCTATATAGAGCCTCCTAACATACCTGATTTCACATCTATTGAAGATTATGGATTCAGTATGCCTCACGAAATATTCTATAGACATCTAGACAATGGATGTAGCGTAGTAGTGTTACTCAATAGAGTAAATCCAGAAAGAAGATATATGTTCAGCTTCATTAACGAGTTTCTAGCTCTTCTAAAGAAAATTCAGATAGCTGAAGTTGTGTTGTTTGGTGGACTTGATGCACGTTTTAGAGAAGGTGAGGAAGAGTACAGATGGCTTAAAACATCATCAAGCAAGAGAGAACTTAATGCACCCTACTTTATAAAAGGAGCCTACATAGTAGGTCCTCTAGCCTCAATCCTTATATCTCTTCAACAAAACAATATTCCAGCAGTAGCTATTCTACCATATACTCAACCAGAAACAATAGACCATAAGGCTGCAGCAATAGCTGTAAAAATACTGTCATCAATTATTAGCACAGAAATTGATGTAAGTGAGCTACTTAGTTATGCAGAAAAAGTTGAAGAGATAGAGAAAATGATTCAAGAGCTCTATGATCAACAGATCAAGAAGAAGGAAAGCGTTATGCATACATAATCTAATTTGTTAAGCTAAGCCAATAGTGTATACAATATATGATTCTGTTTGCTTCTCTAGTTTATCGATCCTTCACATATGGATAGATATATTCTTCGCATTTTTATTTTCCATGAATCACAGTATTCTGGTTAGTCTTAACTTCTATATTACAACTTTTGAGATAGCTAGCTTAGAGGATAAAACTTGATACGTTTATAGCTCTAAAGCTGATACATATTGAAATACATTATACATAGACTAATTGATTAATATCTAATTCTCTGAATCTAATTAAACGCTAATAAGTACAACTAAGAATCTATCAATTATAGAGATCTCATGAATATATCCAGTTCGATAGTGAAGAGTAGCAAAATGTTATATGTATAATATCTTGGATGAATCTTTTTGGACAAACGTTTAGCATTTTTAGTGGAATCCTCCATACACTTATGGATAAATGTACAAGTATTATTGTACAAATGTTTATATAGCTTGCAATATATATAGTGAGGACAGAATATCTAGTATCGATTAAAGTGTGGTGCACATTATTGAAAAGTGTTGATGAAGTGTTGAAACGAATTGAAGAAGATAACGTAAACTGGATACTGCTACAGTTCACAGATCTTCTTGGCTCGTTAAGGCAGGTTACAATATCTAGATTCGTTAACACTCTTGTTGGTAGATTCGATGGTAGTAGTGTTAAAGGGTTTGCAAATATCGAGGAGAGTGATTTAAGTCTTAAACCTGATTTCTCAACATATGCTTTAATTCCATGGAGCAATAGTACAGCTAGACTGATATGTGATGTATATCTTGCTTCAACACGTCTTTCAAAAGATCCGAGATATGTTGCTCAAAAAGTTGATAATATTCTACTTGATCAAGAAACTAGAGCGTTTATATCAGCAGAACTAGAGTTCTTCATATTCGATAAAATTCATGTAAAAATAGACATATGGAGACAGTACTACGAGATCTGGAGTAGCGAAGGTTACTGGAGTTCTGAACCACCATTTAATCACACCAAAGATGGCTACTATTCGCATTATCCTAGGGATAGATTTGAGGATCTAAAGATCGAGATAGGTAATACCTTAAATAACTACTTTGGGTTAAAGGTAGAGGTTCTGCATCACGAAGTTGCTGCAGCATCTCAGCATGAGATAAACTTTAGGGGAGGATCTGTAACATATCTGGGTGACGCTATTCAAACAGCTAAATTTGTTATCAAATCTCTAGCACATAAAAGAGGCTTTATAGCCACGTTTATGCCTAAACCTATCTATGGTGATAATGGTTCTGGAATGCATATCCATGTAAGTATATGGAGAAATAATGTCAATCTATTCTATGATCCAAATGATGAATATGCTGGCTTAAGTCAATTTGCTAGATACTTTATAGGTGGCTTAATAGAGCATGGAAGAGCTCTTTCAGCTATAGTAAGTCCTACGGTAAACAGCTATAAAAGGTTGGTACCAGGTTATGAAGCACCTGTGTATCTTGTATGGGGAAAAGCAAACAGAAGTGCTGCAATAAGAATACCGGCGTACAATAACTTTGATAATAGTACAATAAGGATAGAATACAGGCCACCAGATCCAAGCTCTAATC
>Ga0105162_1002143_pt1 | contig 10635 bp, 12 predicted proteins | sample JNZ201metaG_FD_81532 | JGI IMG/M metagenome (GOLD analysis project Ga0105162, IMG submission 81532) | Hot spring microbial communities from Jinze hot spring, China to study Microbial Dark Matter (Phase II) - JNZ 20120812A | ecosystem: Environmental > Aquatic > Thermal springs > Hot (42-90C) >...
CGCTTACACTGTACTCTTAAATTTGATAGCCCTCTCTAGGTTTTTCGTATCATGTGAAAATGGGCTGCTTCTAAAAGCCATTTTCGCCTCCCCTCCCCCTCTATTTCTTGGAGAAGGGGGCAGTTTCGGGCTTAATTATGCTATTTTGTTATTCTAAGAGTTTCTTGTATCGTTCAAATTCTATTTTGGCATAGATTTTCCTCAACTCGCTTATGTAGTCTGCGAATTTGTAGTTTTCTTTCACTTCCATTTTAGCCTTAACATTTTGGCATAGGCACTTTAGAATTAGCTTTTCCAATTCTTCTGCTGCTGGTCCGAAAAGGTTTTTCAGGCAGTTTGAGAAGATTTCTGGGTTTTGTGCAATGTCTAAGGGCTCAATTGAGGCTGCCATTTCAAGGTATGTCCAAACGGAAAAGACGAAACGTTCGGAGAAAACAGACCTTAAAACATAATCTACAGGTTTTGTTAAAAGTTCATCAAAAGTTAGGAAAGCACTTTGTCTAAATAAAACGCTCAACTGTGCCACCTTTCCAGCTGCCCTTCTAAACGTTCACCTCCCTTTTGGGCGGTAGGTCAGCTTATCCCGAGGTGGCGGTTTATGCTCTGTGAAGCTTTTTGTATATGGCTGTAACATTCGTTTGGATGTTTGGGGCTGGTGTGCCTTTGGTTATGGGGCGTTTCTGTATATGCCTATAGCCGCATTCACATTCGAATCCAACGATTTTTCCGCCTTTTTTGATTTTTCGCCATTTAGTGGATTGGCATTTGGCGTTTTGTCTGTGAATTTTCCATAGGACTTGTGCTTCTTCCAGCGTTAAGGGGGCGTAGTGTTTCGCCAGTGTAAAGTACCATACAGCATAGCCTAGGAAGGTGACCCAAGCGGTGGCTGTTAGGATTTCTATCATGTTATTTTACCACCATCCTTTTCATGTGTATTTTTGTTCTACATATATTCAATATGTCCTTTTTCGGACATATCTGTGTTAGAAATATTGAGACTTCAGATATAAGCATTACTTAAAAAATCGGATATTCGAGTTTAGAACTGTTTAAGGATGTCGCTTTTATCCATCATTTACCCGCAATAGTGACACTTTAGAATCAGCGGCTCCTCGCTTTTTACATAAAATTTCGACTGGACAGGCTCGTTGCTATTGCTTATACAGGCGGGGTTTGCACATTTAACGATGCCCTCAATGACGCTGGGAAGTTTTACCCTCTGTTTTTCGACAACCTTGTAATTGCGTATAATGTTGATGGTGGCGTGCGGTGCTAACAATGCGATCTTGTGAACTTCTTGGGGGTTGAGTTCTCTGCCCTCAATTTTGACTATGTCTTTAACCTTGAAACGTTTGCTTGGCACATTCATTGCGATGGTGATTATGCGGTTTTCTTTGCCAGTTATTCCCAAAATCTTGACGACATCCAACGCGTGGCCGCCTGTAATGTGGTCTATAACGGTGCCATCCTTGATTTTCGAAACGTAAAGCATTGTCTCGCTCATTTTGCTCTCGCTTCCAAGAGGCTTATAGAAGGTTTTTAAGAATAAAAGGTTTAAACTTGTTCAGTTTTGCTAACAACCTGTGTGTTTGTGAAAAGCTATTTAAGTGCTACGTGAAGCTTCAGTTTAGGGTGCAAAATTGGAGTTTGCTGGAAGGGATATAATATCCATCCGTGACTTCTTGAGGGAGGAGATTGACTACGTATTGAAGATTGCCAGCACTATGGAACCTTTAGCCCACAAAGGCTCAGACATGCTCAAGGGGAAAATTCTTGCCACACTATTTTTTGAACCGAGCACTCGCACTCGCCTAAGCTTTGAGGCAGCCATGCATAAGCTTGGAGGCTCCACTATAGGTTTTGCGGAAACTGAAATAGCGTCTGTTCGAAAAGGCGAAAACTTGGCTGACACTGTTCGCACTGTTGAAAATTATGCTGACGTTATAGCCATAAGGCATCCGCTCGAAGGCGCGGCGAGGTTAGCCGCAGAATTCGCAAAAGTGCCGATAATTAATGGTGGAAGCGGTGCTGAGGAACATCCGACTCAAGCGCTTTTAGACCTTTACACGATTCTGAAGGAGAAAGGCACCATAGATGGCTTAAAAATAGCTTTAGTAGGCGACTTGAGGTATGGTAGAACCGTGCACTCTTTAGCCTACGCCCTCTCCAATTATCATGTAGAGCTGTTTTTAGTTTCGCCTGAAACCTTGAAGATGCGACGAGAAGTCCTCGAAGAAATAAAGGATAAAATTCCAGTAAGAGAGGAGACAAACATAGCGAAAGTAATTTCAGACTTGGATGTTTTATACGTGACAAGGATTCAGAAGGAACGCTTTCCAGATCCAGCCGAATATATGAAGGTTAAGGGCTCTTACAAGATAGATTTGGAACTTTTGAAAAACGCAAAAAAGGACATGATCATTTTGCATCCATTACCCCGCGTGGACGAGATAGCTCCAGAAGTGGATAACACTACACACGCCCGCTATTTCCAGCAGGTTTGGAACGGCATAGTTGTGCGGATGTCACTGCTTGCACTGATTTTGGGTGCAGTGAAGTAGCGGTTTAGGGATAGCGTCTAAGAACCGTTAAAGTGCTGAGAGAGCCGCAGTTTGGACACTTGTGAAGGGCTCCGGGCATGCTTTTGCGGCATTGGCTACAATACGTTAGATTGCGGTTGTACGTAAAAAAGGGTACGCCGTAGCTTTCAGCGAGTTTTCTTGTTAAGGAAAGCAGTGTTTCAACATCGTGTCCAGCTTCGTCAAGCTCTAGGACTGTTAGGTTTCCTCCATCAAGCTGTTTGTAGTACTCTTTCTCAGCGGCCAAAGTTTTCAAAGAGTCCTCCAAGTTTTTAACGCTTAACCTATGGAAGGAAGAGTAGTATGGTTTGTCCTTTGTTCCATGGAATCGGGTTTTTGCAACGCCAAACCGCTCAATGTCTTGTTTGGCCAACCTTACAGAGGCTTCTTTGGACGGCATAATGGTTAACAGTGAACGTCTACTGCGTTTCTTCTCGGCTTTTTGAAGAAGTTCTGAAGCATACTGCACAATTTCAAGGGCAATTTTTGAAGAACCTTCATTCTCGTGAAAACTTTTCCCGCCAAAAGCCTCCACAGCTTCTTCCAAGCCGACCAAGTTCACTATACGTGCAGAGTTTTCCAGCCTAAAATATGGGTCACCGTTAACTGTTTGGAAAAGAAAGCCCCGGCCATGCTGCCTTAACATTCTAAATTTGATTTCTAGGGCTCGCGTTGCCATCTCGAGCCTATCCCTCAAAAGGCTAAAGAACTTGGCTTTGTCGCCTTCGCATTCATAAGCTATTCTTGGCATATTGACGGCAACAACTCCCAAAATTCCGGTGCGGAGAGTATCTGGTTCCCAATCACCTGTGAAATCCGGTTTAAATTTGCATCCGCTGGTTGAGAAAACAGCGTGCTCGTCATTTTCGCCCAAAAAGCTTGAAAAGTACAGGGCGTTCCCCTCTATGGCTAGCTGATGCGCCATAAACAGAACGTCCACAGATTTTTCATTTTTAAGTGCCTCGGAACGAAGTTTAACGTTAATTTTGGGGTTTAAAACTGGTTTTGTGGCGCTTTCTTCCACTAAAACTTCCAGAATAAGCCTTGCCAAAAGTAAGCATTCATCTTGGAAGTCACCGTAAACTCCTGAAACTTCCACCGCATCGACCTGTTTTTCTGCAAGGAAACTTGGAACAGTCAATTCGATGTTTATGGATGCGTCGACATGTTGGCTTACGTTTAAAATAAACTGCCTTAGAAGCTCTCTAGCACGGTTTTTTTCTAAGCCCCTTAGGAAAGGCGCTAAGAATATGTTGAAATATTCGAGGATTTGTGTGCTGCTAACTTCTTTAGACGAATGTAACAAAATGTTTAAGGTCAAGTTTAGGGCTGACTCCAAACTTTTTGGGAGACTATTAAAAAACGGGAGGGCATCCGCCCTTTTGAGGAAAAGCCTTAAGTCATGTACTACTTCATTTGGCTTTAAAATCCAATATCCAAGCTCCTCCAAGTGAATGTCTCCAGACAAATGGGCGTCCGCCACGTCTCTTGGAAGCACGTTTAAAAGGGTGTATTCTCCAAGAACGTTCTTTCCAAACTCTTCACATAGAGAAAAGGAGCTGCGGGTGGTTTTACCTTTAACAAGCATGTGTGAAACGTCGTGTACAGGAAGCCCTAAACGGGTAAGTTTGTGACGGTATTCCTCTAAGCCCTTTTCGATGAGAATTCCATTAACCACCTCCCTTATTAACGGGGCGGTCAAATATTTGGTTCTGGCCTTCAAAAGGCGTTTTTCCGCTTCTCTAGCCACCTTCTTAGCCTGTTCAACCGGCATGTCCGCCTCCTTCACAAGGGAATCCACGATTCGGTTGACGTCAAACTCCTCAAGGGTGAACCGTGAAGTGCGGACAAGAACTTTTTGAGGCTTTAAACCCTTCTTTTCAATTTCCTCAGCAACCTCAAGCACCATTTTGCCCAAGTCTGTTATACGGTACTTTTTAGAATCCACGTCGGCTTCAACCAAACCAGCCTTAAGCAAAAACTTCAAGTGGTAAGCGAAACGCCCCGCATCACGGCTTGGACTCATCTTCAAAAGGTTCATCAACTCGGTATAGGAAAGCTCATTCTTGTCGTAAAGAAGGTTTAAAATTTGAAGGCGAACGGCTGAAGAAACAGCCTTCAAAACGCGGATACCATGCAAACGCTGATGCTGACTGGACACTGTAGGCTCTCCTCCCCCCCAACGGCAGCAGTCAAGTCCGGGCGAGGGTTTTAAAGTTAAGAAAACACCTTTATTAAACCTAACCCAAAACATACAATGAGAGCGCACGCCAAAAAAGGGGCTGTCGGCTAGCTTGGTCTAGGCTCTGAGCCTCGGGCGCTCGGGACCCCGGTTCAAATCCGGGCAGCCCCACCAGTTTTAAACCATTTTCCATACAATATTTGGAGAAAGCTTAACGCAAACTTGTTAAGCGTCCTTTGGACCCTATACATACTGAACAGTTTGTGAGAGGATGCTCATGAAATGGGAGTACATATTGGTAATTGACAAAAAGTTCATTGTGGCTCTTTTCCTTGTCGCATTAGCCTTGGGCGGAGGTTTTTCGTTAGTGTACTTGGATTTAAAAACAAGCCTAAACACCCTGCAAATGGAGTACGCTGATGTTTCAGCTCGGCTGGAGACTCTTCAGGGCTTGATAGAACAACTTCATTACAGCCAGAAACTCAACTTGACAGCGGTCCAAATATACAACATGACCAAAAACTCCGTGGTTCTCGTCGTAGCTGGCAGCAAGTCAGGCTCCGGATTCGTTTACAATATTGGGGCAAACGGCGAAGGATATCTGATCACAAACTATCACGTTGTAGAAGGGGCTGAAAATAACGTTAAAGTGACGTTCTTCATCGACGGCAAACCCGTTCAAGTCAACGCAACTGTTAAAGGAGAAGACATTTACAGCGACCTAGCTGTTTTAGAGGTCCAAAATCTTCCAGAAGAGGCGAAACCGCTGCTCCTAGGCGATTCAACAAGGCTTTTGGTTGGCGAGCCGGTCTATGCCATCGGCAACCCCTTTGGCTTGGAAGGTTCGATGACAGCTGGAATAGTCAGCCAGCTTGGCAGAGTTATAAGGCTAAGCGAGTTAGGCGTGCCCGAACCTTGGGGAAAATACTCCATAGTTGATATTATCCAGTTTGACGCCGCCGTCAACCCAGGCAACTCTGGAGGACCGCTGCTCAATAGTCTAGGCCAAGTTGTAGGTGTAACTTTCGCCATAGAAACGGCTGAAGGTATAAAGGCTTTCATAGGCATAGGATACGCCATCCCATCCATAATAATGAAAAGAGTTGCAGACGCAATAATTGTGAACGGCACATATAGCCATCCATGGATGGGCATAACTTATGACCCCAGATATGTAGGAGGCGTATTAATAACTGAAGTAAATGCTACTGGGCCTTCTTTTGGAAAACTGAAACCTGGAGATGTAATCGTAGAAGTTGATAGTAGAACGATTAACCGCGCCGAAGACTTGGTAATCTACTTGGAAAGATACAAAAGTCCGGGGGACACCATAAGCTTAAGGGTTAAAAGAGGCGACGAACCCGCATTTGTGACCACGGTAACTCTTGGGGAAAGACCGAAATAAGCGAACGCTTACTTAAAACTTCTGGACGAGGCTGATAAGTGTTAGGGCAGTAGTCATTAAGATTGCGGTTGTAAAGGGCAAGCTAGGCAAAGCGCTGTAGAGGATTCCACCAACATATGGCGCCAGTATTGAAGCGAACATGCTTATTGTCTGGGGTATGGAAACCCATTTAGCCCTTATATGTTCTGGCGCCATGGGCCCAATTATGGCGCTCATTAGAGGCCACACGGTGTAGGAGGCACCCATCAAGAAGGACGCCAACGCCAAAAGGTAGAAGTTTCCTGTCAGAAGCGTGACAGCCAATGAAAAACTGCAAAGCATCATTTGGACGGCGAGGGCGAATTTTTTCCCGTACTTATCGCCGAATCTGCCCAGAGCAATTCCCAGAAAGGCTGAGCCGGCAAAGGCTATGGAGCCCAGTAACCCTATTTCAGAGTCTCTGTAATGGTATGTGTCTGCCAGAAATTTTGGAACGAAGGGGCGGAACATTATAATAACAAACATTGTCGCTGCGAAAAAGGCTGAGATTGCCATGAGTTTTCGGGTCTTTAGAAGCTGCACTGTTGATGGGTGATCGCCAAGTTTTTTGTGTTCAAGTAGTTCAGCGTGCTGACTTCTGATAAATGCCAAGATGGTAGTTGCCAATGCATACAAAGCGAAGGAGATGAGGAAGACTGTTTGCATGTTAAGTTTCTCTGCCATGTATCCGCCAATAGCGGGCGAGAAAATGTAGCCGAAAGACCAAGCTGAGGATATGATTGTGAAGGTTAAAGTGAGCTTGTTTTTGTCGGCCGCTGTTACAATGTAGGCTGTGCTTGTGGGCCCGCCAAGCCAAAACCCCCAGAGAATCATTCCTGGAATCATTTGCATCCAATCCTTTGCAAAGGCGAAGATGAGTGGTGCTGGAAGCCATGCAGCCCATCCAGCTATCATGATTTTTTTCCTGTCATACTTGTCGGCAATCGCTCCGGCGGCCAAAAGTGTTGAAGCTGCTGTCAGGCTTGTTAGGGCGTACAGTATGCCAACGTCCACGGGGCTTGCTCCTAAAGCCTCCGCCATGTATTTAGGCAAAATGTAAGCGTAGAGGCCGTCTCCAAAGGCTCCTATAAGGTTTGAGATGAAGATCAGCCTTAAGTCTCTATTTAAAACCTTAAAGGGAACGCTGAGCCTTGGGGATTTTATTCTTGCAGCTGTCGTCAAAGGTTTCCCGTTTGGTTTTTGGCTTACATTGTTCACATCCAGAACTATTAGGTTTTAGGCGTTAAACGTTAAATAAGGAGCGATCCAAAAACGGCGGTTTTAAGTTCTTCGGTCAATTATGTCAAGGGCGTCTGGACCCGTGCCAATTAAAACCACGGGTATACCCACTTGCCGCTCAACTTCCCTCACAAATTCTTTGGCTTCGACTGGCAGATCCTCGAATTTTCTTGCACCCTTGCAGCTAGGATACAAAGCGTCCAGCTTGGTTAACGCTGCTTGCGTGGCTCCATTTATCACGGCTGCCCTTCTTGCTATTTCGAAATCAAATGGGGCTGAACGCCTTTCCCGGCCGGTGCCAGCTGCGACCTCGAACCATCCCCGCTTGATTGCCTCTTCTTTCGGAAGTTCTCCGGGTAATGGCCCGGCTCCAACCCGAGTCATGAAGGACTTAAATACCACGAGGACTTCGTCAACTTTTGTTGGGCCAACACCCGCCTCTGAGCATACAGCTGAGGCACTTGTGTCCCTTCCAGTCACGTATGGATATGTCCCAAAAAACAGGGAAAGCATGAACCCTTGAGTCCCCTCCAGAACAACTTTTCTGCCGGAGTCTATAGCGTTGTTCACTTCTAAAGCTACATCGGTTAAATACGGCCGCAGCTCCGGGATATCTTTAGCCAGCTTTGCTGTGCTGCGGAGACGCTCTTCAATGGCAGGCCCGACGCCCCAACCCGTCGTGCCTATGCCTTTTAAGTGGGCGCTTGTCTTGTCCTGTTCAGAGTGTTTTTCCTCAATTATGGATGCTTGATGGTCTATGCCTATACGGTTCTTAACGTTTGTTAACTCTACTTCCTCGAGAAACTTGGCAACGTGAACGTTTGCTCCAGCGCCAATAAGTAAACGGCACTTTTCATAAACAAAGGATGCCGGAACCATATGAAGTGCGTAGCGTTTTCCCTCAAACCAAACAGTGTGCGCTGCGTTAACGGAACCTGTTCGCACACAGACGTCTACCTTATCTTTTAAAGCCAGATAGGAAATGATTTTGCCCTTACCCTCGTCTCCCCAGAAACCGCCAACTATAACCATGCATGGCATGTTTGCTCACGTTTCAGAAACCATCAAAAGCCTAATTTAAGGTTATTTTAAAAAATCATGTTAAAGGAACATTTAGCTGCTCTGCTTGCCGCTGGCTTCGATTAGATTGATATCCAAAAGTTTTGCCCAAGCAATACTCCTAAGGGGTATTTGAAGCGCTCCAGCCTTGCCATAAGGGGTGCATTTCACGAAAACCTCGCCCTTTAACTTGTCCCTTCGAAGCTCGGCAACCTGCACGTTAACTATAACCGAGCCGTCTTTAAGGTGGAGATTGACATTTTTCCCAAGAAAAGACCTAGCCACATTTAATGTGAACCCCTTCATGCTCATCACCATTCCAAGTCCTTTTCAGCTATTCTACTCCAGCAGCGCTTACAGATGGGCAGTTTTTCACCTTTAAAAACAATGTAAACTTCAATATCCTCGTTTTTACATTCTTTGTCCCATGGGTTTCTACAGCGCTCCATAAAGGTTCGCCTCCGGTTAAGAGCTTCCAGCATTGTTGCCTTTTAAAGCATACTGTGGATCAGCAGTCCAGCACCGTGGAGAGAGATAAGTTAAAGTGAAAGTGTGATGATTTCAGGAGAAATCCTTTCCTTGAAAACTGTCAACAAGCCAACCGTAGGCTTCGTAATGAAAGGCGGAATCGGGTTTGTTGGGCTGCCGGGGTTTATAAATAGGATTTCACTTTCCCACCTTATGTTTGGATGATGCGTGTGTCCATACACAAGCACTTGAAAGCCGTTTTGTTTAGCTATCTCACGCATCTTTCCCATTCCAAAAAGGGTTCCAGGGTCATGCATAACTCCTATCTTCCAGTCGAAAATTTTAACAGAGTTTATTTTAGGAAGTTTACCCCGAACTTCCGGGCCATCCATGTTCCCGTAAACAGCCAAAACGGGGGCTATCTGCTCTAGATTATCTATAACCGTTAAGTCCACCAAGTCGCCGGCATGAATGATGTAGTCAACATTTTCAAAAACCTCGAAAACCATCTTAGGAATTTCTCGAGCGCGAACCGGTACGTGAGTGTCTGAGATAAGCCCTACAACTTTTGTCGAGCCTTTTTCTTTCATTTGCCTTAAAGCCGTTTCTTGACCAAGCATCACGCAATCCCTTTTAAAATAATTTCGGCAGTCCGCAAATAAATTTTAAAGCTTCAACCTAGTTCTCGGCAAATTCAGGGTCGAAGCATTCATAGGCAGCCGTGGCCGTGTTGCCGGTGAAGGTCGATGCACCTATTGCGCCCAGTCGTAGAGTTACCGCCTCTAAAATAGCACCCAAAACCTTGACATTGTCATGTATCCCCGGGTTTGATTTTAGCTGAATCCATGGGTGGACAATCCAATTTCCCATAGTTGTTCCATTGCCAAGTAGTATGTATACCAAATCTCGTGTAGTGTGTCGGTCCACGAAAAACCGCTGTTTGTTGATTGCTGTAGACGCTGTTTGCTCCGTCATAGTTACGCTCCATGCAGCGTTGTTGAAAGGCTTCTGTAAATGTAGTAGGCCGACGATGATGAACCGGGTGACTTAAGGATCAACCTGTAATTTTCCCCTTTCTCCCATTATTTAGAGACAAAAAGATTTCCTTTTATGTAGAACCTTAGATCTTGTGGAAGATCTGCTTTTACACCTATCCTATGGGAAGCGCAAACATCAAAGCCTTCTTTTCCGCCCTCCGTTATGATTAGGGCACTCTCTTTGTCGGTGACATCTACACCGTTTAGTTCTTTTGTTATGGCTAAGGCTTTGGTTAGTTTTCCCGGCCCGTTAGCTAACTCTTTGACATTTGAGGTTTTCCTGTTTTTCTTCATGATTTCTACGCCTTGGATGGGTTCCAAAGCTCTTATCAAGACGGCGCCAACCTCGCCTTTCGGATGGGCCACTATGTTTAGGAGCCATTTTCCATGAACCATGTAAATGAATGTTCGTCCGGCCTCGCGGAACATTGGCTCGTTGAAGGTTTTTCTCCCTTTATAGGCTTTTGATGCTGGGTCGTCTTTGCCGTAATAGGCTTCAGTTTCGACGATTTTGCCGCTTAAAACTTGGTTCGCCAAGCGCCTAACAAGCACTTTTCCAAGAAGCTCTTTTGCCACCGTGGCGGGGTCCCTTTCGTAAAAGCTTCTCGGCAACGTTTTCATGGCTGCTTAAAACTTTCAGCGTTAGAC
>Ga0105162_1002144_pt1 | contig 10628 bp, 11 predicted proteins | sample JNZ201metaG_FD_81532 | JGI IMG/M metagenome (GOLD analysis project Ga0105162, IMG submission 81532) | Hot spring microbial communities from Jinze hot spring, China to study Microbial Dark Matter (Phase II) - JNZ 20120812A | ecosystem: Environmental > Aquatic > Thermal springs > Hot (42-90C) >...
TGGCGGCCAAGATCTAGAAAGTAATCGATAAAAATCTAGGATTGCTTTTGAAGTCCATACCCCCCCACTAGATTGAATCTTGTAGGCTCCGCCAGCAATACTGTATGTGGCAGAGGCTATAGACTCTTGAACCCAGATGCCTGGACCATCCCGCCCCGAATAGGATTTTTCTACATAGTTGTTAAAGTTATCGTAGAATACCAGCTGCTGAGCTTCAACCGCGATTATCGGAATACTTGAAAACAAAAATATCAAGATAATCATTGTAGCAAAGATTTTTTTCTTTAAGTGAGGAAATAATCTCGTTTTTCCACCACCTTTATAGTAATTAAAAGTCTTTTTGAGAGATAATTAAATTTTTCGAGAGGATGTTAAGACCCACTTGAAGAACCCGAACAAGCCGCCAAACCCTCTGGAAGTCTATTTAAAACGAAAGTGTAAGGAGCCGATTTTATTTAGTTTTAGCCAGGCTAGGGGACCGCCGCAACAAACTCATAACATCTTTCTTGGTCTTCTAATTTTCTGTGATTATATTGTTTAGAGGTTGAATTCAACTTTTAGTTTTCTATTTATTGTTTCTGGTTTGAGTCTGTTTAGAAGCAGAAAGCTTATCGTGATTGTTTGGCTTAATCATAGAAGATGAAATTCTCTGGAAAATCATCTAATGTTGTTATGTCTTTTAGGCCTTTACTTCTCTTCTTATCCTCGCATCTTTTTATTAATCGAGGTAGCGAATGTTTATTAACTATTTCTAGCAATGTTTTTAAACAGATATTTCCGATTAATAATAGTGGCTTGAAAGAGGAATTGGATAGCTCTCATCCTAGATTGACTCGGATAATATTGGATGTATTGAAGACGCATGTTCCATCTCTCGTAGAATTCGGATATGAGATTTCTAGAGTTAGGGGTGTTTCTAGAGTAGAAGTAGAGTTAGTCGAGGTTGATGCAGAGACAGACAGTATCAGGTTAATAATTGAGGGTGAAGCAATAAACTATGAGGAACTTGAGAAAACTGTAAGAAAGCTTGGAGCGGCTATTCACAGTGTAGATGGTGTAGTCATAGAAAATACGAAGAAGAGATAAGAAAAATGTTTAAGAGATTTATATCAAGACTGATAGATTCTCTGAGGAGGGTCTTCAGGTATTCAAGGTCAGGAGAGTTATCTAGAAGATACTTTGCGATAAATGCTTTCGAAGGAGCTTTAACAATGTGGGGTATAATACTTGGAATATATGTTTTGGGAAATAGAGATGTATCTCAGATAGTTAGTGGAGGGATTGGCGCCGTCTTGGCCATGGCTATATCCGGCGTAGGCTCAGTATATATTGCTGAATCGGCTGAACAAGAAAGGAGAATAAGAGAGATCGAGGAAGCATTACTGACAAGGATTGATGAGACAGAGATACTGAGAGCTCACAAGAGAGCAGTGATAATGTCAGCGATAGTAAATTCGGCATCTTCAAGTCTATCTGGATTAATCATACTATCACCATACATAGCTGCTGCATCGGGTGTTATTGATGGCGGACTAGCGTTCATGACTTCTATGGTCATCCTCTTCTCAACACTCTTCATAATGGGGGGTTTTCTTGGCAGGATCTCGAAAAGAAACGTAATCTCTGCAGGATTAAAAACGGTAACCGTCGGAGGAGTCATAATGCTACTACTCTACATCATGAATTTACTTAGCTAGATGTTTTAATTCGTCAGGCTTGTATATTCCTTTCTCTGTAACTATGTATGAGACTAGGTCGGGAGGAGTGATGTCAAAGGCTGGGTTTACAGCTTCAATGTTTTTTGGAGCTATCCTAACATTGCCTATATAGAGTACTTCTCTAACATCCCTCTCCTCTATAACTACTTCTTCTATACTATGCTCAAAGTCTATACTTGAGAATGGTGCCGCGACGATAAATGGCACATTATAATATTTTGCCGAGATGGCATGAGTTAATGTTCCAATCTTGTTTATCACGTGGCCCGTCTTAGCAATTATCCTATCGGCTCCAACTATTACCTTCGTAATCTCCCCTCTCTGCATAAGAAATGAAGCCATGTTATCCGTGATTAGCCTAACAGGTATACCTTCTCTAGTAAGCTCCCATGTTGTAAGTTTTGCTCCTTGAAGTCTAGGCCTGGTCTCTGAAGCATATATTTGGATCTTCTTGCCTTGGCTGTATGCTGTCCTTATTATTCCTAGAGCTGTGCCATACCCGACTGTGGCGAGAGCGCCAGCATTACAATGTGTAAGTATTCTGTCTCCATCATCAATAAGCTTCGAGCCGTTCTCTCCAATCTTCCTATTTACTTCAACATCTTCATCAGCTATTCTTATTGCTTCCATCAAGACCTTCTCTCTTAGTTCTTCTCCAGATTGGGTTTCTCTAACAACACTCATTATCCTATCTATTGCCCAGAAGAGGTTTACGGCCGTAGGCCTAGTGGACTTTATTGTTTCAGCAGCTTTCTCCAATCTCTTCATCAATAATTCTCTATTATTTGTTTTCGCATTGACTACTGCTAAGGCTAGACCCATCGCTGCCGCCACGCCTATGGCCGGGGCACCTCTAATCGCCATATCCTTTATTGCCTTAGCCATTTCTTTATAGCTTCTAATTTTTAGATACTTTAGCTTGTGGGGTAGGAGACGCTGATCAATTATGACGACGCCATTCTTATCCCACCAAATCGTTCTAAGCTCCCGCATCATAATCTACCCAATCTATCCATAAAATCTAACAAATAACTTTTACACCCTACAGGTCTCTGAACGATATCACTCAGACGTCATGCACCATGCTACTGGCATCCAAGTTATAGTTCTGCCAACAATAATCTTTCTAATACTCTTGGAAAACAATATAACTCATTAAAGTTCACTATCTCTTCTTCGAGGAAGCTCTAAAGCTTAGTCTGATTAAACTGTTCTATGCTTCTCAGATAATGGATTGTTGATAAGCTTAAGATTAAAGATTTGGATTGTTAGACATTTCACATGCACCATACTTGAAGATCGAGGTGCTTGAAAAACTTATAAACTCTTACTTGATATAAGGCATCGGTGTAGCTCAGTATTGTTTAAAGAATTTCTAGAATTGATTATTCATCTTAGAGAATTAGTGAACAAGTATAGAGTTGATTTAGAAAAGAGTGAATCTTTAACACGGTATTGCTTGGTTGATCCTTTCCTTAGGATTTGGGGTTGGGATCCGGAGGATCCTTCCAAGGTTAGACCTGAATTCACAACAGAGATGGGTAGGCCAGATTATGCTTTACTTATTGATGATAAACCTGTAATTTATGTTGGTGTTAAAGCTTTAGGAAAACAAGAGAAGATAGAGCAATACATCAACTACTGCATAACTACTGGTGTACCATACTTTATCACGACAGATGGAGTTAGATGGGAGATATATGACACGCATATTCCTAAACCTCTTCCGGAGAAGAAAATAACGGAGTGGAACATAATAGACGATGATCCTGCTGAGATAATCAGAAGAGCGTTTGTAATTTGGAGAATAAACAAGCAAAGGCTGGAGGCAGGTACTCCATTAACTTTACAGCATAGTAAGACAGTTACAGAAAAAGTTGAAACAGTGGGGACACCACTTGTAAAAGTAGAAGCTAGGCCCGGGAGAAAACCCCTATACACAAGGTTGATCTTTCCGGATGGCAAATTATACAACGTTAAGGATTGGAGAGATATTTTTGTAGCCACAGCATCGTGGCTCATAGATTCTGGAAAAGTTTCAAAACAAGATATGCCTATAAAGCCTGAGAGAAGTAGAATTAGATACATTATGAACGATAAGCCAGTACATAAAGATGGATCCAAATTTAAAGTCCCTAAAAAAGTAGGAGAGTATTATGTGGAGACAAATTTAAGCAGTAGACGTTCAATTAAGTGGGCGATTACGCTACTTAGTAGATTTGGAGTAGATCCTAGCAAGGTATTTCTACAAGAGTAATTAATGGATCATAGTTTAAACATATTAAGAATTCTCCAACTCCTCTATAAGCCCACTTGAAGGGAGGCATTGTGTAGAATGCTCCTGAGATGAAGCCTATTAAAGAGAGAGGAATAATCATCCAACCGACTGTAAATGTAAAGTAGATGGCGATGAGCGTGTATAGTATCCATGCCATAACACCGAGTTTGAATACAGGCTCAGGTTTAAGGAGTGCTGACGGTAATACTCTACTTCCTGCATTAAACGGTGTTACATGCTCAGTAGGGATGTTGACATCTACCCCCGACTTGAAATCATAATATTCGTTAAATATGTATGTTCCAACCATTGCTGAGATGACTCCGATTAACGCTATCGTAAAATTGTATGGATTAAAGTTTCCAGCCTAGTATAATGCAAGGTCAGCTCCTAAGATAATAGGGGTATGCCTGCATTTTCCTCCTCCTATATAAAAGTAATTTTATTCATGACGAAAAATATGGATTCTCTGATGAGCTTTCTAGATTATCTCTTCGAGCTCCGGCTCTACAGACTTATTTTTCTGAATTGATTCAAGTATTGCTTCTGCTATAGCTATTGCTTTGGCGCCGTCTATCTCGTCCGGCACTGGTTTACGTTTATTAATGAGGCAGTCTGTAAAGTATGCTAACTCATTCTTTAATGGTTCTTCGTATTTTAGTATTGGTTCTAGAACTATGTCCGCTCTCTCTATGACGAGCTGCTGTGTTAGAAACTGTATTGTCATTACGCCGCTCGAACCCGTTATATACATTTCTCTTTTCTTCCTCGGCGTAAGCCAATTAGCTTCAATAAACGCAGTTTTATTATCATCTCTAAATGATAGTATTGCTTGTACATGATCTTCCGCAGTACTATGCTTCTGTCTTCCACCTCTCGCATACACTTGCGAAGGATCATACTCGAATATGTATCTAGCAAGGTCTATATCATGTATGGCTGTATCCTTCACCACACCTACGTCACCTATCCTCTCCGGCCACCAGCCTATCCTCCTACTATGAGACATAATGACGTCGCCTATCTCCCCACTTCCTAGAAGCTGTTTCGCTTTCCTCACACTTGGATTAAACCTCTCAATAAATCCCGTCATGATTATCTTCTTACATGATTTAGCGGTATCTATTATCATTAAGCATTCTCTCAGTGTCGAGGCTAGAGGCTTCTCAACAAAGACGTTCACACCCGATTCTAAGCATTTTACAGTTAGTTCGGCATGACTGACTGAAGGAGTACATATTGATACGGCTTCTAGGTTATGTTTTCTGAGCATCTCATCTATACTTGAATAGTAGTTTTCAATATTGTACTTCGTTGCTACCTCCTTGGCTCTTTCATAGTTAATGTCGCAGATTGCTTCAACTTTTACATAGGGTATTTCGGAGAATACCCTTACATGGTTTCTACCCCAGAAGCCTACACCTACGACGCCGACCTCCAATATTTCCGAACACCCGCCTACCCCAAGTTCACATGAATAATTATCGACGGTTACTATTTTTGGTTTATCAGGATAACATTTTACGTAACATTATCTTTGTCAATGTGTACCACCCATATATCCATAATGCGATTATGGCTACTCCAACAATGACTCTCAGCAACCCTATTAACAGAGTTCCATCTGCATATTCTATTGCGGGGAACAAGGTATGTGCAAGTATGTATGTTACAATGATGAACCCGATCCAAGCAATCGTTAGGAGCATAATAATAGTCAGAGTATTTCTCAGCAGCGACATTCTTATTCACCTCATGAAGAGAATGCTTGTTAAGACTGCTAGGAAGGCGGAGTATAATGAGAGAATGGAAATCGATCTTACCAAAATATCTTCTCTAACTTTCACCTTTGCTGAAAGCATTCTTACAAGTGTTAAAGGCGCGTTTGGATCGGGGTTAGCTGTGATCCATCCCTCTTCGACTAATATTGGTCGGGAATTATGCTGTTTCGCGGATTTTAGTCCACGCATGGAGAATATTACATGCATCTCGTTCATTATATGTGGCAGGAGAGCGATGATCGCGACGACCTCTATTCTCCAGATTATGGCGGTGGACGCCATTACCGCTCCTATGAATAGGCTTCCGGAATTTCCTGCGAATATCCTTGAAGGATACCTGTTGTAGAGAGCGAAACCCGCTAGTGTCGCCAGCATGACGAGTGATATCATGAGTGGATACTCTAATCCATTAATTATCGAGACGGCTAGAATAGCTGTAAAGAAGGCTATGGATGTGAAGGATACGGATCCGTTCAACACATCTATACTGTTGACAGCATTACAAACCACCGGATAGCTTGCAAGGACAAGTATGGGGTATATCTTAGTCAATCGTGTGACCCCTATGAAGGGCAGAACTGGGCGGGGGTTATAAACAGATAAGGCAAGTATAGGTATGCCTGCAAAGACAAGTAGCAATGGTTTAATCTTTGGATTGACTTCTCCTTTAAGATCTTCTAGAAACCCGATTAAAGCAGCGATTAATGAAGAAATTATCAACGCTAGAACTTCTGTAGAAAAACCTTGAATGATAAGATACATGGTAATACTTGCCATAACACTGATTACTAAAGCCGGTCCGCCGGTCTTAGGTATGATAGGTTTATGGGGCTTATGTATATCTACTCCTGTTAGATTAAGCATTCTTCCAATTCTTATGAATAAGGGTGTAAGAAGTATTATCAGGATGAAGGAAACCGCGCATAAGATTAAGAATGTAATCATTGTCTCCTATGAGCCATAAGTAAGCTTATTTTAAAATATTCCTATTCGAGAATTTCTCGAAGAATAATTCTAGAGATTCTAGCATACCAAAATTTTCTCGTTCATCCATTCTGCTGAGAAGTAATAAATATAATATTGTCTCCCCATAGATAACGAAAAACATTATAGTAAATATTCATACCTCGTAGTGATGATGTTATGGTTTGATATACTTACACCTAAGCAGCTTCTCTATTTTACATCGATAGCTAGGATTCTTCAAAAACATGGATTCCAAGTCTTCTTCACTTCCAGGAGATATGAGCAGCTGGACGCATTAATAGAAGAATCATTTAAAGATTGGGGGATAAAGATTATTGGGAGATTCGGAGGGTATGATTTAAGAGATAAGCTTAGAGTAAGCGTTGAAAGACTTAGATTTTTGTTAGATGCAGTACCAATAGAAGAGATCGACCTCGTGGTGTCAAGCGGCTCTATCGAAGCATCTAGAATCGCTTACGGTCTTAAGAAGCCTCATATCCTTGCCTCAGATTCACCACATTCCCCCGTAAACCCTCTCACAGCGCCTATCTCGAGACGGATCCTGACTCCGTGGATCATAGAAAAAAGTGAGTGGACAAGATATGGTGTTAGACCTAGTCAAGTTAAGAAGTATAGAGTAATCGATCCATACTTCTGGCTGAAAGATTTCCATCCAGATGATACTTTATTGAGAGGTCTCGGTATCAGTGATGAATATGTTTTGGTTAGACTTCCAGAGTCAGCCGCCTCATACTTAATGATTGATGATGCCCAGTATGTGAGTATGCTCAAGAACCTTATAGAAGTTATGAAAAAACATGGTATGAAGACCTTGATCATGGCTAGATACAGAGAGCAGTCTCAAGTAGTAGAGAGATTCCTATCTGATAAAGACGTTATATTGTTGAGTAAGCCTGTTATTGCAAGCCACCTCATCTATTATTCGAAGATATTTATTGGTGGAGGAGGGACGATGACTCAGGAAGCTGCACTCTTAGGGAAACCATCTATAATGGTCTATCCTGGAGAAACGCCGACCGTACTTAGATTCCTATCAAAAACTGGGCTAGTGAAACATTGTAGAAGTTTAGATAAATCTTCGAAGACTCTGAAATATATGTTAAAGAATATTGATGAAGTTTCTGAAGAATTCCTAGAAAAATCTACGAAGCTCTGGAAGATTATGAGAAACCCTGAGGAAAAGATTGTTAAATGGCTGAAAGAAACTTTGCCTACGTAGTAGCCTTCTTTAATGATTCTACATCAGATACGAGTTTATCCAGATACTTGAGAATTTCTTTGTTCTTTTCCTCTACCTGTTTAATGAATAAGGGTTTAGCGATAGATCCGGTCAAGTATCTATGAGTCTGAGTCCATAGATATTCAACGGCTTCTAGGATCAATCGAGATGTGGTGGTCAATGAATCTATCTTCTCAGCTATATCCGGGTATGTTTTCTTCAGGTCTACTGAGTGGCTAGCTATCCTACCAACATATCTAGCAACACTATTTCTAATTTCTAGTATCCTTGGTCTAACATATCCTTTATCAAGTATCTTCTTAGCGTCTATCAATTCTCCGATAGCCTTGCATGTGGCCATTAGTCCGTCGACTTCCTCTAGCAGCTTCTTAGCTGTTTCTTCATACTCTTTTAATGAGGGTTTGAAGATGGTCTTCTGGGAGTACATTATAGTGCCGATTACCAGTACAATTATCGATATTCCCAGAATGTATGGTATAAGAGAGAATAAGCTTGGAACACGTTCAATCACTACGTTGAACTTCTTTGACTCTACGTTTAGTGGTGAGACTATGCCCAGGTAGAATGTTAAGAGCGTTTTCTCAGGATAGATCTTCTTAATTTCTATTGGCTCTAGATCTGAAGAAACGTACTCCATGGATGGTAATACTATACTAACCCTGTAGTCTTGAACACTTAGATTAAATGGTAGATAAGAAGACACGGTCATAGCGTTACCGCTAACCTTGTAAAAGAAGTCTGCAGGCGGCTCGAATCTAATTATTACCGTTTGGCTTTCGCCTATTCTCAGTGTTCTATCGAATGATACTCTAAGCTTACCAGTATTCTCGTCGTAACTATTAGAAAGCTTTTTTAAATAATCTCTAACTTCAAGTAGCCTCGAACCATTTGGTAGATTGAAGTAGAAGCTATCAATAGTTTTTCCATCCCTCAAGCTAAGCTTGACAGTATATTCTGCCTGCCTTGTAGATAGATCCAATGTAAGATACGTGACTGCAGGCTTAACTAAGCTAATCTTCCCTATCTCGAATTCTAGATCAATGTCCAATGCTTGAGTAGTATCCCCAGAGATCTCCCCGTAAGCTTCCGTGGACTTCTCCGAGACTTTCACCGTTTTCGGTGAGATTTTCGTGATATTGGATTCTTCGGGTAGAACGATCTTGACATTAACTTTCTCGAGATTCTCTCTCGTTAAAGGATTTGCTGGAAACCGGATCTTGAATGTTTCTTCACCGCTTCTGTCTGGCAGGTCCCCGAAGATCGATATCAACCTTATACTTGTAGATGGAGAAACAGAAGTTATCTTAAGCCAGAACACCTGATCCTCTACTTTAAGTTCTATACTTCCATCGGGTGAATAGTAGTCTACTAGGTTTACTAGATACACTCTAGGGAAACCGACTTCGATATACCCGTTCTTTACTGGGATCTTATCAACAACGTACACGAATCCATACTTGTCAACCTCGATTAACCTCTCTACTACTTCTTCACCCATAACGCCACAGTAGAAAGCAGAGAACAATGATATGACCAAAATCATGATGAGAAGCAAAGTCTTCTTCAATCTCATTCTCTGTAACCATTCACCAATCATTATTTAAAGATTTTAGAGTCGACCCAAACAGAAGGAAGACAGGATAACTTGTATCACCAATCGATGACTATACTGATTAGATGTCGTGAAATAAAATCAGGACATTTACTTTATGTTTTCATCCGATACATTAGGAGCTTCATTGTTAGCTTCCGAGCTTCAATGTAGCCGTCAGAGCCATAACCTTATGACCATCACTCAGTAAACCTATTATCCTGGAGAATACGTTGCTTGCAGCATGATGCACCTCATCTAGGATTATAAGCTTGAACCTATCTAGAAGCTCTGGATGATGCATCGCTACGATATTGTATATCGATACAGTGGTCGTGGAGAGCCTCTTGATATAGCCATAGTATGGCGTTGCAACTATATTGAACTTCTCTCTAAGTCTCTCAACCCGCATCTTAAGTAATCTCTCCGTAGGGCATATTATTAGTGTAGGCTCCTTCAACCTGCTTATAGCGTAGCCACCTATTATCGTCTTCCCAGTACCCGTGGGTGCTATGACTACGCCTCTGAAACCTGCTTTAACCCAGTTGTTGAAGGCCTCTAGCTGGAAAGGCTTTAAGATAGTGCCTCCTTCCACCCCCGTCTAAATCTCCATAATCGTTGAAGAAGTCATCCAACCTCAAGGATTAAGCCCCCTCAATCGAAGATGGCTTTGATAAGAACCCTAAGACCCTCTTAACCCCAATCATTCCAGCCATAATCTATAGCCTAGCATATATCAGTCTTCATGGCCTAACGGTTTAGGCTAGGGTTCTATGAATCTAGCTCTCTCAGCCCACCAACCACCCTCCTCCTATGCTTCTTCTCAAACCTCTTCTCAGTACTTTTTTATAACGTTAGGGGTGTTATGATGACGATAGTCAGCTATAGTATTGAGGGTAGGAGAGATTATGGCTTCGTTATAGATAAATCAGAACTTATTCCAAGATACTTTGTTGAAGATATCTTAAAAGAAAGGTTGCCGAGAGATTTAAAGAGATTCCTAGTAGATAGCGAATTGGTAGATCTAGTTAAA
>Ga0105162_1002145_pt1 | contig 10624 bp, 10 predicted proteins | sample JNZ201metaG_FD_81532 | JGI IMG/M metagenome (GOLD analysis project Ga0105162, IMG submission 81532) | Hot spring microbial communities from Jinze hot spring, China to study Microbial Dark Matter (Phase II) - JNZ 20120812A | ecosystem: Environmental > Aquatic > Thermal springs > Hot (42-90C) >...
ACGATCCTTACTGGGTAATTTGTGAGAGTATTAGGATTTTTAGTGTTGTCTATGCTGATACGATAGCTGTAATTAAAGGCCAACGAGACCCTCTGGACAAGTATGATGGTGAAAATTGAGAGGAAGATGAATAGGAAAGATCTAACTCTCATAAGCTAAAAGAAAAAATTTTAACTTTAAAAAATTTCTTCAGCTCAATAAAAAAGCTGCTTTCTACTATTTAAAACCTTTGCCTATATAAGGGTGGGATGCTCGGCCTCACCCATATTGGATTTGCCCTCCTCTGCTCCAGCATTTTAAAGATTAGGCTAACTATTTTTGATGTGATTGGACTAGCTCTATTCAGCATTCTACCAGACATAGATCTGCCGAGCTCTGAATTAGGCATTATCCTAAGGCCACTCAGCCATAAGCTTCTAGAACATACTACACATCGAGGAGCTACTCACTCCCTACTTTTCGTTTTAGGAATTCTCTGCCCATTGAGGTTTCTCCTTCCAGATTTCCACTTGCTGGCAGCACTTGGTCTTCTCTCTCATCTCTTCTTAGATATGCTGACTCCAGTTGGAATTGAATTCCTCTGGCCAATAAAGCTCAGACTCATCATCCTCGATGCTCCTGTGAATACTGGAAGTAAGGCTGATTACTTTATCTTCCTCATCTCCTCAGCCATTTTCATATATTCGAGGATTTCAATCGGCTGAGAATGGTACTCATAGGAAGAGATGAGGAGTTAGGGAAGATAATAGACTCAATTACTTATAGGAAGAGCTTGCTCATAACTGGAGTAAATGGCATTGGTAAGACATCCATTTTGAGAGAGGTATTCGAACTTCAGAAAGAAAATAGTATCTGGCTCCAAGCTCCATTCACTCCACGAGAGCTTCTCGAAGCTATAGCGAGAAAGCTCATGCTTTCTAGAGGTGGGAGGATGGGAGAGCTCTGGAGAAGAGTTATGTGGGTATTGAATCAAAGAGAAGATCCACTTATCCTTTTCCTAGACGATTTTGATGGACTAAGCACAAATGCCCGAAAACTCTTGAAGAAGATGGGGGAAAATGTAACCCTTATAGCCTCAGCTGAGAGAAGAGTAACATTTCCATTTGAGGAGGAACTCGAGCTTAAGCCATTGAGTAGGAAGCATAGCTTGGAATTGGTGGAATGGAAGCTGGGTGATGTGGACGATTGGGTGAAAAATGTAATAGCCACCCATTCTTTAGGAATTCCTGGAAAAATAATGGAATTGTGCAAAAGATATGAAATTGCTAGAAAATTTGGGAGGAAAAAACACGAGATCATCGAATTATTAACTCGAGGAAGGCCCATAATTTGGAAGAAGGTAAATCTCCTCTCCACATCTTCGATCATTTCCTTAGCCTATCTTTTATTGGTGCTGAAAGTCCTTCTCCATGGAGCCAGTTCAAAGGGGGCTCTCACAGTAGCTATCTTTGGCTATGCTACAATGGCACTTGCTAGACTTCTCCGGAGTTTCAAAAGAAATGAAAACGAAGAAGGATGAGCACTTACTTGCAAGGAGGTTGCTCAGAAGGAGCTTGCTCTGGAGGCTTCTCTTCCTTCTTTTTCTTCTTTGCCAAAGGGATCACCCCTACTCATACAACCATAGAAAGGTTATTAAACATTTCCCTCTTAAAAGCAAACCTTAAAAACCTTTACTTCGACTTTTTAAAGTTTTAAGAGAATTTATCAAAGGTAACTTAGTTACTTATTAAATGAAACCTACTTAGAACTCCTCTAGCTCGATCCTCCTATTTTTCACTCTCAGATAGGTATTAGGATGCTCCTTCACCCAACAGCCAGGATTTGCCAACTTTTCCTCCTCGTTTACGAAGGCTTGATGAGTATGGGAAAATATGAGAAACTCTCCTTCCCTCCTATCCTTTTTAGCATTTTCCTCAACAATTCCCTTTATCCCCCTCTCTTCAGGGATTTTCAGCATCTCCCACTTTCCTTCTTTGAATTGCCTGTTAAGCCTTGGATACACTTTCCTAACAGTTGAGAGTAGCCTTCCTCCCAATCTGGAAAGGAATTCTCCACTAATTTCGTCGCTGCGCTCACAGAGTAGGGGATAGAAAAATTCTATCTGAGTAGGATCGTACTGATCCCCATGGACAAATCTGTAGCTTGAGTCCCCATCTCTTAAGATGAGTTGTCTCCTCACGCAAATAGGCAAGAGGTGGGAGGTAAAATCCTTAAATCTATAGTCATGATTTCCTATTATCCAATAAACCTTATTTTTCTTGGCTAAGTTATAGAGCTGCTCGATAACAGGAATGTTCTCCACGAGCACGGTAAAGTCGTCCCTAGTCCAGAGCTCTACAAAATCTCCATTTACTACAATAGTAGTAGGCCTCCTCTCTACTTCATCTCTGAGGTAACTGAGGAACCTTCTAAAATCCTCTGCATTGCTACCTCTTTTCATTCCGAGGTGGGTATCAGAGAAAACTATGATTTCCTCTCCCTGAAGACTATTCTCTAGGCTAGGAGTAAAGCTTTTCCTCTCCAAAATCTTCTGTAAACTTCCACTTACCATATATTAGATAGGGGTAGCCTTTCTTTTAAATTTTACCACTTTTTAAAGGTTAAAATATCTACTGCTATTTAAAAATTACTTATCAAAATAGAACTAAGATACTTTTAAATGTGCTAACGGTTAGCTTTAACATTGCATATTAGTTACCCACATAGATTATATATAGATACTCTTACAATGGTAAAAATTCCTTTTTTCCAATGAAAATACCCAAATCATCTTGATTATTTGCCGTGGTTACCTTTTAAAAGATACTCTGAAAAAATTATGTAAAAGAACCCAGTTTTCTCCAAAAAGGTAAAAGAATACTCTCTCTAATTCAAACATAGGTGGTGTAAGAGTTAGGCTCACGACATTGCCTCAAAGTCAGAGTAATAGGAAAAAAGTAAAAAGACAGAACCTACTTTCAGCTGCATTCCATCGTAGCCGAAATCCCAGGATACATTTCCTAGCATGCTTATAAGGTTCATATCTCCCACTCCTAACTGCAATTAACTCTAGGCTGGAAAATAGGGAAGAAAGGATTCGGCAAGCTATTTTAGAATTTCCCACTCCACCTCCAGATGCTATTGATTGCTTTTTCCATAGCCAATAGTAGCTTTTTGAGAAATACTGGAAGCGTTGCTTAAAGGCAGGTTTTTTTAAAAAAAGCCAGCTTAATTCTTAAAGCATAAATTCCTAGCTTATGAAATATGTTTTTACTGGTGTTCCCGGTTACTCTTCAATGGCTTTTCGGATAATAAGGAGTATTGTAGGGGGTCCTACTGAGGTTAGTCACTTAGAAATTTTTGCCTAAGCAAATTGACAGTTCCATCGTATTGGCTTTCCAGCTTTTCAAAGGAAATAGTAACTTATAAAAAGATAACTGATTTGTTGAGATTGGTGGGGAAAAATCGTCTGATTTTAGTTAAAGGCTATCTCATTAAGTGATTTACAAGTACTCTTTAAACATCTCAGCGCTTTAATTCTATCTAGATTTTCCCTCCTCTGCTATTTTCTGTTGAGACTGGTTAGAAAAAGATATGTGGTTGGTCAGAAAGGGATAAATGAAAGAATAAGTGACTCTTGTAAAGTAACTGATAAGAATGGGAACTTAATGGGAACTGTTCCCATTAGTTCCGTTCCCCTTAAGAGGAACAGTTCCCCTAAAAGTTCCCCTTAAGAGGAACTAGTTCGGAACTTCCGAACTAGTTCCCATAAACCTAGGTGTGGTTTTTTCTTTAGAAGTACAAAAAGTGAGAGTTTAAAAAGGTCTCCCTAAACTGATTATTGAAAACACCATTAAGTAGTAAACTTTTTAAGAAAGAGAAAATTTCTAATAAAAAATGGATTCGAAGTTTTACAACTTAAGCATACTGGAAAGATTTAAAGTAATCGCTGAGCATTATAGGCCCTCTCTGGAGACCATCGTAGCTTTGAAGAGGGAAAACTTTCCTAGCTGGGTAGAATTGGAAAGGTTGGGAGAAAACCCAATTGGTACTTACGACCTTCCCCTACGTTTCGCCAATTATTTTTCCATTAATGGAAGATATTTCTACCTTCCATATGTGATAGAGGAAAGCTCAGTGGTTGCTGGAGCCTGTTATGGAGCGAAGGTAACAGGAAATATTGAGGCTAAGGTACTTAAGTCTTGGGCCAAGTCCCAAATCCAGTTCTTTGGGATAAAGGAACCTGAGAAAGCTAAGGAAAAGATCCTAAAGATGAAGGAGGAAATCTTAGATCTTGCGAATAGGGGGCACAGGCATTCTAAAGCATATGATCTTGGGATAAAGGAATATATGCTGGGAGAGAAATGCCTCATCCTTGATTTATATGTAGATCCTGGAGATGCCATGGGAGCTGCAGTGGCAAGTGAAATGGCGGAAAGCATAGCTCCGAAGATAAGTGAAGCTATAGAAGCGAAGTTTAATGGAAGAATAATCTCCAACTATTCCGGAAGGTTGACTAAGGCTAAGGCCAGGATACCTGTGGAAAGGCTAGAGAGAAAGTTGGATGATGGAACCAAATGGAATGGGGAGGAAGTAAAGGATAGAATAATCCTCCTCTCCCGCTGGGCTGAAGAAGATGTAGATAGAGCAGTAACTCATAATAAGGGTATTATGAATGGCGTGGATGCTGTTGCTCTAGCCTTTTGTCAGGATTGGAGAGCTATAGAAGCTGCGAATCATGCACATGCGTGCAGGGAGGGAAAATATAAACCATTGAGCCGCTGGTATGAGGAGAATGGCTATTTAGTGGGAGAGGCTGAATTGCTTTTACCCTGTGGAATAGTGGGAGGAGAAATTAAAAACTTTGGAAAGGCTAAGGCACTCATAGAGCTCCTAGGAATAAGGAGGAGTGATGAGCTAGCTGAAATTATGGCTGCAGCTGGTCTCGCCAATAACTTTGCTGCTCTCTCCATGCTGGCTACTATTGGAATTGGTAGGGGACATAAGGTATTCAGAAAGTAATCATTACTTTTTCTGCATCGCTAGTAGCCAATCTATGATCTTCTTGCTTACACCTGCCTCCCCATATGGATTTTTGAAATTTTTGAAGGTAAGGCCTCTTTCAAGCTTTTTTATAATTGCTCTAGCATATTCCACATCTAAACCTGTGAGGAAGTTTATTCCAGTATTAAGACCTTCTTGTCTTTCAGTCTTCTTCCTAAGGAGAATGCACGGCTTTCTAAGGAAAAGGCTTTCCTCCTGAATTGAGCCCCCATCTGTGATAAGAAAAGTGGAATGCTTGAGTAACCAGATGAATTCTACATATGGTGTAAGAGGAGAAAAGTGAATACTCTCGATACTTTCAAGTTCCTGCCAGAGTCCAAACTTCTGGAGTTGCTGCCTAGTATTGTCGTGAATCGGCCAGTAAATAGGTAGAGAGACGCTCTTTACTATCTCTACTATCTTCTTCATCCTTTCCCTACACTTTATATTTTCATGTCGATGAATGTTGACTACCACATATCTTCTTTCCTTTGGCCTCTTCAGCCTCTTTCTAGCTATATTTAGGGAAATGAGTATAGAATCTGCGATGGTATTACCTACTCTTATCACCTTCCCCCTTATCCTCTCCCTCCTGAGGTTCTGAACACTGAGTTTGGAAGGAGCAAAGAGGATGTCTGAAAACCTATCTGCAATTCTTCTAGAAATTTCCTCAGGAAATGGTTCGAAGAGGTCGTAACTCCTCAATCCAGCTTCTAAGTGCACATTCTTCCACCTCTTATGGGGGTTTATCAAGAAAGAGCTGGCTATGGCTGCTGCGCTCGTGCTTAAAGTATCTCCATGATAGAGCACATAGCTAGGGTTTGACGCCCTTATCGCAGCTCTAATTTTAGGGATTAGTGGAATTGACCAGAAGATGGCCTTATGGGTCCTGACCATAAATCTTGAGGAGAGAGAAGGAGGTGTGTAAAGCACTATGTCTGGATTTTTCAGTCCAAAATCCTCAATTAGATCGCTGATGGAGTGCTGGCCAGTATGAATGAAATAATAATCCATATTCCTCCTCTGGAGTTCCAGCATTACTGGCATCATCTTAATGAGCTCTGCCTTAGTTCCCAGTACTATCGCAAACATCTTCTCTTATCAAGAAGGACTATTTTATTATTTTTCTGATGTTAAGGGTGGCGCTTAACCTTAGGGATGGTGTTTTGGGAAAGGTAGAAAGTCAATGTGGGAGAAATTGAGGCTCCCTCATTCTTATATAGCCTCCTCTTATATAACTGGATTTCCCTCCACACCCTTCCCAGATCATAGTTAAATCGCCTAAAGAACTCTCTCCCAATCTCTTCCAAGAAGCTAGGATCTTTATCAAATGGAGTCGCACCTATGAAAAAGGGAATAGGATTATCATGCAAGTCTCGATTGAAAGCCCCTTCTTCATAGTTCTTCACTTCTCTCATAAGCCAATCCTTGCTCTTAATGATGAGGCTCTGAAAGAATAGCCCCCTTTTCTCATATTCCTTGAGAGAATTGAGGACCTTTTCCCTTACCTCTCTATCATATTTCTTGCTATCCACCACTATCAGCAAATTATCCAATCTTGGCCCATAAAGTACACAGGAGGAAATTGCTGGAATCGTTGAAAGGGAGGAAAGAAATCCCTTTAAGGTATTTAAATCTTCCTCTATCATTGCTTCCAACTGTCTGTTTGCGGCCGACCTAAATTCGGCTAGGATCTCATTTAAGGTTGGCATACTAATTTACTCCTTTCCAGTTTTAAAACTTTTTCTATGTTAGCCAATAAAATTAAAATCTTAGGCGAACTCTCTTCTCATCATGAAGGTAAGTGGAATTCTCTATCACCTAGAGCTGGAAGATTCCAAGGTAATTCTTTACCTCAGGAGTGGGGAAAGAAGGATTATAGCCGAAGCTGAGATGAGACCGTATTTCTACGTGATTGATGGAAAAATCGAGGAGTTGAAAGGATTCAAAGCTAGAGAAAAGGGTAGGGAATTAAGGGTGATGGAGTGGGAGAGGGTGAAGAGATTAGTGGATGGGGTGGAGAAAGAAGTGTGGAAGGTCTATTGCAATCATTTAGATTGTGCAAAGCTCATCGAGAGGAAGTTTCCTACGATGAATATAAGAGGGGCTAGGAGTGATCCTCTCCAAGTTTTCCTCATCGAGAAGGGATTGGAACCTCTTTGCAGGGTCGAGATCTTTGGAGAGCCTGTAGGAGAGAGGATAAGGGTGAAGGAGATTAGGAAGGTTGGGGAGGGGAGCTTGGATGAGCTAAAAATCCTCTATTTTACTTTGCTAGTTAAGAGTGAAGATGGTTTTCCGATACCTGAGAAGCAGAGTATCTCAATAATTTGTTGTCTCAGCGATGAGATGAAGTGTTTCTCCTCTGATGATGATCGGGAAGCAATTCGTAAATTCATAGAGTATTTTCAGGAGGAGGATCCAGATGTAATAATAGGGTATGCTCAGGATAGTGAGGATTTTCCCTATCTTCTCCGGAGGGCTAAGCTTCAAGGCATAGATCTCAAGCTTGGGGTGCTCGGGAGGGAAATAATTGAAACAGGAAAGTACTTTAGGGGAATGATCATCAAGGAAGTGATAATTCCTGGAAGAGCAAATATTGATCTGTTTCCCATCATCTATAGAGATTTTCCTCAGTTGCCAACGAAGAGGATTGGAGAAGTATGTGAGGAACTTGGAGTTGGAGAGTTCGTTGATATTCCTAACTATAAATTGAAGGAGCTCAGCTCAAAGGATTTGGAGGAATATGCTAAGCAGAAGATAATGGCTATCAAGAAAGTAGCTGAGAAGGAATTGGGTTTTCAGATTGAGCTCTCAAAGCTCTGCTCCCTCCCAATTTCAAGGGTTCCTAGATTAACCATTGGAGAGCTAGTAGATGCTCTGATCTTCAAGGAAGCTATGCTCAGGGGATGGATCCTTCCAGATAGAGGAGCTATTGAGGTGGAAGAAGGATATTATGCTGGAGGTGAAGTATGGCTAAAAGCTCCTGGAATTTATGAGAATGTTGGATACTATGATATTAGGTCTATGTATCCATCGATCATCAAGCTCTACAATCTCTCCCCTGAAGTATTCGATTGTAAATGTTGCTCGGAGAAAAATTTGAGAGAGCTTGGAATAAAGCACTGGACATGCTCCAAGAGAAAAGGGCTACTTGCCCAGATTGTTGAGGAACTCATCGAGATGAGGAGAAAAGTGAAGGAAGAGATGAAAAGGGCAAAGGGCGAGGAATATGAAGTTCTGTATGCTAAGCAGTATGTACTTAGGGTTATTGCAAATGCCATCTATGGCTACACTGGATGGAGCAGCTCTAGATTGTATAAAAAGGATTTGGCCGAGACCATCACTGCGATTGGTAGGATCTATATCAAGAAGATTAGAGAATTGGTTGAGAAACTTGGATTTGAGGCAATTTACCTAGATACAGATGGAATTCAGGTGATCCCTAGAAGGAGCCCAGATTTTCAAGGTCTATTGCTCAAATTAAATAAGGAGATTTCGTTAGAAGTTGAGTTAAAGCATGTAGCAAGGAGGGCTATTTTCTTTGCTAAGAAGAAGTACTGCCATCTCGTAGATGGGAAGCTTGAAGCTAAAGGGCTCGAACTCGTGAGGAGAGATTATCCCAAATTCATTAAGGAGGTGCAGAAAAAGGCTATGGAAATGTTGTTAAGTGGAAAAAGTTATGCTGAGGTGAAGAATTATGTAGATCGTGCTAGAAAACTAATTGAGGAGCATAAATTGAAGAAGGAGGAACTGGTTCTAGTGGAACAGTTGGCGAAGAAGATAGAGATGTATGAGAGGAGCAGTAAAATTAAGGTGTGTGCAGAATGGCTAAAGAAGGAGAAGGGGATTGAGTTGCACAGGGGGATGAGTGTTGAGATAATAATTATAAAGGGAACAGGGCCAGTAAATTATAGGGCTAGACCTGTCCAGTTCTTCAGTGAGGAAGACTTAGATTGGGAGTACTATCTAGGGTTATTTGATCAGGTGATGGAGAGGAGCTTGGCCATTGCTAGAGAAGAAGGTCTCAAGCGCTTCTTCAAATGAGCTTTTTCCTAGCATTTTCAATTATCTTCTTTATATCTGCTGGATCCTCTACCCACTCTATCGAAAGTAGGGAAGTAGCATTAAGGGGAAGAAATTTGAAAACTCTTTCCTGTGACTGAATTGGCCATTCTCTCGGCTGAAGATAAATGTTGCTCTTCCCAAAAAATCTCAGAAGACCTGAATCATCTATCACTATCCCTCCTATCTCCTCCAAGCTTACTGACTTTACATAAGTAAAGAGGAATCCTCCTCTCTCGATAACTCTCCGATTGGTGATCCAATAGTATCTTCTCTTGAAGTGGAGGACTGCTACAATGGCACTTATGAAGAGAGGCAGAAGAACTATAAGGAGGAGAAATAGAAGAAATAGATGGGAGGAGCCACCTATTATCGAGGCTATCAGTACAGGAGTAGAAATCGAGCCAAGTAAGATGAAGTTGGCTAACAGGAAGTTTAGGAGGAGGTAGAGGAGGAAACTGGGATCTGGCCTTATCTCACGAATTACCTTCTCTCCTTTTTGAAGCTCTGGCTGCATTTAGGAATAAGGACTAGGCTTCATAATAAATTTATTTCCGAAGGTGACTTCTTTCCAGAGCTTAACCAAATCTATGAACATCTGAATACTTACCCGAAGGAAGTTCTTGGTAATAGTGCTGCTCTTGCCTCTATACATCCAAGGCACCTCCATCTCCGAAATCTTTGCTCCCTTTCTCATGGCCTTTATTACTATTTCTGTATCTATAATGAATCCATCACATTTCAGTTCCATCCCCCCTAAGATATCTCTCCTCATAAGCTTAAAGCCTGCCTGTAGATCTTTGAATGGGTGATGGAAGAGTAATTTAGTTAAAAGTAAATAAACTCTGCTAGCTATCTTACGAATGAGGGGGTAATTTAGAAATTTTCTCCTAGCAAGTACTATATCTGAATGATTAGCTTGAGCGAGCTCAACCATCTTCCTAATATACTTTGCATGCACTGGGCAGTCCACATCGTAGAGAATTAAATATTCTCCTGAGGCGACCTTAATACAATTCTTAATCCCAAATCCCTTCCCCCTCCTATGAGGATAACTTATTACAATCACTTTTTTATCTTTCCTAGCGATTCTGAAAAGGATTTTCTCGGTGTTATCCCTGCTTCCATCCTGTGAAAAGATTATCTCATAATCTGAGTAGGAGCGCAGCATCTTACGGAGAACCTTATAGCATTTCTGAACGTATTCTTCAGCATTATAGCAAGGTATACAAATCGAAATCATCACCAAAAAGGAGAAGAAATTTTTTAAAGTTAAAATTTTTTCCTTTAGCTTATGAAGCTAAGAATTCCTTTATTTATCCTTTTTCTGATTATCCTAATAGTATCTCTTCCAAGATTCTCATTTGGCTTCTATTATAGCTATAGCATTTCGATTAACAATACCCAAAATTCAAATTCCCTATCAAATTATCCTGTAAGGATCGTGGTAGATACTTACACCTTGATTTCTCAGGGAAAGATGAGGAGTGATTGTGGAGATATTAGATTCTCCACTTATAGCGAGGATTGGAATGTAGCT
>Ga0105162_1002146_pt1 | contig 10622 bp, 9 predicted proteins | sample JNZ201metaG_FD_81532 | JGI IMG/M metagenome (GOLD analysis project Ga0105162, IMG submission 81532) | Hot spring microbial communities from Jinze hot spring, China to study Microbial Dark Matter (Phase II) - JNZ 20120812A | ecosystem: Environmental > Aquatic > Thermal springs > Hot (42-90C) >...
TAGCAGGACTATTCACAAGATATGAAAAACTGGAAATATCATACATATATGCTGATGGTGATGCTACTGGAGGATGGACGATTACGCTGGCTTTAAAGAATACAGGTTCAGCAGTAGCAACTATAGATCAAGTATTCCTTAATGGAAAACCAGCAACGGATTTGGGTGCCTCTATTACTCCTAATCCTGCAGGTACTAATATTGCATTAAGTCCAGGAGCCGCCACTACAATGACTATAAGCGGTTTGTCAACACCTACTTTTAATGCTGGTATGACTGTTGAAGTGAAATTGCATACAGCTGCAGGGCAGGAATACTATAAAGCAGTGGTTCTACCATAATCTACATTTTTTTATTATAATTATTGATGTTATTGTGGAGTATAGGAATATTGTTATTGTTAAAATTAGGGAGACTATATATTCTAGTGGTAGTATTTGTTTGTTGTTGATTATTGTTAATATGAAGAGCCATAGTGTTGGGAATGTAAGTGTTGATATTGTAGCTATTGGTGTTAAAGACATATATATCAGGTATGGAATGGCTAATAGTTTATGTATCCTTTCCATCTCTTCATTTTCTTGAAGTATTATGTTTGATGTTATTAGGGTTACTGGCGGTATAAATATGGCGTCGTAGTATGGCCAATGCTTTATGAAGAGGGTTAATGTTAAAATACTTGAGGAAAACCAAACTACATGTCTACTTAAACTTATCCTCCTCCTACTTAACGTTTTATATATGGTTACTATGTACGCTATTAAGGGGGAGATGAATGGTTGATTTGGTAGGTTTTGGCTTAAACCAAAATAGTAGAGGAAAGTCCAGGCTGTTGTTTCAGGATTTAGCCAAAATCTTCCAGGATACCATGCTAATACTACCCCCTCCCACTTCATAGCTGTCCATTCTTCTCCTGGTGTTATATGATATTTTATGGTAAACCATATGTTATCTATACTCCATAGCTGTGGATTTATAGAGATGCATAGAATTGCAGCTATAAATAGGATTACTACTGTTTCCCTAATATTTCTTGTTAGTAGGACTGTTAAGATGATTAGGATTGGTATTGCTGTATATTTACATGACATTGCTAAACCCTCAAACAAGCCTATAAGTACTATTTGTCTTAACCTCATCTTTCTAAGTAGTGTTAATATTGATAGTGAGATGAATAGAATCATTGGTGTTTCAAGCCATGCAACAGTCCACCTTATTGAAAAAGGGTCTAACGTCATGAGGAGCCATGCTAGAAACCCTATCCTCCTATCTTGTAGCAGCCCAATTCTAAATATGACTAGACATGTTAAAGCCGATATGAAGCACATAAGTATTAATGCAGCATAATCGTAGTATGGCTCCATCCAGAACATAATGTAGGTTACTGCTCCAATCATTAGCTTTGCAAGGCTTGGATGCTCAATATTTACCTTAAAAACAGTTAAGTTGAAGCTAGATAATCCTCTAATATATTCTCTACCTGCATCAATATATGTCCATGTATCGTAGGTATTCCATCTGAGCTTTACAGGAATATCTGATAGTATTAGCAATATTCTTATGGATAGTGAAATAGTAAACAGTATTATTTGTCCTTTAGCAGTTGTTGAGTAGTTGATGATTGCATGAATATTCGACTTAAAATCTTTAAGTAGTTTCTCCATGTATGGATAGGCTAAATACAGGATTACACTTAATACTATAAGGTTAAATGCTAATACTCCGAGAAAATTATAATTAAATGTAGGATCTAAATGTGAAATAGCATAGATTCCCACTACAATAATTATTGTAAGTATAATTATTATGTTTATTGTTGTTTTTATGAGTTTTAATATTTTAATACTGGCTAGAATGTTTCCACCTCTTTAATTGGCATGTAATCAATACTACTATTAACGTTACAGTCCAAGATAGTCCAATTCTAATTAATGAGTTCTCATACTCATTGAAATGCATAGTCACCTCATTAGTATTCGGCTTAATACTTAGTGACATAACACCATTAAAATTGTTAATTTCAATATTCTCTCCATTTATGTTTACTGCTCTCCATCCTTTATGGTGTGGTTGACAAACTATTATTGTAGTATTAGACTTTGCTTTAACCTTAATTTTTAATGTGTTAAAATCTATCCATGAATAGTCCACATATGTATCATTATCTAATGGAAATACGAATCCCTTAAAATATTTATTTCTGAAAATATCTAGTTTTTCATCACTATATACCTTTTCAAAGCTATTTGAATCTTCTAAACGATGAATTAAAGTCTTTACTTGACCGTATATTTCCTCTATTAACTTTTCATCACCATATGCTACATATCTATCTATAAACTCTCTATCCTTATGTATGTATACATATTTTACTCCATAATAGCCTAGCTTTAACGGTACATCTCCTTCATCATAGTAGATATCAATAGAATCTATGTATGCTTCAAACATCCCCATTAAACTATATGCTTCAATACTAATATTTGTTAGCTGCCATATTCCTCTATCAGTATAGCTTGACATGTTTCTAACTATATTGTTCCACTGATTGGCTTTTAATACATCCCCCTCATATATGTAGATCCTCTTAACCTCCCCAGTTACATTCTCTATAAGGGTTACTCCTATTCTTAGTGATGTATTAATCATTATTGAGGGATTTACTGATATTGATATATACACATCTTTAGTAGCTACTGGATTCTCTTTAATGCTTTGACTTAGCTTAATATACTCCATACTTCTCGACGTATTCATACTTAGGTAGAGGCTAAACTCTCCATCCTTACTCTTCATATTTGTTCTTGTAGCTCTACTATTTCCCGATAGCTCTATATTCCAATTGGAACTATTAATTTCATCTTCAAATCCACCATTATTAATATATGATGTACTATAAACCTTAACAAACCTACCATATAGCTTGGTTTGATTATTTATCTGCTCATTATATACTGTGAATAAAGTATTGGATGATAGTATTGACTTGTTGATGTATGCAGCTATGTAGTAGGGTAAACTCCATACTGGTGGATATCCTAATACATTAAAGTCTTCCTGCTGATTTCTAATGTAGTTGAAGCTCTCCAACCCGTTAAATACTGGCTGTGTTGCCGGCTCAATTCCCCATGTTAAATCAATAAATACTATGAAGCTCAGTATTACTGGTAGAATTCTTGATAAAGCATTACTTCGTCTTTTAAGGATTTTAGCTATATTGCTGCAGGCTATACCGGTACATGCCCCTATTGATAGTGATGCTAGTATTATTGAGCGTGATGCTACACGTATACTTATAGCAAATGGTATAAGTGCTCTTACTACATGAGCTATACTTATGGGTGCGTAGTGAACTGATGAATACCATAAAAAGAAGACACTTGATAGAAGGAAGAAAATAAAATTCCTTACGGATTTATCCATAGATCTTAGATTAACTTTTAAGAAATATGTTAGTGTAATTGTTAAAGGAATAACTCCCATGTAATAGTAGTAAGGCTCTAAACCATATGCTCTATGTATTACACGCGTAAAATATGTATATGGGGGAGCTGCCCATACACTTAAGACATCAATTCTAGAGGATTTATATATTGTAATGAAAGGTATAATTAATGGTGCTGTAATTAAAGCCCCAATTATCAATGACGATATAAATGCTAGAATAGCTTTTCTATCACTTTGCCCCATGTAGATAAGATATATTAACCGAAGCATCATAAACATTAATGTGAAGAACGTTATTTGAAGCTCTAATAACACTATAATTGATATAATTACTCCGAGAGCAATAATGTTTCTTCTAGATGGATTTAGAATCATTATTTCAAAAAACATCAATACTAGTGGTATAAATGCAGCTCCAAGTATTAAGTATAAATGTCCATTTAATATTTCATTAAGCCAGTAACAGCTAAAGGTGTAAATGGTGGCTGATAAGACTGCATATCCACCCTCTCTGTTAAATATTTGTTTAAAGTATAGGTATGATGTTGTACCGGCTAGAACTAGTGATAGGAATATTAAGGATTTAATGGTTGTAGTTATATTGCTGGTTAAGCTAAGGATTAGTGTGTAGAAAGCATCAACAATTTCAAATCCACCCTGATAAATAGTTACAGGAGTTCCTCCATATATTTTCGGATACCAGTATGTGCATAATGGTATAATTCCATGTTTTAAAGCATCAACATAAGACTTGGAAATTATTGAATGAGTATAGAAATCTAAGTTAACATTTGATCCTGGAATCCCATCTGAAAAAATAATTTCCCTTAGGTATAGTAGAATTAATATATAAATAGTTCCTAGCGATACTGTATGTGTAATTATGTTTTGCTTTAAATCCTTCATCTGTAAATAGTATTTAAAGGCATATATAAAGTTTAAATGATAAGCTATATATAGTCATATGGCCTACATTAGATAATGCGGACACACTAGGTGTAATATTGCTAAATAAATATAAAGTTCCGCCAGACTGGTATGATAGAGCTATAATTAGCCATAATATTTTTCACCGCTTCTGGCATATTAAACGATTAAAAACATTGATTAGTCTCTTAAGCGGATTTAATGGCTTAATTTTAGATGTTGGATGTGATGGCGGAACTTTATCCAGCATTATTAAGCAGGATAGCGTATGGATTGTAGGTATTGATATCGATATGAATGCCATTAAGTACGCTACTATAAAGAGAAAGCATCATGCATGGATTCTTGCTGACGCTCATTACCTACCATTCAAAAACAAATCCTTCAACATAGTGTTATGTATTGAAACTCTTGAACATTGCTATTCACCTAGAAGTGTTATAGAAGAAATTAAAAGAGTAACTAGAAGCGAAATCCTTATTTTAATACCTAATTCTTCCTCACCAATATTTAAAATTATTTGGTATGTGTGGTTAAAACTTAAAGGAAGAGTTTGGATAGATTCCCACCTACATGAATTCAATGATAGAACTATTAAAAAACTGTTTAATGATTGCGGATTAAAAGTTTTCCTTATGAAAAGAACTTTACTTGGTATGTTATTAGCTTACAAACTTAGAGAATAATTCATGAGGAATTGGGGAGACCACAATAAAAAATGGAGTTAGTTTATGGAACAACAACAGCCTTGTAGTATTCCTGTCCAGAGGCTGTGTGGATTTTAACTTCAAGCGTAGCACCAGAAGCATGCGAAGAAGCACATGTAAATGTTTTTACTATAGATCCTCCAGGTGATAGAGACGTAGTTAGAGCAACTTTTGCGTTAGCATCGGGTACACCATTAATGAAGACCTCGTCAATAGTTGCAGTAGCTGAACCAGTATTCTTAACCTGAAGCACGATAATAGGTCTTCCACTAGTATCTTTTCCAGAACAGTATATGTATGATATTTCTAGTTTTTCATATCTTGTGAATAGTCCTGCTATTCCTACAACCCAGAATGCTACTGCTATTGCGATTGCTACTGCTACAATAATTATTGTTGCTATTACTGGGCTTATACCCCTCCTATTTAGCCTCCTCAATTTACAATGCCATGTATGTGTTAGGGTTAATGGTTTAGACAATAACAAGTTAAGAAGTATAAGATTTTGAGAAATCGATGAACATTTAGAGATCTCATGGGGGACAATACATAAGTAAAAATAGAACATGCTAAAAAGTAATGGATGTCTAATAACATGCTATAATTTGAGCAAGACCACAGACTGCTAAATGAGTAGACATCATGTAGAGAATTGATTGAATATGGGTAAATGGAGATTATAACAAGAGGGTGATAAATGGTATAACATCTAAAGTTTGTAGTGTATTCTTCTTGTAGGGAAGACTTAAATAGTTTTAGGTGATTTTATGAATGTTACGGGATGGTTGATGGGAGCTAGATGGTTAATGGAGATTTGTAGGAGATTATTGGAGTATGATTCAAATATTGTTGAGATTGTTCAGTTCGGATCATCAGTCTATGCTTCTGAGTATGCTAGGGATGTGGATATCTTGGTGTTAACTAGGAGCGCTAGGGATTATGATGGATACTTGGATGCTATATGTATTGAGGATTCCCCGTTTAATGTGGATGTGGTTGTTATGGATATTAGTGAGGAGCTAAGGCTTAGGGAGGAGTTTATGAGAAGTATAACTGGAGCGTTTAGGGTGCTGTATGGACGTGGGAAATATATACTTGAATATGCTAGGACTCTTAGTGATCCAACGTTTGAGGAGTTAGGTCCTCGTTAAGAGTTGCAGCTTCACTACTAAACCTCGCATTGGAAACCACTAATCTGCTTGATATGGATAGACTTATCAGGGAAGCTTTTGATGCTCTCTTTCATGCTGCTAGAATAGCTTCAATGACTTACCTCTCAATTGAAGTTAGTAGGTGGGATTTAATTAGGAGGGAGCTACCAGAACCCTATGGGGATAAGTTTAAGGAATTCATAAAAGTTCTACATATAAAATACTTCTACCATGGAGCTATCTTAAGAATATGGTTAAAGAGAAATTTAATAAATGGTATATGAGGGTGGAGAACTTCATTATTAGGTTGGAATCTGAAATGAGAAAGCTTAAGTAGACATCTTGTAGAAACGATATGGGCTTGTAGAAATTTATCATATGTTAATCCTATATTAGGAAATGGATTCTATTCCTCTATTTATGTAAGGATTTTGAAGTTGTTTTAGCGTAATATTTTTTATGGGGTATTACTATTCAAAGGAGGGAACTTTAAGAAAATAGGGAGGCAATGTGAAGTATAAGTAGATGTATTTCAACTATAGTAATTCATGGAGTTGCAGCTTACTCTTCAAGTAAAGGATGTGAATTAGCAAAGCTAATAGTAAATTTGTTAGAAAGACTTCAAAATAATAGATGTTAATGCTGAAATTTTAAACATCAGTTAAGACGTAAATATAAATCTCTTATGGTGAACAGTATAATAGCAGCTTTAAACCTAGATGTATTACTCATGATAGATAACTCCATATAAAACCGTAAAGAAATCGAAACAGAATGGATTTAGCTTTACTTCTCTATATTATAGCTTCAATTATTAAGACTATTACTAAGTGTAATAGTCATACTCTAGATTCTGAAGGAAAGATCTAATATCCTCTCTTATAGCTCTGTAAATCTAACATATTCATCACTTACCTCTAATATTGTATTTCTACGAATTCTCCCATATATAGGCTGAGGAAAACTGTTAATGTAAGCAGGCTGCACTAGAAAGATTTAGCCCTTATGAACTAGCCTATTCCCAACATCATGTTAAGACTATGGACAAGCATTAATTTAATAGACTATTGATAAGGAGGGAGAGTTAGTATACATATAGGATTATTGAGAAAAGCTTATTAACTATAGATGTGTGTAGTTACTATATAGGTGTGTAGTATGCTTTTTCAGGATAGACCTGTTGAAAACCCTAATGATCTATATGATCGTGAAGAGGAGTTGGAGAAGTTAAGGAAAGCTATGATGGAGAAAGCAATTACTCTAGTTATTGGTTTTAGAAGAACAGGAAAGATATCTCTTATTAAGGTTGCAAGCTTAAATAATAATGTAGTTTATGTTGATGCTAGAGTGTTTGAGGAGCGAAACTATATAAACAGAGAGATTTCTAGAGGAGTTTGGTAAGGGAATTAATTCCTTCATACCGAGGAAAAAGAGAATTCTTGAATTTCTTAAGAATATATCAGGTATTAAAGTAAAAGGTTTTGAAGTTATGTTTTCATGGAGTGGGGGAGAATTTCATTCACATCAATACTAGAAGAACTTAATAGATGGCTGAATTAGATAATACGAAACTCATAGTTGTTATAGATGAAGTTCAAGAACTAGTAAAGCTGAAAGGATTCAGCCTACTTCCCACTATTGCTTATGCTTACGATAATTTAAGAAATATCTCATTTGTTTTTGCAGGTTCTAAGATAGGTATGCTGTACAAGTTTCTTAAGATAGAAAATTCGTCCTCTCCACTCTATGGAAGATACATGGAGGAAGTGGAGGTTAAGCCCTTATCCCGTGAGCAATCAATAGATTTTCTATATAAGGGATTTAGTGAGGCTGGAGTTAATCCAAGTAGGGAGATAATAGAGGATGCTGTAGATAAGCTAGATGGTATTATAGGGTGGCTTAGCTACTTCGGACTTACTGCACTAAGAAATGGATTAAGTGAAGAAACAATAAGAAAGGTACAGAATACTGCATTTAAAATAGTTATTAGTGAATTCTGTAATTTTGTTAGAAGTAGAGGCTCAAGAAGATATATGGAAATCCTGAAAGCTGTGAAAAACAGTGCATGTTGAAGTGAAATAAAAAGATATCTTGAACTTAAAACAGGTGAAAAATCTACGACCCGAACTTTCAAAACTACTTAGAAACCTCATAGATTCATCATTCATAGAGAAGAAAGGCGAAATCTACATAATTCAAGATCCAATACTAAGATATGCTACTGGAAAAATCATGTTAACTTGAACTCTAATGCTCTAGTAGTAGCTTTAGAGGAGAGTATAGTTACTATTAAAGCTATTTCTTTGAATGAGTTGGAAGTATTAATAGCATATAATTATACTGTAATTGACAGTATGAGGATTAAGTTTTGTTTATTTAGGTTGAAGTTTATGTAGCTTAAATATATGTATTTAGAGATTTTGAATTGTATATTTTAGGATTGAATCCGTAATATTGTAGGTTACTTCCCCGTCTTCATGTTTCTTCTCAATAATTCCCATTTTCTGTAGGTTTAGAAGTAGTTCGTGGAGAGCTGGGTCACTAAGTGGTTGTAGTTCTTTTGATATTATGTAGCTCTTTATTTCACTCCATCTCCGCCTATTTAGGGATATGCTTTCAAGTATGTAGCGGTATCTTCTACTTCTTTGAAATAGTTCTTCAAGCTCCCTTCTTACAAGCTTAGAGCCTTGAATAAAGGTTTCCATAATGCTCTCTCTTTTATTAACTAGGTTTTTATCGATTGATATCCTCCCGAAGAAGACAAGCCAGCCTATAACTCCATTAAGGTAGTTAACAGCCTCCTCCAAGAATTCATTGGAGGGTTTAACTCTATACTCCTCGAATCCTCTTCTAAGAAAGTTAATGCTTTCCTCTCTGCTTAGTCTTTCTAGGGTTACTTCATAGTAGTATCTTCCGTAAAGCTCGGATTTAGGATTGTCTATTCCTAGGAAATCATGTAGTAGTCCCACCTCACTACCTGAGAGAATTAGGCTAATATTTTTTAGATTATCGTAGATATAGGCTATTAAACCTCTAAAGTTTAGTCTTGAGTATCTTAGGTATTGTCCTTCATCAAAGACAATAATGGCCCTTCTACCTTCATTCCCACTCCATTCATCCATGGCTTCAAGAAGCCTATAGAGAATGGGGAATCCTCTATTAACCTTACCTCCCAAATCTACACGTATTCCTGTAGGTGAAATCTCTATGCTTGAAACCCTTCCTAAATATTCTTTAAACCTCCTCCATAACTTGGAGGAAACTATTTTGTTAACGTTTTCCTCTACCATCTGGTAGATACTATAGCTATTTATAAAATTGTATTTTTGATATATTCCTCTAACATCAAAGTATATGTATGGATTTTTCATTAAGTTAAGAACAACCCTAATTAAGCTAGATTTTCCAATTCTTCTAATCCCCAATACTAGAATTAACTTTCTACCCTCAACTAAAGCTCCTCTTAAACTATCTATATCCTCCTCTCTATTAAAGAAATCTTTAACATCTTCTTTGACATCCTCATCAAATAACATTACTTAACCCCCATTAATTTACTTAACCCCCATTAAGTATATAAATCTTACTACAAAATTTTATATTAATCTATAGACTATTTTAATGAATAGTAGAAATATGGGGGTACATGAAGCCCCCTCCTAAACTTAATATGAGAAATATATGTAGCTAAGGCTAGGTATGGATTTCATACTGTGGAATTATTTATGTTGATTATAGGTGAGGTTATAAGTTTTATGTAAGATTCCATTACAGTCTGTAATATTGTTTTTCATTTCAACCGTTAACTATATATATGGATGGTATATATAATTAGTAAGGTGTAGTGTTTGAAGGCTATGTTTATAATTGCCATATCACTATTGTTTATTTTTTCACTTGTTTTCAGCTTTACTTCATGTTCAGCTGAGGCTGTTGTTACCCGTTCTAACCTTATTGATTGGGATGGTTCTCTCTTCTGGTTTAATGTTACGTTTCCTGATGAGTGGGCTGTTAAGCATAATTATACTGTTGATTTTAGTTTTAAGCTTGTTACGTTGAAGGGTAATGCTGCTTTACGTTTAATAAGACTTCATGCATATATTCCCGGAACTGAGATTTCCAATTCTACACCTATTATGAGGGAGCTGAGGATTGATGATGTTTACACAGTCTCCCTAAGTTTCTGGGCTAAGGACTTTTCATTCAGTTCAATTCCTGCCGGTAGCTCTAAGCTTTATAAGATTAATATTGATCTTTACGGTGAGATTGATAAGGTTGTTAAGGATGTAAAATATACCTATCCTAAGAGTTCAAGCTTTAGCTTTAACCTACAGATTCGATCACCAGCTGCTCCAGTAATTCTATCACATAATGCTCCAAGTAGTGTTGA
>Ga0105162_1002149_pt1 | contig 10610 bp, 12 predicted proteins | sample JNZ201metaG_FD_81532 | JGI IMG/M metagenome (GOLD analysis project Ga0105162, IMG submission 81532) | Hot spring microbial communities from Jinze hot spring, China to study Microbial Dark Matter (Phase II) - JNZ 20120812A | ecosystem: Environmental > Aquatic > Thermal springs > Hot (42-90C) >...
AATAATAATATTTATGATTACGAAGATTTAAAAAGTGGTAGTTTGAGAAAACTTTTTTCATATGTGCCGCAGGATTCTTTTATCTTCTCCGACACAATTTATAACAATCTTTCTTTGGGTAAAGACCTAAAACCAGAGGAATTAGATTACTTTATAAAATTAGTAAATTTTGAAGAAGAATTAAAAGAAATGAGAGATGGAATAAAAGAACTGGTTGGTGAAAGAGGTACAGGTTTATCCGGTGGTCAGAAGCAGAAACTCTCTTTGCTCCGAGCATTGTTGGAAAAGAGACCAATTTTAATTTTAGACGATGCTACTTCTAACTTAGATAGTGAAACTGAATTAAAAATTATTAACAGAATTATTAACGAATTTAAAGATTTAACGATTATTATCGTTTCCCATCGTTTATCTACTTTTGCCAATTGTGAAAAGATCTATGTTTTTGATAATGGAAAGATTGTTGAGGAAGGCAAACATGAAGAACTTCTATTGAAAGAAGGGGTATATTATCAACTTTATAAAAAACAGCTATTAAAAGAAGAAATCGCTAAAACTTGATTTTTATTGATTTTTTAAAAAACTTTATTATTCTTATAATTTATGAAAAAATTATCAGTTAATTTAGACCATATTGCCACTTTAAGAGAAGCAAGAAAAGAAAATTTTCCGGATCCTGTTCAGGCAGCCATTCTTTGTGAGATTGGTGGTGCTGATGGAATTACCGTCCATTTAAGACAAGACCGAAGACACATCAAAGAGCGTGATTTAGAACTGTTAAGAAAAACTATCAAAACCGAACTCAATTTGGAAATGGCACCAACTGAAGAGATGGTAAATATTGCTTTAACTTATAAACCCGATTGGGTAACTTTGGTACCGGAATCACCAGAAGAAGTAACTACCCGAGGTGGTTTAGATTTATTAAAAACCTATCTGGTAGTAAAAGAAATAACAAATAAACTAAGAGATGCGGGAATTAAAGTAAGTATCTTCATTGAGGCCGACAAGCGCCAGATTGAAAAAGCAAAAGAGTTAAACGCCTGTGCCATTGAAATAAATACTGATTTATATACCAAAGATATCAAAAACCGCGAGAAATATTTAAAAGAGATAAAAGAAGCTAGTGAATATGCATTTTCCCTATCTCTTAATGTTCACGCTGGTCACGGATTAAATTATCATAATATTATACCTCTTTTAAAAATAAAAGAGATTGAAGAATTTGCGATTGGTTTTGCGATTATTGCCCGAGCAGTATATGTGGGGTTAAAAGAGGCCGTTTATGAAATGAAAAGATTAATAATCGAAGGAGAAAAATGAAAAATATAAGATGGAAAATAATTTTTATTGCTATTTTGTTTATTTTAGCATTATATTCCCTTTATCCTACTTATCGGTTTTATTTTGTTATTCCCAAAGAATTAGAAAAATTAAATAACCAGTTAAAAACTGCCAAAACCTATGCGGAATCTACCAGTATCCAAAACCAGTTAATTGAACTTAAAAAAGAACAGATAAGAATTCATAAAAAGTCAATCCATTTAGGATTAGATTTGGTTGGTGGCATGCATCTTCTTTTGGAAGTTGATAAAAGCAAACTTTCACCGGCCGAAGCAAATGAAGCTGTTGATCGGGCATTAGAAGTGATTAGAAATAGAATTGACCAGTTTGGTGTTTTTGAGCCAATTATTCAAAAAACCAGTGAAGGAAGAATACTCATCCAATTACCCGGAGTCGACCGGGAAAGGGCAAAATCTTTAATTGGTCAAACTGCTCAATTAGAGTTTAGTTTGGTTGCTGAACCTAATGTTGCCTTCGACATATTTAAAAAAATTGATGAGCATTACAAAAATTTGAATCCCGCTGATACTTTAATAAAATTTTCTGATAAGATTTTTGAAATTGAACCAAGTGATTTTGGTTGTGCAGAAGAAGACTTACCTTGGGTAGAAAATGTTATTAATTCTTTAGATACTACTATCCTTGGTGAATGGCAAATTCTTTTTGGACCATTGGAGCCTTATCAGGGAAAAATGATTAGAAGGGTATATGTAATAAAAAAGGAACCAGAATTAACCGGTGCAGCAGTCGCCAGCGCAGAAATTCATCCTTATAGTGGTCCAGAAGCCGGTTTAGCCAATACCTGGGTGGTAGGCTTAAAACTAAAAAAACAAGATGCCAAAAAATTTGCTTCCATTACTGGTAGAAATATTGGCAGAAGATTAGCAATTATTCTTGATAAAACCGTAAGAAGTGCACCGGTTATCAAAGAAAGAATACCTTCTGGTGAAGCAATGATTACTACTGGTGAAATCAATCCGGATAAGGCAAAAGAGATAGCTATTGTCATTAAATCTGGTGCCTTACCTGCGCCAGTAATTATCAGCGAAGAAAGATCAGTAGGACCCACTTTGGGGCAAGATGCGATTAATAAAGGTATAAAAGTAATTATCTTTTCAGCAATTATTGTTTTTCTTTTTATGATAATTTATTATAATCTTTCCGGTTTGATTGCCGATATTGCGCTATTCCTTAATATCTTTTTCTTATTAGCATTATTAGCCAGTTTACGAGCAACATTAACTTTACCAGGGATTGCCGGTATCGCTTTAACAATTGGCATGAGTGTTGACGCCAATATTCTTATTTTTGAAAGAATAAGAGAAGAATTAAGAAGTGGTAAAACTCCTTTAACGGCGGTTGATACCGGTTTCAAGCGAGCAACTATTACAATAATTGATGCTAATATCACCACTATTATTACCGGTATTGTTCTTTACTGGCTGGGAACCGGTCCAATTCGTGGTTTCGCAACAACGTTAATTATTGGTCTTTTAGTCAATCTCTTTACCGCCATTTTTGTTGCCCGAATATTTTTTGAACTGATATTAAATCAATTTCAATTTAAGAGGTTGCCAATATGATTCAACTATTTAAAAAAACCAATATCAATTTTTTAAATAAAAGAAAATTTTTCTATTTTCTTTCTCTTGCGGGAATAGTTATCTCGCTTATTTCTTTGATAGTTATTGGACCAAGATACGGTGTTGACTTTACTGGTGGTTCTCTCTATACTGTTCGTTTTGCTAAACCAGTAAATATTGAAGATATTAGGAACACTTTAAAAGAATTAAATATTCGCAATCCGACTATTCAACGTTCTTTAGAAGGGTATGATTATCTAATCAAAATTGATTTAAAAGAACTTCCCTATGCTGGTGGTTTTTCAAGTCAATTTATTTCTCAATTAAGTGAAAAAATTCCTGACAGTAATCCGGAAATTTTAAAAGAAGAAATTGTTGGACCAAGGGTCAGTAAAGAATTACAAAGAGTTACTTTGATTGCCTTAATTATCGGTATTTTTGGAATTCTTATCTATGTTTCTTTTCGTTTCAACTTTCGATTTGGTACGGCTGCCATTTTGGCTTTAATTCACGACGCAATTATTTCTATCGGTTTTACAATTATCACCAGAACAACAATTAACATTCCAATAGTCGCTGCCTTATTAACAATCATTGGTTACTCTGTTAACGATTCAATCGTTGTTTCTGATCGAGTAAGAGAAAATTTGAAAAAAATGAGGAAAGAATATTTTGAAGATATTGCTAACATAAGTGTTAACGAAACCCTTTCTCGAACAGTCCTTACCGCTTTAACTACTCTTTTTGTCAGTCTTCTTATTTGGTTTTTAGGTACGGCTGACATTAAAGATTTCGGTAAAGTACTCTCCATTGGAATAATTACCGGTACCTATTCTTCCATATTTATTGTTACCGCTTTAGTAGTTGATTGGGAGAAAAAATATCCTTCGCGAAGATAAAACTTGGATTTTATAAAAAAAATGTTTGCTTCTACTTTTTTTCTTGGATTCTTACCTGGTGCCCCTGCTACTTATGCTTCTTTTTTTGCCTTAGTTTTTCCTTTTCTTATTAAAAATTCTTATTTATATATCTTATTTTTTGTTGGTTATTTTTTTCTGAGCGTATTTATCATAAATGAATTGGAAAAAGAATGGGGAAAAGATAACAAAAAAATTACCGCCGACGAAGTATTAGGAATATTAACAACTTTCTTTTTTCTGCCAATAAATTTTAAAATCCTTCTTTTAGGATTCTTCTTATTTCGTTTTTACGACATTTTTAAATTTTCTTTTATAAGAAAAATAGAAAAAATTTCTGGTGGTTTAGGAGTTATTTTGGATGATATCTTAGCAGGAATTTTAGCACACATTAGTTTAAGAGTTATATTATTTTTATGGCCTCAGTTCAAATAATTATCACTGGTTCCGAAATCCTTAGCGGAAAGGTGATTGAAAGAAATTCTTATCAGATTTTAAAAAGTTTAACGAAAATTGGCTTTCAGATTGAAAAAATTTCTTTTATCAACGATGATGCAGAAAGATTAAAAAAAGAATTAGCAGATGCTCTTTTAACTGCCGATGTGATAATAATTAGTGGCGGTTTGGGACCTACCAAAGATGATATCACCAAAGAAACAGTGGCTAAATATTTTTCTTTAAGAACTTATTTGGATGAGACAATTCTTAACAAAATTGAACGTTATTATCAAAATCTCCAAAAACCAATGCCGGAATTTGCTATTAAACAGGCATTAATACCTAAAAGAGCAATTATTTTAGAAAATCCAATCGGTTTTGCTCCTGGTTTAATTATTAAAAAAGGGAAAAAAGTAGTAATTTTACTTCCGGGTGTCTTTGAAGAGTTAAAAACAATTTTGGAAAATAGTGTAATTCCCTTTTTAGAAGATAGTTTTGATTTAAAACCTCATACTTACAAAATTATAAGAACCATTGGTATTAGTGAATCAGAAATAATGGCAAGAATAGAAGAAATTTGTCGCAAAAAATTTAAAAATATCAAAATTTCTTATTTGCCTTCCTATTTAGGAATAGATATTGAAATTAGTAGCGAAGATAAAAAAGAAGTAAATTTTTGTGAAAAAGAAATAAGTTCGCGGCTTAAAGAATATATTTATGGTTATGAAAATATAACCTTAGAAGAAAAAATTGGTGAAATTTTAAGAAAAAAGAATTTAACCTTGGCAACTGCAGAATCTTGTACTGGTGGACTTTTGGGAAATCGAATCACTGATGTGCCAGGTAGTTCCGATTATTATATTGGTGGAGTTGTTGCCTACAGTAATGAAATAAAAAAATTAATCTGTAAAGTAAAAGAAGAGACTTTAAAAGAATACGGAGCGATAAGCAAAGAGACAGCAATAGAAATGGCGAAAGGAATTAAAAATTATTACCAAGCAGATATTGGTCTTTCGACAACTGGTGTTGCTGGTCCAACAAGCAGTGAAAAAAAACCGGTGGGACTTGTTTATATTGGCCTTGCCTATCAGAAGAAAACAATTGTTGAAGAACATCACTTCTTAGGAACACGAAAGATGATTAAAGAACAAGCAACTCAAATGGCTTTAAATCTATTAAGAAAGATTTTAGAAAGTGAATAAAATTCGTTCGTTTATCGCTTTAGAAGTTCCTGATGAAATTAAAAACGAAGTGTATCAACATATCGAAAATTTTAAAAAAGATAATTTACCAGTAAAATGGGTCGAAAAAGAAAACCTTCATATTACTTTAATCTTCTTAGGAGAACAGGATTTAAATTTTATAAATAAGGTAAAAGAGATTTTAAAAAATGTCAGCAGTAATTTTAAGTCTTTTTATATAAATCTTAACAACTTCGGTTTCTTTCCTAACCCCAAAAAGGCACGGGTGTTTTGGGTTGGTATAAATAAAAATAAAGAGATAATAACTCAAATGGTTGAAAAATTAAACAAGGAACTTAAAAAGATTGGTTTTAAACCGGAAGAGAGAGATTTTTCTCCCCATTTAACAATTGGTCGATTTAAAGCAGTTTTTAATGCTGAAAAATATCTTACTTTAAAATATAAAAGTAAAGATTTTTTAATTGATAAGATTACTTTATTCAAAAGTACCTTAACTTCTACCGGACCAATTTACGAAGTTATTAACAATTACAAACTTTTATCTTAAAATCTAAATATTATTTTTCCTTAAATAGATTATTAATATATTCAACAATTTCGGAAATTTTTGTACCAGGATCAAAGAGTTTGCCAACACCTATTTGGTATAATTTTTCTTTATCTTCATCAGGAATAATACCACCGCCAAAAACGTGAATATTAGTTGCGCCTTTTTCTTTGAGTAATTTCAAGACTTCAGGGAAAATTGTCATATGAGCACCCGAAAGAATACTTAAACCGATTATATCAACATCCTCTTGAATTGCAGTATTCACAATCATTTCCGGTGTTTGGTGCAAACCAGTATAAATAACTTCAAAACCAGCGTCTCTTAAACCTCGAGCAACTACTTTTGCCCCTCGGTCATGTCCATCCAAACCTGGTTTGGCAATTAAAATTTTAATCTTCTTTTTCTCCATCGTTACCTCCTTTTTAAAAGAAGGCTTCTTCTTTATATTCACCAAAAACCTCTTTTAAAGCACCAATAATCTCTCCCAAAGTGCAATAGACGCGGGCACATTCTAAGATGGGATACATTATATTCTCATTGCTTTTTGCTGCCATTTTAAGTTCTTTCAACTTTCTTTCGCAGATAATATTGTCTCGTTCTTTTCTTAACTTTTCTAATCTTTCAACTTGCCTTCTTTCTACTTCTGGATCGATTCTTAATAAAGGAATTTCTATTTTCTCATTTTCCAAGACAAACTCATTAACACCAACGATAATTCTTTTTTTCTCTTCTAGTTCCTTTTGATAACGATAAGCCGCCTCAGCAATTTCTCTTTGTGGGTAACCTGCTTTAATTGCGGCTACCATACCGCCCATCTTTTCTATCTTTTCAAAATAACGATAGGCTTCTTCTTCTAATTTATTTGTTAAATATTCAACAAAATAAGAACCACCTAACGGGTCAATAACGTTGGCTACACCAATCTCATAAGCAAGGATTTGTTGGGTTCTTAAGGCAATTAATACTGCCTTTTCTGTAGGTAATGCCCAAGCCTCATCCATAGAATTGGTATGAAGACTTTGGGTTCCGCCTAACACCGCTGCCAATGCCTCATAAGCAGTTCTAATAATATTATTTTCTGGTTGCTGAGCAGTTAAAGAACAGCCAGCAGTTTGTGTATGAAATCTTAACAAAAGAGATTCTTTTTTCTTCGCACCATATCTATTTTTCATCTCCCTTGCCCATATTCTTCTTGCTGCTCGGAATTTAGCAATTTCTTCAAAAAAATCTAAATGGGCATTAAAAAAGAAAGAAAGACGAGGAGCAAAAGTATCTACATTTAAACCTCTTTTTATTCCTTCTTCGACATAAGTAAAACCATCCATCAAAGTAAAAGCGAGTTCTTGAACCGCTGTCGAACCAGCCTCTCTAATATGGTAGCCGCTTATTGAAATTGTATTCCATTTTGGTACTTCTTTCGAAGCAAATTCCATTATATCAACAATAATTCTTAATGAAGGTTCAGGCGGAAAAATATAAGATTTTTGGGCAATATATTCTTTTAGAATGTCATTCTGAATAGTTCCTCTTAATTTATAAAAAGGTACTCCTTGTTTTTCACCAGTGAGTAAATAAAATGCCCAAATAACTGCTGCTGGACCGTTAATTGTCATTGAGGTGGATACTTCATCTAAAGGAATGCCGTCAAAAAGAATTTCCATATCTCTTAATGAAGAAATCGCCACACCGCAAACACCAACTTCACCTTTTGCCATTGGATCGTCAGAGTCTCTTCCTAATAAGGTGGGATAATCAAAGGCTACTGATAACCCTGTTTCTCCGTGGGATAATAAGAATTTAAATCTTTTATTGGTATCTTCGGCTGTTCCAAATCCAGAAAACTGCCGCATTGTCCAAAATCTTCCCCGATACATTGTGTGTCTTATCCCTCTCGTAAAAGGATATTCTCCCGGAAGACCTAAATCTCTTAAATAATCAAAATTTTTGATATCTAAAGGTGTATAAACTAATTTTAAAGGAATGTCAGAAAGGGTTCTAAATAAAGGTAAAGTACATTGAGGGAGGTCTTTAACCATTTTTTCCCATTCTTCATACGCCTTTTCCAACTCTTCCCATTCTTTATTATTCATACCTTACCTCCTTTATTAATTTCTTAACTCCCTCCTCAATAGTAAGTTTTTTTTCTAAAACTTCTTTTAAAACTTCATCAAACAATCTTTTAACCTTTTCGTTTTGCCAGAAAATTTTTAAAATTTCAGTTTCTAAGTTAGTAATTAATTCTCTTATAATTGCTTTTTTTCTTTTTTCTTCTAAGATGTTATTTTCAATTAAATAATTATAATGATTAATGATCTCTTTTTCAAGTTCTTTAATTCCGTAATTATTGACTGCTTGAGTGAGAATCACCGGTGGTTTCCATTTACTATTTTGATAAGACATTTCTATCAAATTTTTTAATTCATAAAATAAAATATCAGCACCAATTCTATCGGATTTATTGATTACGAAAATATCGCCAATCTCTGTTAGACCGGCTTTTAAAATCTGAATTCCGTCACCTGATTCCGGAACAAAAACAACAATCGTCGTATCTACCAAATTGCTGATTTCTACTTCTACTTGACCAACACCGATTGTTTCAATAAGAATAATCTCTTTTCCAAAGGCATCTAATATATCGGCAACCTCTTTTGTTTTATAGGCTAAGCCATTTAAACTTCCCCGCGTTGCCATACTTCTAATGAAAACCCCTTTTTCTAAAAAAAGTTCGGTCATCCTTATTCGGTCGCCTAATAAGGCACCATAAGAAAATGGTGAAGATGGGTCGCAGGCAATTATGCCAATCTCTTTATATCGGTTTAATAATCTCTTAGTTAATTTGGCAATTAAAGTACTTTTACCACTTCCTTGGGGACCAGTAATTCCTATTCGATAAGCCTTTCCTACTCTTTTACTGATATAATCTAAAATCTCTTTACTTTCTTTTTGCTCTTCTTCAACAATAGTAATAATTTTACTTAATGCCCTTTCGTCTTTCTCTTCAAATCTTTTTAAATATTCTTTAATAGTCAATTCCTTTCCTTCCAAAATAACCTTTTTGAAAAGGATGTTTTATCTCATTTATCTCTGATACCAGATCAGCATATTCGTATAATTCCTTTGGACAATAACGACCAGTCAAGACTATTTCAACTTCTTTTGGACAATTTTTAAGTAATTCAATCACATCTTCTAAAGGTATTAAGCCATAATCAATCGCAACATTTATTTCATCAAGAATTACCAAAAAGTAGTTTTTGCTCATTATCTTTTCTTTGGCAAATAAAAACCCTTCTTTTGCTATCTTAATTTCCTCTTCTTTCAAATCACCTTTCTTCACAAAAGTTTTCAAACCAAATTGGTATACTTCAAAATTGGGAATATTCTTTAATGCTTTAATTTCACCATAAATATCTTCACCTTTCATAAATTGAACCATTAAGACTTTATAACCATGACCGATTGCCCTAATTCCTAAACCAATAGCAGCAGTAGTTTTACCTTTGCCATTACCGGTATAAATCTGAATCATTCAATCTCTTTTTGGATAAGTTCTTTTATCTTTATTAAATAATTGTAAATCTCTTTAACTAACACATATAAATTTTTATCTTCTTTTACATTCTTCTTCTCATAAGTTTTAATAAACTCTTCAGAGGTAGTAATTAAATATTCAAAGTTAATATCCTCACCAATGATTATCTTTTTAAGCAATTCTTTTATCTCATTTTTTAGTTCTTTATATTCTCGCTTTTCAATAATAATCTCCAATTTTCCTTGGGATGTTTGAATAGGGCAGGTTCTTTTCGCCTTAATACTTCCTTTACCTTCTTTTAGAAGTTTAATAGTCATAACTTTTTGGAAGAGATTTGGTTTTAAGGTATCCCACTTACTAATAGAGATTGGCTTAACATTCTCATATTCAAAATAGGTCTCATCAATTGCCAAAAGGCAAGGAGTATGGATATTTTTCACTTCAATTATAACGGTTTTAATTTCGCCAACCTTTCCTTTAAGAGTTGTTGGTTTAAAATTGATAACACAAGGATAAGCCAAAAAGGATATTAAAAGAAATAAAATTTTTTTCATAAATAATTATAGAAAAAATAATGTTACTTTTCAATATAAATTTGACAATCTAATGGAAATATTAGAACCGACTACTCTTTTTCTGTTGGTGATTTCTTTAAAGTCTTTTCTTTCATTTCAAAAAATCCTTTCATCTGCTCCATTGGAATTTTTTCAAAAATCTTTTCTAACAATTCTTTTGCCTGTAGAAACTGCTTTTCCACAAATTCTTTATCACCATCAACTTCAATTTTAATCGGTCCGTACTCAAATATTATTCTGTAAGGAAACTTTTCCATTTCTCTTCCTTTTTATCTTTTCAAAAGGATAACAAAATTGTTAAAAAAATCAATAATCTAATGTGTAAATCACAAGGAAATTAGAATTAATAAAATAACCATTAATTATTAAAAACTTTCATAGGGGTAGGGGGTATCTACCTATAAGTTATTATAAATCAAAGACTTAAATGGGTATAGGGTTATCCCTATGACTATATACCATATAG
>Ga0105162_1002155_pt1 | contig 10583 bp, 9 predicted proteins | sample JNZ201metaG_FD_81532 | JGI IMG/M metagenome (GOLD analysis project Ga0105162, IMG submission 81532) | Hot spring microbial communities from Jinze hot spring, China to study Microbial Dark Matter (Phase II) - JNZ 20120812A | ecosystem: Environmental > Aquatic > Thermal springs > Hot (42-90C) >...
CTTAGGGATTCATCTTCAAAGAGTGTAGCTTGCTCGCTAGTTTCGCACGCGAATGGACGTAGTGTGCTCCAGACTTCTTATCGAATTCTTCAATGACCTCTTTTCTCCATAATATTACGCTGGTTTCCAAGACTTATTACGAAACTTGAAGGCCTGCCCCATATCCAAATATACATGTATCTTAGAACCCTCTATCATTTACCTATCAGGAACCACGGGTTCGGGAAGTCTATGAAATGTATGCCATGGATTTTTTAAATTCAGTCAGGATCCTTTCGTACTCGCGTTTCTGTTCAGGCGTTATGCTAGGCTTAATCTTCTCAAGAGCCAATAGGAAATGTCTCATGGATATCTTCTCTATGTTGATGTTCTCACGCATAGCGATGATGGCCGCTTCCCTGCATACTGCCTCGATGTCCGCTCCCGTGTATCCCTCCGTCATTGCTGCAAGCTTACTTAAGTCGACGTCATCCGCCAGCGGCATCTCACGAGTGTGTATCTGGAATATCTGATATCTTCCATCAGCATCTGGCGGTGGAACGAATATAACTCTATCGAATCTTCCAGGTCTAAGTAGTGCTGGGTCGAGTATGTCAGGTCTATTCGAGGCCCCTATGACTACGACGCCTTTCAGCGTCTGGATTCCATCCATCTCTGTAAGTAGCTGGTTAACGATTCTATCCGTCACGCCTGCATCTGCGTGTAAGCCTCTCCTAGGAGCGATCGCGTCAAGTTCATCGAAGAATATTATACATGGCGCGGTTTCTCTAGCTTTCCTAAATATCTCCCTAATCGCTTTCTCGGATTCTCCAACCCACTTACTCAATACTTCAGGACCTTTTACACTGATGAAGTTAGCTTCAGACTCCGTGGCGACGGCTTTAGCGAGAAGAGTTTTGCCCGTTCCAGGCGGACCATACAATAGGATACCTCTCGGAGGTCTTATACCGAGTCTCTTAAAGACCTCGGGATACTTCAGGGGCCATTCAACAGCTTCTTTGAGTTCCTGTTTAACAGATTGAAGGTTCCCTACATCCTCCCATTTAACGTTGGGGATCTCTAGAATTACTTCTCTAAGAGCTGACGGCTGAATCATTCTTAGAGCGTTCGCAAAGTCTTCTCTCGTAACCTTTAGTTGTTCAAGTATCTCTGCGGGTATGACTTCCTTCTCCAGATCTATCTTCGGCAAGAATCTCCTAAGAGCGTTCATCGCCGCTTCACGGCATAATGCTGCGAGGTCTGCTCCCGTAAATCCATGAGTTATATCCGATATCTCGTCGAGGTCAACATCTTCTGAGAGAGGCATTCTACGTGTATGTATCTGTAGTATCTCTTTCCTTCCATTTCTATCCGGTACGCCAATCCTTATTTCTCTATCAAATCTTCCAGGCCGTCTTAAGGCAGGATCTATAGCTTCTATTCTATTGGTTGCTCCTATAACTATTACTTGACCTCTCCCTTTCAACCCATCCATCAATGCTAGTAGTTGTGAGACAACTCTTCTCTCAACTTCTCCTGTTACCTCGCTTCTCTTAGGAGCGATCGCGTCCAGCTCATCAATGAAGATAATGCTCGGAGCATTCTGCTCGGCTTCCTGGAAGACCTCTCTAAGCCTAGCCTCACTTTCACCATAGAATTTGCTCATGATCTCTGGTCCATTTATGGAGATGAAGTGGGCTCCTGTCTCGTTGGCTATAGCCTTCGCGATCAAGGTCTTGCCTGTTCCAGGCGGACCATAGAGTATTACGCCTTTAGGCGGATCTATGCCTAGATGTCGGAAGAGTTCCGGATGTTTCAATGGTAGTTCTATCATTTCCCTAATCCTTTGTAGCTCTTCATGCAGTCCACCTATGTCTTCGTATGTGACTCCAGTTGTCTCTTCAAGTCTCTTAACTGGAGAGGTGCTAACCTCTACAATCGTGTTCTCGGATACTATTACGGCATTTGTAGGAGATGTCGATGTTACTTTGAGCTCTATTCCCATGCCCAATATAGGGACTACTACCGTATCTCCTTTCATTACAGGAAGATTCAGCAACTGGCTCTTCACTATTCTTGCAAAGTCTCCTACGAACGGGAGGGTCTCATATGGAGCGAGAACTATCTTCGCAGCCGGTTTAGCGTTTGCTTTAGAGATTCTCACGTATTCGCCTACTGATACACCTGCATTTCTCCTAACCTCACCATCAATCCTCACTAGACCCATACCATCATCTTCTTTATATGGTGGCCATACGATGGCTATCGTCGTCCTCTTACCTGTAATCTCAACTAGGTCACCTGGGCTGAGATTGAGCTCTCTAAGAGCTCTACTATCGACTCTGGCTATCTTTCTCCCGATATCCCGCTGCCTAGCTTCGGCGACTCGAAGCTGAACTTCTCTCTTTCCTCCACTGTTACTCCACATACCTTTATTCTGTTATACTAGATGTCGAAACAACCATATAATGATTTTCCCTCAACATCATCTTCGACTAATACATGAGCTATTAACCTGTAAAGATATAGAGAATATAGAGACGTAAGCATTGAGATCAAGATCATTTAAAGATTTAGGCTATCTTATCCTTGTGTGTGGATTTTATGGAAGAAGTTTAATACGAGTAGTTTATCTTCTCTAACAGAATTGGGTGTAGATTTTTCAGAAGAATGGCTTAGAAACCAGCTTAGAGAATTGAATAGGGATCTTCCTAGAGTTAGGGTTCCCCTCGCACGTCTACTTGAAATGGATAACCCGTCAGTCGAAACCGTTGGAGGAGATATCCATTACTTTGATAAAAGAGAATTGAGAGAATTAGCAGAAATCTTGCCCAGCGAATTACATGAGAAACTAAAGCTACCGCTAGTGTTTAGGAGAAGTTTGGAGGTAGGGGAAAGCATCTATTTTCTAGATGGGGGAGGAGCAGAAGCCGAAGTCTTGAAAAAGCTTCTAGGATTAGAATTTACACCATCCATTCAGCAGAGATACTATACGTATAAACCGGTTATCACTAAGCTGATTTCTAGATTCCCCTCTATAGTAGTTATTGGAGTCATCTAGTTGAAAGTTTTTTCACGGCTCGGTACAGCGGTATTGCTACAGCCACTCCGATTACTACTTGACCAAAATTAACTGGTAATTCACCGAGTGCATAGTATCCTAATATGAATTGCTCGTATACGAAGTAGCCTGAAACCATTATCAATCCTGAGAGTAGTAATACCAGCAATAGTAATCCTTCGGCTTTCCTAGACCTTACAGTCAGATACAATGGTGTTGCAATTCCTAGAACTGCCAGAGGATACCATATAAGTGGATGGATAACCCCTGCTATAGACATAAGCAGAGTGAATGAAGCTTCGAACTCTCCAGAAAGAATGTATAGCCCAACTAAGAGAATTGCGAATAGATATCCAGCAGATACGATTAAGGATAGAATAAATATTCTAGATGTTTTTTCTCTACCTGTTAGCTTTAAAGCCAGATACCCTGCAGCCCATCCCTCTGCAGCTTTTATCAAGAGTGTGGCTGGAGCATAGATATGGTATCCTAGGATGACGTCTGCTAGAGCTGAACCTACACCTCCTGCGAAGGCACCGACAAGTGGACCAAAAAACAGAGCAGTGAAATAGATCATGGTTTCTCCTAAGTTAAAATATCCTCTCGTAGCCGGAACATATACTGTAAAGACTATAGTTGCGGCAGTCACTAACGCTGTGGATAATGCAAGCCTCGCTGTCTTTAAACCCAAGTATGAAGTAGATTCCATTCTCTTTTATCTAGGTTCTGAAAGCAATATATAAGATAAACCCTACATATAGGGGGATGAGGATCGAGTTAACCTGCCCTAGATGTGGTAGAAAGAAAGAGTATGATGCATTTAGCGGAAATCTTTGTAGTTGTAGAACTCCCTATCTAATCGATTATCCCGTCTTCGTAAAGTATGGTTCTGAGCTTTCAAAACTATTTGCTTCAAGACCTAAAGGTGTCTGGAGATATCTAGAGCTTCTACCTCCTACTACGATTAGCCCAATATCTATGGGTGAGGGTGGAACATATTTTCATCATTCAGAAGGTCTTGGTAGACAGATTGGTTTAAGAAAACTATACATAAAGAATGAAGCTACAAATCCTACAGGCGCATTTACAGATAGGGGGGCATCTATTGAATTAACTAAGATCGTTGAGATAGGCGTTCGAAAGATTCTGTGTGTGGCGGCGGGGAATCTTGCTGTCTCTATAGCTGGATACTCTGCTAAGGCAGGGATCCCTTGTTCAGTCTACCTGAAACATGGAGTAGAACAGGTGAAAATATTACAGGCACTTGCATACGATGCAGAAGTATATTTCACTAATGATCCTCAGATAACGATTAGGCTGCTCGGAGAATCTTCTAGCCAATACATAGTTACATCCTTAAGCCCTCTACTAATAGAAGGATACAAGACATGCATCCTCGAAATTCTAGAACAATTTGATTGGAATTCTCCTGACTGGGTCTCTATACCTATTGGCAGTGGATCGCATATCACAGCATGCTGGAAAGCATTAAGAGAAACTGAGAAACTGGACTTAGTAAAAAACAGTCTACCAAAGATCTTGGGAGGACAGATCTCCTCATGTGCACCGATCGCTGAAGCATTCATGAAGAATAAAGAAGATGCAGAGCCACTACAAGTAGATAAAACAATATTTCCCGAGATCTCTGATCCTAGCCCAGCCTGGGCTTATACTGCTCTTAGAGCCGTAAGAGAACTGGGTGGAGCAATAGTTAAGGTAGACGAAGAAGAATTGATGAAAGCCATCAAACTGCTTGCAAAAAATGAAGGAATACTAGCTGAGCCGGCGTCTGCCGTAGCACTAGCATCTATGATAAAGGCAGTAGAACTCGGAGTAATAAAGAGAGATGAATCGGTTGTCTATATTGTTACAGGATCTGGAATGAAGGATCCCTCGATCATAAAAGTAGTAACTGAAAGCAGGAACTTTTCAGAGATGGGAAAAGAGAAACGAATAGGATTCACTAAGATGAAGATCCTAGAATTATTGTTCGAGAAGCCTCTCCACGGATACGCAATCCAGAAAGAACTAGCTCTTAGGCATGGTCTCAAGATAAGCCTTCCCACTACCTACGAACATTTAAGAGATCTCCAGACAATGGGTCTAATACAACAATCTCTAATATCGAGGAATAGAGAAAAGAGGCTTAGGAAAAAATATATTATAACTGAGAGAGGGAAATGGTTTCTTAGAAGAACCGTCTAATATAGTATCGAGAACTCTTTGAATTCTCCTACGTATTCTTCCCATTCAACCTCTATGTTTGTTACCTTTGCTCCAGATGGACCTATCCAGCACCATGATAACAATTTCTTAATATCTTCTTTCTCTCCTTCAAATACTGCTTCAACTCTCCCATCAGGTAGATTCCTGATCCAACCTTTCACACCAAGCTTATCAGCCATCTTTTTAGTATTCGACCTATAGAAGACACCTTGAACTCTACCTTCGATAATAACATGAGCTCTCGCTTTCAACAGATTCACCACTTCCCGCTAAGAATATTGTCTGATTATGTTATTTTTAGTCTTTCACTTTAATGGGAGTACGTAAACTCCAGGAAAACATATTTACAGAGAATTAACATTAATTCTCTGGAATGAAAGTCGACGTAGTAGTCGTAGGAGGAGGAGCCATTGGCTTAATCGCTGCTAAGACGTTAGCTGAAAACAATGTTGAATCTACACTGATTGAAGAACATGAGGAGGTAGGTCTCCCGGAACATTGTGCTGGACTATTCAGTCTCCTTAATTTTAGAAGGCTAGGTCTTCCGACAATGGGAAAACATGTTGAGAATATAGTGAGAGGAGCGGTCTTTCATTCACCTAAAGGTAGAGAAATTATGTTAGATGCTGGGAAGACGATAGCAATTGTTACTTCTAGAAAAATGTTAGACTCTTTCTTAGCACATGAATATGAACGGAGAGGTGGAGAGCTTATCTTGGGGGAGAGAGTGGTAGACCTATCTTTTACTAACGAACTTGTAAGAGTGAGGACAAAAAGCGGCTTAGAGGTAAGAGCAAAGAAAGTAATAGACGCTGAAGGTATGGTTTCTGCTTTGCTTAAAAAAACGTTAAAGAAAACTACCGAGAGGAAGATGTGGATCCCTATAATACAGGTATGGGTAGAGAATCATTCACTAGACCCGAGATACGTTTATCTATTTTTCGAAGAATATCTTCCAGAATTCTTTGCCTACATAATCCCAGTAGATGATGAAGTAGGAAAACTTGGAGTAGCATCGAGAACTTGTTTGAAAATGAAATTAGAGAAATTTATCACAAGGAGGACTCCAGGTTTAAAGATCATTCGAAGTGTCTCACACGCAGTTTACACGGGTAGACCGTTGAGACCCGACTCAAGCTCTATGATTATTCCTGTTGGAGATGTAGCTGGACACGTTAAGGCTAGTACGGGTGGAGGAGTAGTAATGGGTGGCCTAATAGCAAGGAGCATCTGTAGGATCATCGCCTCTCAGCTTGCAGGAGTATCGGAGACAGCTAGCCAGGATAAGAGAACAATAGGTTATCTCATAAGAGAATTAAACAAGATCGCAAGCTTTATGAAATTATTCAGAAGCTTGCCCATTCATATTATTGAGAGATTATTCGAAATCATCGATAAAAGTAACCTCGTTGAAGAGTTATCTAGGAAGGCAGACATGGATTTCCAATTTACGTCGATCTCAAGAATACTTATGAGTCCAGGTATTTTGGCCAGACTTCTATTCGCTTCTTTAACCTAAATTAGAGACCTTGCTTTAATCTCTTCTACTTTATTCTAGCAGTGAAACAGACTTCAACTTACTAATAAGATTGATTATTGGTTCTCTTACTTCTTCCGCAGGCATATTGCTAACTTCTGAGAAGTGATTAACAACCTCATCGGTTGTTTTTCCATCACTAATACTCCAGATATATGCAACTACTTCATCTACCCCGAAAGCTTTGTCTTCCTCGTTTACCAATACTATCGAATCACCCTCTCTTACTAATGCACCTTTACGTTTTAATCTAGCTTCTTCCATGACTTCTTTTCCATAACCTTGTATATAAGTATTCTTAAAGGATGTTAAACCCGTATATTCTCGATCAACGAAGGTAATTGATTGATATCTTCTATAATAGCATCCGCACCCCTGACCTCGAACTCTCTCGATAAATCTTCATTATTTGATACTGCTACGAATCCAACTTCTAATCCTTCTCTACAAGCTGCCTGAGACATGAGGAGATCTTCCATTGAGTTTCCAGCATATATCAATTTCTTGGTTCCAAGAGACTTTGCAGATTCTATCAGTGCTTTTGGACGGGGTTTCTCATACTCTAAGCCTTTGTCAGCTGTGAATATTGATGCTTCCATATTGAAGTACTTTAAGACCCGGCTAAGAGTCTTCTCAGTCTCCCATCTTCCTCTACCAGTAACTATTGCAATTCCTTTAGGTAAATAGCGGGCAAGTCTTCTTATCGATTCTTCACTTATTAGAAGTATCTCGTTTTCCAGAGTACCCTTGTAAAGGACATATCGAGGTTTCCACGAATACTTTTTTTCCACGCCTTCGCTCCCCAAGAATATTTCATCAAACAATGTTGCGAAAAAGCTTTCTCCAAAATTTCCAGGATATCCTAACATGGATCTTATTTTTGAAAGTCTATGATGAGTTTTGAGACTCGAAGCCTTAACATCTAGTAATTTCTCAACTTTATTTAAGTCGAAATATTCTTTCTTAGTCTTTAGCTCATTGCTTAACCATTTAAACGCTTCATGAACATATTCAGGATATGATTCAGATCCCTCTATTGGTTTGGTGTATTTATCGACATCCTTGACTGTATCCCATTTTTTAAGCTTGATATCTAGTGTGGATGGTAGAAAGATGCAGATGGTCTGGATGAGAGCCGAAGCAGAATCTGAATCGTTGTTGAATCCGCCCGTCATCCTCAAACTAGCTAGAACGTCTTCGAAATCTTTGCCCAGCCTAACTTCGATATTGAAAAGCTTGTCAATCATGAGAGCTATGGATACCCTCATCGCTAGTTCATAGGAACCAGATGTATCAATTATCGTGCCATCACAATCGAATATGGCAGCTTCTGCATTCAGTATTCTCTCAATTCCGGCCAATATCCTCATTCTAAAATTTTCATCATTCCAAAGCTTGGTTAAAAGTTTATCTATTGATATGCAGTTCTTAAAAGACATGGTTAAAGAGATAATATACACTGGGAAGGCTCCTAAACCTGTTGCATCCTATTCTCAAGCAATTAGATGTGATAAATTATTGTTTATCTCTGGACAGCTGGGGATAGATGTATCTACTGGAAAGCTGGCTGAAGGGTTCGAAGAACAAACAAGAAAGGCTTTCCAAAATATCAAGACAATACTTGAATCAGCTGGATACAAGATCGAAGATGTTGTCAGAGTCACGATCTATCTGAAGAGTCAAGAATACTTTAAGTCAATGAATATTCTTTATGAAGAATTCTTCAGGAACCATAAACCTACTAGGACTACTATTATTGCATCTCCACCGCTTCAAGATGCTTTAATAGAAGTAGACGTGATCGCTTATAGGGAAGATTAGGCTTCAACTTTAATCATCTTGATCTCCTCAACCTGTTTCCTTAATTCTCTCAGTACATGTTGATAGTCTAGATCTCCCATCTCGATCTTATCCATGGTCAGCTCAAGCTGCCTAGTCACTTCTTCTGAAACGTATTCTCCAAAATATTCTTTCAAGTACGAATAAATTGATATCCCCTTGCTTGTAGGAATAAGCTTACCTTTCTTCTCGAAAACATAACCTCTATCAAACAAGACTTGCACAATCCTACTATATGTACTAGGCCTACCTATCCCTCTTTCTTTCATTAAAGCTATTATGTCTCCTTCACTGTAGAGCCAAGCTGCCGGGATCTTCCTTACTTCAACATTTTTGACATTATATTCTCCCTCAACTATTTTTCTCCCTGTTCTTATTATTGGAAAAACCTTGTTGAAGCCGTGCTCAACTATCTCTACATTTTTATCGACTTCGACTTCCATCCCATCCAATTCCACCTTGTACCTCTGGATAACTAGTCTAGAAGCTGGGAGTTGACTGGCTATGAATCTTCTAAAGATCAATTCGTAGAGTCTTAAGTGACTATTGGTTAGTTTGACTGATGGTTTTATCAACCCTATCCTGACGTAGTGGGATAGCTTGTTCACATCAATTGGTTTAACAGGTCTAATACATTCATGCGCTCCTTCTCTCCAATATGTTTTGGGAGTGAAAACTCCAATATTCATCATTTCTATGTATTCTTTGGCTACGTTCAAACCAGTCGTTGAGACAGTAGTAGAATCTGTTCTATGATATGTTATGAGACCGCTCTCGAAGAGATCTTGGGCAAGTTTCATAACCTCGACTACTGGGAGACCTAGCTGAGTAAAAGCATCTTTTAAGAGAGAATCAGTAGTGTATGGGGGTAATGGTGGAACTTCCACTATTTCTTCTCTCAAGTCTTTTACTAGTGCTTTAAGCTCTCCACGCTTGTACTTCTCTAGGACGTACTCCAATCTAGACGGGTTCTCGAAAATTACTTCTACCCCATTCTCCAATAAGGCATATAGGAGAATCTTCTTGTTCCTATGTTGTTTGTATCTTTCGATTATCCATCCCAGCACAGGTGTTTGAACCCTGCCAGCCGACAAGGTCTTTATCTTAAATCTGTCCCATAGCTTCCTACTTAGTTCAAATCCAAGCCATCTATCTTCTATCCTTCTAACTAGCTGGGATTCAACCAGCGGGATAGAGATTTTCGACTTATTGTTTAATGCATGGATTAACGCTCTTCTCGTGACCTCGTGGAATTCTAACCGATATATGTTTGGATTATAGGGGGCTATAGATGAATAAATATCGTATGCAATCTTCTCTCCCTCAGCATCGGGATCCGTTGCGATATATACTTCATTAACCTCCAGAGCAATTTTTCTCAAAGCATCTATGATGTCTTTTTTTGAACTAATATCATCTGAGTTGCATGAGGGGCAACTATCGCTTTCTACAAATTGGTATCCGCACTTATTGCATTTCTTGATCGGCGCGAATACCGGGATGTATTTATCATACTCTTCTAAGACTCCGTGAAATCCGGGCATTATAGATAATTCTGTTATATGACCCATACTTGCAGCGACCTGTATTACGAGGTTTGATGTACTTGTTTCATAGACAGGTATGCCTTCAACCTCTCTTCTATATGGTCTACCAAAGAATCTTGCGAACGTTTTTGCCTTAGTAGGGGACTCAACAATCATCAAAGCCATCTTCATAATATCTTTAGATGGGGGAACTATCTTTCCAGCTATTATGTCCTTGATGAGCTGCCTATCCTTATCAACCTCCTTAAAGATTCTCTCGGCTTCTTCCTCACTGTATTTAACCCATTCAAAATCATCTAAGAGTATTCGAAGCCTTCTAGTTAAAACCGTGAAGGTTTTCGAGTCGTCAACTAAAACGATGCTTACTCCCTTTGAGATTCCACCTGCATATAGC
>Ga0105162_1002158_pt1 | contig 10577 bp, 13 predicted proteins | sample JNZ201metaG_FD_81532 | JGI IMG/M metagenome (GOLD analysis project Ga0105162, IMG submission 81532) | Hot spring microbial communities from Jinze hot spring, China to study Microbial Dark Matter (Phase II) - JNZ 20120812A | ecosystem: Environmental > Aquatic > Thermal springs > Hot (42-90C) >...
AGAGGGGAAGCTCTGCTGGGATGGGCAAAACCCAAATAATGAACCCTACGCCCTAGAGAGAGAGGTAACACCAAGATTCGCCATAACATTTTATCCTGGAGTATACTCATGGAGCCATCGTGTTGAAGTAATATTTGGCAGGGATATCACCGAAGTATTGCAGGAAATAAGAAGAAAATACGTGGACATACAAATAACTCTCCCATCTTAAAATATAGATTACAAAAAGGCTTTTCCACAATAAGCCAATACATCCTTAGAAAAGATAGAATTGAGAGTCTTATAGTATCAAATTTGATATCAAATTCGATAAATTTTAAATTGTGGATTTGCTATCTCGTAATTGAAGCAATATGTCGAAAGTAGCAATAGAAACAATTGATTTAGTAAAGCGCTACCCGGTTTCCGCAAGGAATGTTAGTGGTAGGCATCCACATATGGCTTGGCAGGTTGGTGGATTGAGGGATCTTTTAACTAGAAAGAAGGGCTTCATTCAAGCATTAAATGGAGTTAATTTAAAAGTTTATCGTAGAGAAGTATTTGGGCTTCTCGGACCAAATGGCGCTGGAAAAACAACTTTAATAAAGATACTTTGCACACTTATTCTCCCAGATGGCGGAGAAGCTTATGTGAACGGATATGATGTTGTGAAAGAATCTGGAAAGGTTTTGAGGAATCTCCAAGCAGTTTTAGGTGATCCTAGAGGCTTTGATTGGAGACTTAGTGCTAGGGCGAATTTAGAGTTTTACGCAACTTTATATGGATTGCCAAAGGATTACGGAAAAAAACGTATAGAGGAGCTTTTGGAATTCATGGGATTAGCTGAGAGAGCAAACGATATGTATCAGCGCTTCTCCACGGGTATGGCTCGTAAATTACAATTGTGTCGAGCGCTTCTCTTAGATACCCCTATACTTCTCTTTGATGAACCGACAGCTGGCTTAGATCCAATATCAGCTGTGGATTTCAGACATTTATTAAGGGATAAGCTTGCAAAATCTGAGGGAAGAACAATATTTATAACAACGCATAACATGTGGGAGGCTCAGACAATATGCGATAGAGTTGCAATAATAAATAGAGGTAGGATAATTGCATGTGATAAGCCTGAAAATCTAGGGAGATACGTTAACCCCATGAAAAGATACGTATTTATTATTGATGAAAATCCTGCATACCAGGGCATTATAGAGAACTTAGAGAACTTTATGAATGATGCAAGTAGTTTAAGCGGGGTCATAAGTCTCAGGTTACATAGAGATAAAGATGAATCCGCAACTAAAGTTATTGCTGTAGTTGATAAGGATTTCGTAATCTCTAATATTCTTGAAGTTGCTATTAAATATGGGCTTAAAATTAAGGATATAGAGTTTTACGAACCCAGTTTAGAAGAGGTTTTCATAACCTTGGTGGGTGGTAGGCAATTTAATGGGTGAAAAGATAGGGTTGTCAGTAGCTTTAAGGCAGATAGCGGCGTTTGCGAAAAGAGATTTTAGGGATTGGAGAACCTATAGGACTCAAGTAATAACTCAATTAATTACAATAGCTATAGGGATTTTTAGCTGGGCAATAAACGCCATATATAGAAATAGACCTGTACCAGAATATGAAACAGACTATATATCTTTCCTAGTGGTTGGCTTAGTTATAGGTAACCTTGTCATGCCAATATCCCAAGGGCTTGAAAGGAGACTTAATCCATGGACCCTAGAGAATATTATAATGACTGGTATACCGATACCAATATTTGTGGCTGGACAGATAGCTTGGCCGTATATATTCTCGCTTGCAACCTTCATACCACAGTTGCTCATAGGAATATTCTGGTTCGGGGTTAGGCTTAGGGTAAATCCGATATCAACTCTCTTGGCATTTATTATATCAGCCATGATCCTGCTTGGATTAGCTATGACAAGCATAGGGTTTAGGCTTGTTACAAAATCGACTGATCCGATAACATGGACAATAAATACTTTACAACAGCTACTTGCTGGAATCTCATTTCCAGTTCAGTTCCTAGACACTTTTATTCCGGGAATATCAAATCTCTCGTGGTTCCTGCCACAAACATGGGTTTACCATTTATGGAGACTGGCCATGCTTAAGGCGGCATCAATAACGGATTTCACAATTCTTCTGGAATTCTTGAAGGGTTCAGCGTTCGCAATAATCCTCTTCCCACTCGGATATAAAGCATTCAGATGGGGATTAAATAGGGCTAGAAAAGATGGGACTTTAGGGTGGTTCTAATTGGAGGAGAGTTATAAAAGATGTCATGGGTGTAGTTTATGGGGAAACTTGAGGATGAAATACTTAATCTCTTGAGTAATTCTGAACCTCTAACCCTTATGGAAATAGCGGAGAGATTAAATAGAAAGCCTAAGATAATTTTTAGGTCACTACGTAAGCTCTTTGAGGCAGGAAAAATTAGCTGTGATCCTAAAACTAGACGTTACACCCTAGAGAAAAATTATGTACAAGAGCAGGAAGAAGAGACTCTGGATCTTGAAAACCTGAAACTCTAGGAATTCTATAAAATGCTATCTATTTTTGTTTTTCACTAATGTTAAATTTTATTTAATTTGTTATGCTATCGCCCTTAATATATCTGGTTTATCGCTAGCTATTCCGTCAACACCCTTCTCCGCGTATTCCCGAGCTTCCTCCAGTGTATTTATTGTCCATGCAATAATTTTTAACCCCTTCTCATGAGCTCTCTTAACGAATGCTGAATGTATGAAGCGATATAATGGTAGCAGGTATTGTGCTTTAAGGTTTAATGCCGCACCTATTGGATCTTTATGTCTCACATATATTAAGCCCGTCTTAACCTTATCACTTAATTCCCTGACTTTTCTCAAAGCTTCCTCATGGAAGGATATTATTGCAACATTATCTTCTAACCCCTTCCTCCTAATTATATCTAAGACTTTTTCTTCGTCTCCAACTTCCTTCAGCTCTATAAGTATCCTCACTTTTCTATCGAGAAAGTCTAGAGCTTCTTCTAGGGTCGGTATCTTTTCACCTTTCTCTGTGGATAATTCCTTAATCTCCTTTAATGTTAGCTCACTAACTAAACCCTTACCATTCGTTGTCCTATCAACTTCAGCATCATGTATAACTACCAGCTCGCCATCTTTTGTTCTCCTAACATCAAATTCAATAGCATTTACACCCAGCTCCAGCGCCTTCATGAAGCTGCGTATTGTGTTTTCAGGTTCATATGCCTTAGCGCCCCTATGTCCAACTTTAAGCTCTAACATGAAACAAAATCACCCCTTATAGTCACTCACTCTTCCTCCTCAACTATTATCTTACACCTTGCCACCAAAGCTGCTATAACACCTAAAGCGGCAACCCAAGGTGCTAGTAGTGCACCTATAAGCCCGACGGTTACAGGGATTTCCAGGAGCGTCTCATCCTTCTCGCTTTTCACGATTATCTTAGTAACATTACCCTTATGAATAAGTTCCTTGATTTTTCCAATTAAATCATCCGATGAAATCTCATATTCGCTTCTTTTAATCCCCCTCTGAAGAGCGCCGCAATAAGGGCAATAATTCATTTCCTCAGATATCTCTTTACCGCACTTCATACAATAGACCATACTTTCACCGCACGATGTTATCTCAAAATTATTATTCATTCTTCTAACCTAAAAATGTATGTTCACAGAACCTCTTAGTTTATTCGGTAACTAAACTTTTCATTAATCTCATACCATTTCTTCCAATTCCATAATAATTTCTTAATTGCTCAACAACTTTATAGTTATGCTTTAGGTAAAGGTTTAGGGCTACTATATTATCTGTGCGGGCCTCTAAGTAACAGATTTCAGCCCCATCTCTCTTTAACTCTTTCTCGGTAGCCTCCAACAAATGTGAACCCACTCCCATTCCTCTATACTCCGGTCTAACGTCAATGGAATATATGTGTCCAGCAGACTTACCATAAAAAGTCTCCATCGAACCCGCAATAAAACCTATAACCTCATTATTTATTAGGGCTACTAGAGTTATAAAGTATGGTTTCTCAATAAATTGTCTTATATATTGGCGTGGAAAAGCATCCTCATGGAAACACTCAACCTCAATCTTGTATAAAGCTTCTAGGTCTGATGGCTGAGCTCTCCTTATACTGATGCTTAAATTGCGCACAAGTGAAATAATAGGCTTTGTCTAATAAAATATATTTGTCTGCATAGATAAATGGTGCTGGAAATGAAGAGAGAAGACGGTCTTTAACTGTATTAAGTAATTCATGAAAAATTTGGAGGGTAAGAAACGAGAGGCATATATATTCTGATAATTTCGATTGAAAAATCAATTATTGTGAGAGTCGGTCGCCTAGGTTATTTAAGTTTTGATAACGGCATCTATGCTTATGTTGGTTCAGCTCAAAATAATTTAAAGATGAGAGTTGCCCGGCATTTTAGGAAGAAGAAGCGCATTTTCTGGCACATAGACCATTTGCTGAGCAGTGAACATGCAAAAATCCTAGAGGTCTTCTTTAAAGTTGCACCTAAAGCTGAGGAATGCAGAACCGCCGAGACCTTGAGGGAGACCGGTGAAGCCATACGAGGCTTTGGCTCCTCAGATTGTAGATGCGTAAGCCACCTGCTTAAGGTGAGCAACTATGAAAGATTAAAGTGGCTCATTGAAAACATGAATTTTATGAAGGTGGAATTAGAGAAATTAGTGTGAACGCAGAATTGAATGTAAGATTAGCAGACTAAACTTTCCTAAAATTTCCTTTCAAACCGCTTCAACTATTTTTTTTCCGTTACACTCATAGCCCAGTCAATATTAAATGTGACCTTTCACATAAAATTGGTATTGGCGAAGAAAAATCATGAAGGTCAAGATTAGATTAATGGGATTACTGAAGAGAGCTTGTGGAAAAGAAGAAATTTTAATACACTTAGATGAAGGGGCAAAGCTTAAGGATGCAATATTTAGGCTTCTGGAAGAGGAAAAAGCACTCAAAGAAGTCCTTATAGACCCTGAACTTAAGGATCCCCGTCCAAATACGATAATACTTGTCAGTGGCAGAGAAATCAGCGTTTTAGGTGGTTTGGAAGCAGAACTTAGAGACGAAGAGGAAATAGTAATTATACCAGTTATACATGGTGGCTGAGAAACTTAAAATTTGAATAACCTCTTATGCTAAAAGTAACAGTTTTTCCGTAATTTCGCTCACGAATGAGAAAAGATTCTCTTGAATACGTTCTTCTTGAGTAGTAATATAAGCAGAAGCGAAATACTAAAAGCTGCAATAATTAGGTTGCTTTCGTTGATTTTCGGCTTTCTCTTCAGAATTTTCTCTGAAAGTTTCCTTATTAACTCATCATTGTAAATTAGCAGTGTTAAGCTTGTTGTTTCGCAATTAGCTGACCCTAGAGGGTTACATTCAGAGTCAGAGAGACTTGCTATTCCACCATTCGCTTTTTGCTTGCCCATAGCAAATTCTCTATCTCCCCATAATTTGGCAATTCAATTTCCATAACTCTGGAGGCGTAAAGTAAAAGTGCGAGCTTATAATTGGCATAGTAACCTGTTTCATTGAAGGCTTTATCTCTTAATCCTTTCCCATCAAACATCTTATAGGCTTTTTGAAAGTATTTTTCAGCCTCGGGAAGATTACCCTTGAAGAAGCAGTTTAGGGCATAATAGATGCATAGGTCAGCATACATATCGAAATAATCGAATTCCGATTGTGAATCACGCTAAAAATGTATTTATTTGAAAAGTTACCGATGAAAATAATATTGCCATGTCTTATAATATCAAAAGTTTCACCATTTATAATTTCATAGAGGTTGCTTCTGAAGCCAAAATTTTCCAATCTTTCCTTTATTCTGATTAAATAATAGGGAGAATGAGGGGCTAGAGCTAAATATGCAAAATAATTATCAGAATAAAGCCAGAAAACATTCTGAAATGTTCTGCGCTTTCTTTACTCTCACAAATCAGGCCTATTTCATCGTCATAATGGCGCAAAAGATATTTTACAGCCTCATTAATCCTAGTCTTCCCAATGCAACCTATACTGGCAGGGAATATGAAGAGAGCTATCAACATAAGGAGGATGAGTGTTCCTACTCTTCTCATCTCAACCACTATACGAAGGTTAGAGATTAAGCTGCTCAAACCAATGAAGAATTATATATGCTAGAGAAATAAGTGTTGGTGTGAGACTAAAATGGTTAAAATATCGATTATTGGCGCCGGAAGCGTAGTCTTTTCATGTAGCTTCGTAAGAGACTTATGCTTAACAAAAAGTCTATGGGGAAGCATAGTCTACCTAATGGATATAGATAAGGAGAGGTTAGAGACTGTTTATAGAATAGCTACAAGATATAGGGATGAAGTCGGAGCAGACTTAGATATTAGAGCTACGCTCAATAGAAGAGAAGCCTTGGAGGGAGCTGACTTCGTAATATGCACCGTTAAAGTTGGCGGATATGAACCGATGGAGGCGGAGCGGAGGATAGCCGAGCAGCATGGGTATTATAGGGGTATAGGTGACAGGGTAAGTGATTATTATGGTGGATTTGCAGCATATCACCAGCTAAAGTTCTTCCTAGAATTGGCAATGAATATGGAGGAACTATGCCCAGATGCATGGCTGATTGAGACGGCAAACCCAGTCTTCGAGGGGGCAACACTAATTTCTAGGGAGACAAAAATAAAGGTCGTAGGTGTTTGTCATGGACACTTCGGATACAAAATTATAGCTGGCATACTAGGCTTAAATTCGGAAGAAGTTAACGCTCAGATGGCTGGCTTCAATCATTGCATATGGTTAACCCACTTCCTTTATAGGGGAAAGAACGCCTATCCACTGATAGACGAATGGATTGAGAAAAAGGCTCCAACATACTGGAGGAGCGAAATGTATCTTAGGGGTGCGCCTTGGATGACGGAACAGCTATCGCCAGCTGCAGTAGAAATGTACAGGCTTTATGGCTTATTTCCAATAGGTGACACTGTCAGAAGCGTATCGCCATGGTGGTTTCACACAAACCTAAAAGTTAAGCGTAAGTGGTTTGGTCCAACAGGCGGATTCGACTCTGAAATTGGATGGACACTTTACTTAAATTCGCTTAAAGAGAATCTTAAGCGCATGATTGAGGCGGCTAAAGACCCATCTATTCAATTAACGAGCATCTTTCCACCAGTCATGAGCGGTGAGCAACATATACCTATAATAGATGCGATAGTGAATGATAAAGAGACTAAGCTACAGCTTAATGTTCCGAACAAGGGCGCTATAGATGGTATACCTGACAATGTTGTAGTTGAGGTTCCAGTCATCGTGAGCGGGCGAGGTATTCAGCCAATTTATATTGGAAGCTTGCCAAGACGTCTAATGCTGCACGTCATGATACCTAGAATGCTTAGGATGGAACAAATACTACAGGCTTTTCTAGAGGGCGATAGGAAGAGTTTGCTTCTAATGCTTATGGAGGACCATAGAACAAAATCCTTTGAAAATGCAAAGTCCCTAATTGATGCAATATTGACGCAACCATGGAACTCGGACGCTGCAAAACATTATAAATGGTGATAATGGAGATTACCAAGGCAACTTTCCATATTTTTTCACATAATTTACTAAGCCACCACTCACTAAAATCTCAAGTAACGCTGGCGGGATGGGTTTAATACTATAAATCTCATTCCTCGTCAAATTTTTTATGTAACCATCAGATAAATTAACCTCTAATAAATCTCCATCAGCTATTCTACTAGTCTCCTTACACTCTATGGCTGGCAATCCGATGTTTATGGCATTCCTATAAAATATACGTGCAAATGATTCGGCTATAACGGCGCCTATGCCAAGATGTTTAATGACTAATGGAGCTTGCTCACGGCTCGAGCCACAGCCAAAATTTCTCCCAGCAACTATCAAATCCCCCCTTTTAACCTTCTCGGCAAAGTTAGGTATAAGAGCCTCCATAGCATGCTTAGACAGCTCATCCAGGTTAGTTATGCTCAGCTTATATTTTCCAGCGATAATCAAATCCGTGTTTATGTTATCGCCAAATTTCCAAACTCTACCAACAATTCTAACACTCAACTCTTTAGCAACCTCCTAGGGTCAGTTATCTTACCCTCTAGGGCGGTTGCGGCTGCCGTTGCCGGGGAAGCCAAGTATATCTCAGCCTCAACGCTTCCCATCCTACCCTTAAAATTCCTATTGGATGTTGATAAGCAGACCTCATTTGATGCAAGTATTCCCTGATGCGCCCCAGCGCATGGTCCGCATCCGGGATTGCAGACTATGCAACCAGCTTTAACAAAGATTTCTATTAGCCCCTCTTTTAAAGCTTGCAAATATATGTTTCTCGATGCTGGCACAACTATCATTCGGACATCCCTATTAATAATCTTTCCCCGGAGTATTTTAGCCGCAACTCTTAAATCCTCTAGGCGTCCGTTCGTACATGAACCTAAGAAGACCTGGTTGACCTCTACACCCTCAACTTCGCTAACTGGTCTAACATTATCGACCGCATGTGGGCATGCTACCTGTGGCTCAAGATTTGAGACGTTGAGACTTATTTTGCCAGAATACTCAGCACCTCCGTCGCTCTTCAACTCTAAGTTCTTCTTGATACCTAAACTACTTATGTAGCTAGCTATCTTCTCATCAGTCTCTATTATGCCAGTCTTAGCGCCCATCTCAACAGCCATATTGCATAGTGTCAAGCGCCCATCAATACTCATGGATTTAACGGTCGACCCACAGAATTCAATAGCCTTATATGTTGCACCATCAGCGCCAACAATATCAATAATCTTTAATATGATATCCTTCGGTAAAACCATGGGCGGTGGAGAACCGCTTACCTCAATCCGAAGGGTTTCTGGAACCTTAAACCATAGTTTACCTGACATAAAAACCGCAGCCATCTCAGTCGAACCTATACCAGTTGCAAAAGACCCTAAAGCTCCATATGTACAAGTATGTGAGTCGGCGCCGACAACCAGCGCCCCGGGATAAATAAGCCCTGACTCAACCATTAATTGGTGGCATATGCCTGAGCCAGCATCATATAAATTGACGCCATATGTTTGCGCGAACTCACGCATAATCTTGTGAACCTTTGAGAAGTTTTCAGTGGCGCTTGGTGCAACATGATCTATAATAAGTGCTACTTTAGATGGATCCCACACACTTCGTCCACCCATATCCCTAAAAGCTTCAATAGCTAAAAGTGATGTTCCATCATGCGCCATGGCCGCATTAATCCTAGCTATAACTATATCTCCAGCATAAGTGTCTTTTCCGGATGCTAAACTGAATATCTTCTCTACAATAGTCTTACCCATACCCATCAACTTAACTTAGAAAATGATTGATGGAAACTAAAAACATTATTGTTTATAATCTTTAATTCTCTCACTACTTTAATGCGCCAAACCCAGCTGGTGGAGGGATCTTAAGATAATACTCCATATTTAAGCGTACTTCTTACATTTATAGCAGTACCATCTCTGATATTGCGGGATCCATGTGAGTGGACCCCTGCATGTTGGACATATTGGTTGCGCCTGCGCAGCTGGTTGAACTGGCTGTGCCACCTGTGTTTCCGTAACTTGAGTTGGGCGTGCCTTTAAAATGACGAAGTCTCCCACAGCTTGCACGTCTTCCCAAGGAACCTCTTTCGCCGATCCATCTTTCCCCTCAACATATAACAGTATGCCCATCTTTCCAATAGTGAAGCTTATATCCCTCACGGTTCCCATAAGACAGCCATCTCCATCTATGACCTGCATTCCAATAAGGCGCTCCCTTGTTACACTTTTTTCCCTCGACTGTTGAGACATAAACTTTTTCATCACCATTTAAGTTTAGGACAAAAATATGTTCATTGCCAATGGATTTAAGTCTTTCTTAACGTAGCCGATACTTTAATAAAGAAGAAGAATAAAAAGATAATGTATGTCAAAATCAGCAGAATCTATTTCTAAAGGCATAGATATTTCGATAAAGAATCCGATACTCTTTGTTCCCTACGCCGCTCCCATAATCATACAATTAATCTTTGGAGTGCTTGCATATACACTTTCGGTACGATATTTCTACACCATACAATATTTTGATGTAGGATTATATATGGGGATAAGCCTACTTGGCTCTCTTATCGCTGCTATTTTCGGCTTTATAGCGGGATGCATGCTTGTCGATATGAGTAATGATGCGATTAGCGGCAGACCGGTAGATTTAAGAAAAAGCTTAAACCTTGTGATGGGTAAAATTGGTACACTAATTATTGCGGCAATAATCGCAGCTTTATGCAGCATTACCATTATTCTGCTTCCAATCGCCATATTTATCATAGTTATAGCAATACTGGATGAGATAGACGCTATTGAAAGTACTAAAAAAGCACTTAACTTTGTTGCAAATAATATTGGTGAAGTTTTTATAATAATTGTGATAGTTGTAGGTGCAATCGCTTCCTTTGGTCTTTCTTTCATCCCGGTTGTTGGACCATTTATTGGAGCAATAGTAAACTGGTTTCTAAATGCTATTTTCACGGTTTCAGCAGTATACTTCTACAT
>Ga0105162_1002160_pt1 | contig 10572 bp, 11 predicted proteins | sample JNZ201metaG_FD_81532 | JGI IMG/M metagenome (GOLD analysis project Ga0105162, IMG submission 81532) | Hot spring microbial communities from Jinze hot spring, China to study Microbial Dark Matter (Phase II) - JNZ 20120812A | ecosystem: Environmental > Aquatic > Thermal springs > Hot (42-90C) >...
TGCTCCTGTTTAAAAATAGATGTTGATGTCTTTTATGCTTAATTTCTCCAGTCTAAGAACATTCATTATGAAGTTAAATATTTTTGTTCTTGTTTCTTTTGTTAGGTTTGGGTACCATATTGGTGATGCTATTACTAGTCCTCTCCATGCGTAGTATGGTTGTATGACTGTTAGGATTTCTTCGTCTCCAGTTTTGTTTAGGTAGTTTTCCCAGAATATCTCAAATAGCTTCCTGAAGGGATCTTTTATTTCACCGTATGCCTGCAGCGAGTAGAATAGGTAGTTTATTGTCATGGCTGCTAGGTCGTCTGCCGGCTCACCCCATTCGCCGCGACTGCGGTCTAGGGCTGTGAAGTCCGTTCCCTCGCGGAATAGTATGTTCCATGGGTGGAAGTCTCCGTGGACCCTAGCGCATCTATAGGCTTTCTTCTTTAGCTTCCAGCGCCACTCAACACATTTTCGTTCAATCTCCATCAGGGTCTTCTCGTCAGCGTAATCTAGTCCAGCTGGATAGCTGTCTATTAATCCCATTATGCATTCTCCATGCCCAATTAAGTCTCTAACTCGTCGAATATAAAGTGATTCCAGCCCAGCGCCCTTAACCGAATGGATTTCAACGAGATAGTTTGATAGAGCTAGGCAACGCTCAATATCTAGGCTTGTTAATTCGCCCCTAGCCTTTATCGCCTCTAAATCCAAGTAGTAAGGTTTACCCTCAACAAACTCTGTTAATATAAAGAATTCTCTGCAGTCTCCAAGCGATTTTAATGTTCCATTAGCCGTGAATGCTCCAACATCAATAGATCTGACGTGTTTTGGAAGTTTGTTGAATGCTGAGTGCTGCCATAAAAGTATCTGAGCCCTATCAGAGAAGTGTTCATGCCCAAATCCACTTGGCCTAATTGTCTCTAAAACAACTCTCTTAACCTCGTCGTTAACGGTTACCTCAATTAAGTATGGAATGCCGTAACCGAACCCCTTAAGCTCCTCACCACTCTTCTCCTTTCCAGAAACAATCTCTAAAACCCTTAGGACATCGGCTTTGGGACCGTAAACTTCATGAAAATACTTTCTTAAACTCTCTGAGCCTGATAAGGCTATCTCCATTAAAATATCCTCCATAAACTATTTATGGTAACATTCAGGTTAAATTTAAAAATCCTGTTGTAGATGAGGCTATAAGTGTTCACGATGCCTAAAATAATGAGTCCAAAGGCTATAGGTATTCTTTTTGGGATCTTAGCCGGAGCCATGTGGTCTATTGAAGCCATTATCGGAAAAACCCTCCTACCATCACTAAGCTTCATGCAGGTTGCAGCTTCAGAAGCATTCTTTGCATCTATAACATCGCTGGCATATGTCCTATTAAGTAGGAAGCCGCTACTATATAAGGATCTCTCTAAAAGACATATTAATTGTTGGAATTGTTGGTTCAGTAATAGCTCCAGCAGCCTACTTTCTAGGGCTCTCATGGACATTTACGATAAACGCCGCCCTACTTGCACATATACAGCCTCTCTTCGTTTCAATTCTAGGCTTAGTCTTACTAAATGAGAAGGTACGTAAGATGATATTATTAGTGGATTAATGATAGGTTTAGCAGCCATCTTAATAACTAGCAGGAGAATTGAGAATTTAGCAACCTTAAGACTTGGAAATCTGGGCGACATAATGGTTTTGCTTGCAACATTAGGCTGGGCTATCGTGGCTATACCCGGCAAACGCCTAGCTGGATCTATTGATAGCTTTCTAATAGTTAGCTACAGGTTTCTAATTGCATCAGCAACCTTCTTACCCATAATGGTTATCTTAAATCAGCTAACAATAGAGTCTGTTTACCAAATAATTCTTGGAGTAGTTGCAGGCTTAGGATACATATTCTATTATGAGGGGCTTAAGAGGATAAAGGCTGGGCAAGTCGCACTTACAGAACTCTAATCACCCCTCTTCACAGCTGTTCTAGCATGGCTAATCCTTAATGAACACTTAACGATGATACAGGTCCTTGGGTCAATATTGCTTATTGCAGGGCTAATTTTGCTAGCGCGAAAGGAGCAGGAATAAATTTTAGGCTCTAGACCGAAAGGAAAAATGAAGATGGAGGCTGTTAATCTCAGGTTTCGGCAACTTTTATTTATGTTAACGATTTAAAAGTAATTGTTTTGGAGGGTGTTTTATGGATCTCGTAATATTTGGCGGGACAATTATTACAATGGGAAATAAGGGTATTGTACGTAATGGCGCTATCGTGGTGGAGGATAATATTATAGTTGATATTGGGAAGAGTGATGAAATTAAGCATAAGTATCCAAGGTATGAGAAGATCGATGCAGGCGGGAAGGTTGTGATGCCCGGACTTATCAATACGCATCAACATGCGGCTATGAGCCTACTGAGAGGGTATGCCGACGATTATCCTCTTAAGGAGTGGCTTGAGAGGTGGGTTTGGCCCTTAGAGAGACATATGACTGGCTATGATATCTATGTTGGCGCGCTTCTGACTGCTGTTGAATCAGTTATGAGTGGAACAACAACTATTAATACAATGTACCATTACGCTGAGGATTATAATGAGGCTATGGCTCTAGCCGAAGTTGGATTACGTGGAGTTGTTGGACATGTATGCTTCTCATGGCGCAAGGAGCAGGACGTAAAAGCCCTAGAGGATTCCGCAAGAAGATGGCATAAGGGAGCTAATGGGAGAATACGTGTTAGTGTTGACCCCCACGCCCCATACACTGTTGATCCAGAGTACATGAGGGAGCTAAGAGCCATAACACGTGAATTAAATGAGAAATACGCTTCAACAGATGCTCCGATAATGTGGCACATACATTTAGCTGAAACTGAAGATGAAGCGCAGAAGATTAAGGACTCATTTGGCATCTCCATATCTAATGGCGTCGTAGATTATGTAGATTCGTTGGGCGTCTTAGGCGGAGACGTTATTGCAGCACACTGCGTCCACCTAACGCCAAGGGACATAGAGATCTTAAGCCTGAGGGGAGTTAAGGTTGCCCACAACCCCATCTCAAACATGAAACTGGCTTCCGGAGTTAGTCCCGTTCCTAAACTTTTGAGGGCTGGTGTAACGGTAGCTCTTGGAACAGATAGTCCCTGCTCAAATAATTCAGCGGACATGTTTGAGGTTATGAAGTTTGCCGCGCTCATACATAAAGGCGTTAATAGGGATCCAACTTTACTACCAGCTGAAACTGTTCTTGGGATGGCGACGATCGACGGTGCTAAAGCTCTCCTATGGGATAGGGAAATAGGATCCATTGAGATAGGCAAAAAAGCCGACATAATCATAGCTGACTTTCAGAGACCACATTTATGGCCACTCTACAGCGAGATAAGCCACATAGTTTATGCTGCCAAGGCATCGGATGTTGAGATGGTTATGGTTGATGGACGTATAATCATGGAGAACAGAGAGCTAAAAACTGTTAGGATTGAGAAGGTTATGGAGAAAGCTAGGAAAGTTCAAGAGAGACTGCTTGAATGCGTAAGTGCGAGATAATTTTCCCTTTTAGGAGAATTTACTATTCAGGCAAGTCCATTTAGATTGATTAGGTCAGGGGTTACGCCGATATACGTATATACCTAAATCTTTGAACTCTAAAAATGAGATTTTATCTGAAATTTTTAACAGTAGTTTAGATAATTCTAGGGAAGATATAAGCCCTCATCCTCTACTTATACTGAAATTTACCATACTGGCTCTTTATAGTCAATTTGTTCTCTCCATCGCTCTCTTCGCATCTTCCAATGACCTTTGCCCCTAAATTAAATTTTTCAGAGAGGCTGATCACATCATCGGCAGCTTCTGGTTTCACTATTACTTCGAAACCAACGCCCATATTATAGTTCTCAAACATTGCCCTCCAGGATTCGCCTGATTCGCGCTGTATTAGAATAAAGATTGGGTCTGGATCAAAAAGATCATCCTTAATATAATGGATATTTCGGCCTATACGTAAACACTTTGTCTGTCCACCGCCAGTATTATGAATTAACCCGGAAATATACGTGCCAAATCTCTCCATAATTTTTAGGACAACTGGCGCATAGAATCTTGTTGGCGAAAGTATCGCCTCACCAACTGTCATACCGAGATCATCCAAGTAATCATCAAACCTGAATCTGCCATAGTAGGATCTTTTGCCTCCATGAGGTTCACATATTTCCGGATACTTTTCTTGGTAGATTTTATGCATTAGGCATAGTCGCGCCAGAGTTAAACCATTACACATTATACCGCTGTTATCCTTCCGCTCATAAATCGTTCTCCCACCGCTCCTAAGTCCTATAATTAAATCTTTTGGCTCGATTTTTCCACCATCCAAAACCTTAGATAAATTCACACGTCCGTTCATTGTCGCCGCTAAATCAAGTGTCCTTAACTGATCTGGTAAGTCAGCTGTTTCACCGCCAGAGAAGAGAATCTTTACACCTAAGCTGCTTAAAACATCAATGCTCTCTTTAAAGCCAGCGCTTAAAGCCTTCAAAACCCCAGTTTTATCAACCTTAAGCGGATTTAGAGATATATAATCCACGAAATTTATTGGCGATGCCCCCACACAAATAATATCATCTAGGTTCATAGCTAACGCATCCTGCGCTAAACCCTTAAACCAATTTATATCCCCCGTTTCCTTCCAATGTAGGTATGCTTGAACTGGTTTGCTACCAACACCATCAGTATGAGTCACTAATCCGTATCCTGAAAAATCCGGATCTTCATTAATAACGCAGAAAGCGTTAGGGAAAAGATTGCTTAAAACCTTCCTAAAATATTCTATACCTCTCTTCCTAACGTCTACACCGGACTCAGCATATTTTGTTTCCATGGGATCACCAATGCTACCTCTGATAAATTTTAGTGGCATAAAAATATAAATTTAGAAGCTGAAGTTTATGTTTAAGCCAAAAATAATAGGGTAAGTATTTAACCAAAATTCACTTATATAGTTCCTCTACGATCTTCATTCTCCATTTCTCACTTTCAAGAGTTCTAAGCTTATATACTTCTTCCTCAGAAAGCAATATTGGTCCACCTAAAATCTTTGCTATTAACACCATTCTAGCGAAGTCTTCTAGGAGCTCGGCTCTCTGGAATGCTTGCTCAAGATTTGCTCCTAAAGTTATTATTCCATGATTCTTCATTAGTAGAGCATTTACATCTTTTAATGATTCAGCAACCTTCCTAGCATACTCCATAGTTGTTGGCGTCGCATATTCCATAAGGGGAATTCTACCAATTTGTATTATAACCTCGGTGAATGTCGGTATATTTAGTGAAACCCCAGCGCATGCAAAACCACCACATATTGGTGGATGAGCATGAACTATTGCATTAACATCGGATCTCATTTCATAAATCATGAGATGCCAAGGCGCATCCGTGGAGGGAGGATATTTCCCTTCAAGAACCTCGCCCTTCAAGTTCAGTTTAACGATGTGTTCCGGCATCATATCAGCCAAGGAGAAACCGCTTGGCTTAATTAAAATCTCACTTTTAGATGTTCTAGCACTTATGCTTCCACCAGCACCGCTAGTTAAATGCCTCTCATAGAGTCTTCTTCCAATTTTGCAGAGCTCTTCACGTAATTTTGCTTCCTCACTCAAAACTGCTCACCATATAAGAAAAATAAAGAAGCTAGATTTAAACGAGATTATAAAGCTCTCTATAGAATTCTTTAACTCTCTCATAGAGCTTTAAGTACAATTCATAGTATTTATCGTAAATCTTAGATGTCTCCGGATCGGGCTCCTGTATACCAGCCGCTTTAATCCAGTCCCTTATAACCTCATAACCCTTAAGAACACCTGTTCCGACACCGCTTAAGAGCGCATCTCCAAGTGGCGTTCCAGGATGCTCAGCAACATACACAAGCGGGAACTTTGTTACATCAGCAAATATCTTCCTCCAGAGTGGAGATTTGGCTCCGCCGTCCACTATACCCATTCTAGGCTTTAATGGAATATTAGCAGCTCTAGCCGTATCATTATTGTGCCGTAAAGCGTAAGCAGCTCCCTCCATTAGCGCCCTAAATATATGAGCTCTTGTATGGGTTAATGTTAAGCCTATTATAAGCCCCTTTGAGTATGGATCCCATATAGGTGTCCGCTCACCCATGAAGTATGGTAGAATAATCAAACCCTCTGAACCAGGCGGAACCTTCTCAGCTTCCATGTCTAAAATTTTGTATGGGCTTAATCCAATCTGCTTTCCAAGTGATACCTCAATCTGTCCAAATTGATCCCTAAACCATCTCAGCATACCGCCGGATGTCGCCGATCCACCAAATGTATAGAGTTTTCGTGTATCATATGCCACATGTGGATAATTAACCAATTTAGGAGTTAATCTTAACTCATCTTGAATTACACTCCAGCATGTTGATGTTCCAACCATAGCTGAGTGTTCACCTTCATCGATGCATCCAAGACTTAGGGCTGCAACAGGAGCATCTATGCCACCAGCGCATACTGGAGTCCCCTTCTTTAGCCCACATAGCTTACTTCCCTCCTCAGTTATTTCCCCTACAATTGTTTTTGCCTCAACAATTTTTTCTGGGAAGAAGCTTCTGGGTATACCCATTTCATCCATTAGCTTTTCAGACCAATCTCTCTTATGTATATCAAATATTCCACCGTAATTTCCAGCTGAAGAATAATCTATGCAAACTACGCCAGTTAATCGATATACACAGTAACCATTAATTGTCATAAGCTGCCTCGTCTTTTCCCACGTCTTAGGCTCTTTAAACTTGAGCCAAAGCATTTTAGTGAAACCAAAGTACGTGTCTATTGTGTTGCCAGTAATCTTAAAGATCTCCTCCTCACCTATATTCTTCCTAACCCATTCAACCTCCTCAACAGCCCTTCTATCCATCCATATAAGACAAGGCCTTATAGGCTCCATATTCTCATCACAAGGTATACCGGAACCACTGTAAAGCCCACTAATAGATAATCCACCTATCTCCGAGGGATCAACCTTAGATTTAGCGAGAACCTCCCGAATAGTATTACATACCGCGTCAAGCCAAACTTGAGGCCACTGTTCAGCCCAAAGAGGCCTCGGAGATATAATATCAGTTTCCTGAAAAGCCTCGGCTAATATTTTCCCTTCAGCGTCAACAAGCACCGTTTTAGTACCAAAGGTTCCAATATCGGTACCTATAAGAAAATTCCCCTCAGCCAAAAACATTCACCTCTACATGTGAATATATTTGAAGTATCACATGGTTAAAAAGATTATCGGAAAAATAAGGAGGAAACCTTAAAACAAAAATAAAAATACCGACCTACCTGCAGAGATAAATTTTTAAATCAGAGAAGTATTCATAATACCTCGAAATAAACTAAATAATATGTTAGAAGGATAATTTAAATTTGTGAGAATGAAGCGGGGTGGGGTAGCCAGGTTAACCCGCTGGGCTCATAACCCAGAGATCGGTCGTTCAAATCGACCCCCCGCTACCATATAAATAAAATTTAACGACCGACCACAACCAAGCACACATTCTTCCAGAGACAAAAACATTGTTCCCCCGCTACCATCATTCTTGCGAGAGGCTCTATGAGGCTGATTCGATTCTAAACCCTGCCTCCTCTTAACCTCAATGAAGACCTGCGCAACCTGCTTAGCTAGTAAGACAATCTCCCTTGTGCTTTTCATCCTCTCCTCAAAATTGTCTCGCTCTATAGATCTCTCCCTACCTGAAATTTATGCTCAAATAAAAGTATAGGATTATCATATTCTCAACAAGAATATTAAGGGGATTTTAAGGATACCTTTATTTTTAGTTAAAATAATTTTGGTGTGAAGAGTGGTTTATTCGGAGGTTATGCCAGTTGCCTTTGACGCCGCTTCATTATCCTTTAGTCTACCTTATTTATAAGGTTGATAGGAAACTTGTTTTGCCGGGTTTAATTGTAGGTTCAATGTTTCCAGACATTGAAGTCCCAATTCTATTGATTATTTTTGGATTCGAAGGAAGGTCTAGACTCGTACTTCATAGCTTAATTGGGGCGGCAACTGTTGGAACCCTAGTTTCTTTGGCAGTAACAATTTATTTTTATCCTCTTTTAATCAGCGCATTTTTCCCTCTTAAACTAAATAAAATTAGAGAGAAATGTAGATTTTCGTACTCACTTGTTGCATCATGTCTGCTTGGCAACATCTCTCACATATTATTGGATTATATAAATCACGATTATAACCCACTATTCTGGCCGCTTATAACACCAAGTGAAATTTCATCAAGTCCGATATGCTATTTTCTAGGAGGGACGGGGAGGACCACCTTAATAATTCAAACAATATTAGTCGCCATTCTCATAATTATATTTGTAAGTAAACGTGATAAAATTTGGGAGAAACTCTTAATTGGCGACGATCTTTAGGCGTTTCTAAAGTGTTAGATGGGCATTATTTATTTCTGGCGCTTTTGGATAGGAGCCTAAAATTTTAACGAAGAGAGCATTAGACTTTAACCCTTCTAGGGCTTCAGCGCATCTAGCTTCGGTTCTATGCCCTTCAAAATCTAGGTAGAAATTGTATTCCCAGGGTCTCTGTCTAGTTGGTCTAGATTCAATTTTTGTCAGATTTATGCCTCTCAAAGCGAACTCTCCCAGAGCCCTATAAAGTGCCCCTGGAACATGCCTTGTTGAAAATATTATTGAAGTTTTATCATTACCAGTTGGTGGCGCATCAGATTTTGATAGAACAAAGAAGCGTGTATAATTATTTGGGTTGTCCGATATATCTTTAGCGAGAATACTCATATTATATATTTTTGCAGCCCTTTCGCTGGCTACTGCAGCAGCATCAACCATATTCTTCTCTTTGATCATCTTAACGCTTCCAGCAGTATCATACGTGGATATCAGCTCACAATTTAATCTCTCAAGGAAGTTTCTACACTGCCCAAGTGCTTGTGGATGTGAAAAAATGACTCTCACCGATTCCAATTTTGTACCAGGGTTCGCTATTAAGCAGTGAACTATTTTCAGGACAATTTCACCACAGACCTTAAGATCATACTCTAAGAATAGATCGTAAACCTGCGTCACGCTTCCCTCAATAGAATTCTCTATAGGAACAACACCAAAGTCCACCTCATTATCTTCGACGCTCCTAAAAACATCCGAGAAACGTTTACATGGAATAGGTTGAACGTACGAGCCGAAAAATTCATAGATTGCACTTTCACTATACGCACCTATTTCACCCTGAAAGGCAACTTTCAGCGGATCTCTAGATCTTTTAATTCCTTTAATATCCATATACTACAACCGTATCTCATATTGAAGTTTAGTTATAGATTATTTAAGCGATTAATTTTTCATCGATTAAAGAGGTAAATAAGCATTATTATTCATGAACATTCATGTCTAAGATAGGCAGATTATTTAAAAATAATGGATGGCGATTACCTATTGGTGACAAAAAGGTTAAATTTAGGCTAGCTATTAGCATAGCCATAAAAAGCGAGGCTAAATAAGTTGGCATACAAGTACATGGCTGAGGCTTGGAGAAAACCGAGCGAATCCTATGTAGAGGAGATTATGCGTGAAAGAGTAATTTTGTGGCGAAAGCAGCCAGCAGTTTACAGAATTGATAAGCCAACGCGTATTGACAGGGCTAGGAGACTTGGATACAAGGATAAGCCTGGATACGTAATTGTGAGAGTTAGGGTTAGGAAAAGCGGGTTTAGAAAAACTAGACCTAGATCTGGAAGAAGGCAAAAGCGCATGGGTGTTACAAAGTATAAGCTGACAAAAAGTCTGAGACTTATAGCCGAGGAGAGAGCCGCAAGGAAGTTCCCGAATCTTGAGGTTCTCAATTCTTATTGGGTTTGGGAAGATGGACGCTACAAGTGGTTTGAGGTTATAATGGTGGATAGAATGCTTTTGCCGGAACTTAAAATTGGAAAGGGCAGAGGTAGAGTTTTTAGAGGATTAACAAGTGCTGGAAGAAAAGTTCGGGGATTACTCTCTAAATAACTTGGATATTTTTTAAAATTCTGAGGAATTTTTATGGTAAGAAGACTGCTGCGGCAATAACCGTCGTCCATAATCCATTTTTATCTCCCTTAGCTGATTGGCATATATGGGTTGTCTTAAAAATCTTACCGCTAGCCTTATACACTTTCTTTCTCTCATCCCATGCCGTCTCCGGATCAAATTCTATGCCGAGGGTCATCGCAAGCATTGTTGCAGCAATATCCTCAGCGTATTCACCAGCTTTTTTAGCAGTTTCACCAAAAGAATGATGCTCAGCCAAATAACCATAGCCATCATTATCTTTTGGCAAGGCTAACCCTATAGCTGCTGAAATGAGCCGATTAGGTTCATTAGTTTCATTTCGAGCCATGACAACATATGTTATTTGTCCGGGCTTAAGTAACTTAAGACCCTCCTCTCTGGGAATTATCTTGCAGCCTGGCGGGAAGATGCTTGAAACGCAAACTAAGTTACACTTCTCTATTCCAGCCTTTCTTAACGCTAACTCGAAGGAAGCAAGTCTATCTTTATGTGCGCCGACGCCCTTAGTAA
>Ga0105162_1002162_pt1 | contig 10568 bp, 4 predicted proteins | sample JNZ201metaG_FD_81532 | JGI IMG/M metagenome (GOLD analysis project Ga0105162, IMG submission 81532) | Hot spring microbial communities from Jinze hot spring, China to study Microbial Dark Matter (Phase II) - JNZ 20120812A | ecosystem: Environmental > Aquatic > Thermal springs > Hot (42-90C) >...
CACGGCTTCGCTGCTCCAAACGCCGAACATGCTGCCGACGTACTCGTTCCTCACCGCTGAGAGCCTGAGCGGTTGCACCTCGTCCGGCGGAGGCGTATCCTTGAAGACCCGCTCCATCGGCTTAGCGGGGAAGGCAACCAGCTTCACCGCCCCACCCTCCCTACGCTTCAGGAGGGCTGCGAAAAGCGCGGCGAGCAGCGCCACTGCCACCGCAACCCAAGCGAGCTTCAGATCCATCACCTTCGAGGCGCGACGGGCGCTAATAAAACTGCTCCTAGAGCATGGATCGGCCTTCTCCGTCGCACACCTAACGAAGTAACAAGAATCCTCGGGTTATCGGTTGAGAAGTCAAAGGCGACGATGTGTATGACGAAGAATACAATTTGTAGTAGGTTTCAGAAAGCAAAGGAAGCCTAACAAGAAGCTTCCTGAAGTGAGAAAGCTCGGGGTCAGGTGACCTAGAGGAGCTATCTTGAAAGAGTTGGAAGAAGGTACATATGATGTTATTATAATGTTTGAGTTTCTAATGAAGATGAACAGCATCGAATGTTTACTGACCTAAGATTGCGTTAAAGAGGAAGCGTTTCGCAGAGCAGAAATCAACGAAAACGGTTAGAAACCTAAGGAAAAAGTCAGCTGTAAGCGGGCTTTTTACTTAATCATGTGTGTTAACTGAAGCCCCTTTAAGGCATGTGCATTCGTTTCGCTAATGGACCCTCTCGAGCAGCCGTTTTTCGCTAAGAGCCCCAGCACTCATTGTTTTTCGGATTCCGCTAGTACACCTGGTACAATTGCCTTGACTTCCATATAGAAGGTGTTCCAGATCCCAACTTGAGGCCAGCACTTTTTGCTAGCTCAAAAGCGAGTTCTAATGGCGCACATGCTGACAGCGTAGCCATTAGAACTACTTTAACGGTAAAGGGATGAGGTGGAAAAGGAGCTGGGACTGGTCAGGGTAATGAAGCACTATGCCACCTTCATCGGCTCTATAGGCTTCATTATTGGAATACTTCGTCAACTACGAGGACGGCCACAGCGCGTATACATATCAGTAAAGTTCATGCATGCGAAGAATCCGGCAAACGCACTCCTAAAGTATTGCAGGTGAGAGAAAGCGGAGCTTTGGCAGCTGAAGGGTTCTTAAAGAGCTCCACAATACTAAACGTACACTGATCCAACAATTCTGACCGTTGATCCGATATAGCTAAAGAGGGCACATCTTCAGTCTTCACGAATTAGGAGAGACTGATGTAATCCCAGGCTCTTCTTTCCTTTAACCGTAAATACGATTAAGTGCTTGTGCTAGGTTTTCACTAGCAAGCTCCTCTAACTCTATAACCAAATTGGTAAGTTGTTTAGCCTGAAGCAATGGTTCTCTAATGACCATACGAATTTCACTTGAAGGTTTTTTGGCGAAAACTATGAGATGCATTCCTCTAAGTTTAGACGTTGTTATTCCGCTAGGAGCTTCGCCAAGAACCCAGTAAACAGCTCGGGGTTGAAGGCCCGCGGTTTTGAAGGGGTGAAGCACTTTCATCCACTCTTCAAGTTCTGTTGCATTATACATGAGTACTATTCGACCATCCTCCTTTAAGCGTGCTGCAAGCTTCTTTATTATACGTTCGATTACCTGTGGAAAAGCTTTGCTGCGAGCTCCAGCCTCTTCCTTTTCAACATCTTTGAGCTTAACGCCCCCTGTAAGCCCGAGCCCTACAATAGCCTCATAAAACTTCAGGGCGTAAAAATGGGGAGCGCTTAGCGAAGCATAGCTCTTTACCCTTCCGTAGGGAGGATCAAAGACGGCGAGATTTACGGCTTCAGGGAACTCTGCGTTGCATGCATCGCCCGTAACGATTCTCCACTTAACGTGGCTAGACCCTCCTACCTTCTTAACGTAATCGTTCGCTTTTAGTTGGGCTCGAAGTGCAGACGCTATCGTACCTCTTGCAAGGGGGGTTAGCCCACTACAAGCCAATGGGTTAACTACGGCTGTGTACTTGGGGACCCAATGCGCTTTTACTCCTCCTGCAGGTGTAACCTCCCCTAGCCTTGGATACCATTTGGCAAGCAGTGAGCAGCTCTTTGCCGCGTCGCTAACGGCTGCAGCGAGCAACTCTGGGTTTATGTTCTTGATCCTTTGCGCAGCTCTCGCGTAGGCTTGAAGGCTAACTAATTGCCTTGGTGCGAAAAACTCGTGTGAAAAGGTTATTCCCGCACAGCGGAGGCGGCTAGACTCTAGAACATCCAGCTCCTCCCTCACAGCCTCTACGAGGAAATTCACTCTCTCACGGGCTTCTGCACTCGTGGAGGAGAGCCATTTTCGTAGCTGTGGGCTGTGTGGAACACTAATGTATTGCTTCTCCCATCCGCCTTCCCCCAGACGCCTTACCTCTACGGCAAAGGCTTTCCATCTAGGAGCTTCCTCAGGCAGATCTGAGGGGAGCTGTACCATCGGCTTCATATCTGCGCTGAACTCCTTGCTACAAAGGGGACATATTGCCTCCCCATTGACAGACTCAAAGATCGTGAAACACTTGGGACATAGAACAACGCGTTTACCCCTGTTTACAGACAACCAAGTGGGTGCTGTACCCCTGGAAACGAGTATGTGGCAAATCAGGTTGCCCCCGAACCTCCAGAAGCTCTCCACTCTTTTAGAGGCCTCCTCCAAAACGGCTGCAGCCACGCTAGCGTAGTTGTCTGGCAGACCCTCAGCAACTATACCCACACTGGTGTAAGCGGCTAGAGCTGCGACAGGGTTTACATCCACTCCGTACGCGTCCCAGCCGGCAAGCGCGGCTTCAGCTAAACCCGTACCGCCCCCCATCATCGGCTCGAAGAAGACTCTATCTTTCGCCCTGGCTCTCATTAAAGCCGGATCGATCATTGCTCTCACTACATGATCTGCTTCGTCGAACAGGTAGGCAGCGAGAATCATCCTGTAGACGGCCGCAAATCGACGCGACCACCACCTGTGAACGGTGTGTATGGGCAAACGCCTACCCCTCTCAAGCCAAGAAAGCTTCACAGCCTCTGCGACAACATTGCTAGGGAGCAAGTCTAAGAGCACAGGTTCTTTCTCACCTATTAGGGTATGTATTTCCAACCATTATTAAACTGCGCTTGTTATCAAGCAGAAAACAAATAAGAAACCAATGTATTTTTGGAATGGGAAAATGCCCTTTAGTCACACAGGTGGAGCAACTTCATGGCATAACATTAAGACCATATCTGATAATGTTTTATCGGCACTCAAGAACATCGATGAATTGGTGGAAAAACGAGTTGGGGAAGGCTCCGTATGCCGCGCCCTGAGACCCTTCCCCCGTTTCTCAACAATAGTGTCTATTGAGCGCATCGTTAGGGATAAGCTCGGATACGATGTGCGCGTGACAGTCTACGACTTTATCCCTGTAATAATATCGGAGTTAGGTATCGTAAGATCTATCAGGTTCTCGGGAGACACAAGTCGCTTGGACTCCCGAAGTTCTTTCACATTGGAGAAATTAAAAAGGTGTAAAGGTGAAAACGCAAGGGTTGCCGATGAACTTCATGGTTCCTTTATAACCTATGGCAAGATTGAGAACACGAACTTAAGTAGTTTGCAGCTGTACGTAGGTTCTCTCATGGGTTTGATAAGACCTTACGCAAAAATTCTAGCGAAAAACGTATCTGCAATAATCCCCTCACCGCTTTCCCTCTTTGCGTTCAAGTGTTATGGATCCACGGAACAGGTATGGCTATCGCCATCCACAGTGACTGTCCACCTCTCTAGCAATGATGTAGTGACCAGGAAACTGTACATATTGGGAAAGAGAATTGAAGGGGTGGTCACGAACGGTTACTTCATAAGCTGCAAACCGAGTATCGAGAGTTTATCTTTTGCGCAGGTTGGGCCATTCCCGATCATATTCCCGCTTTCGAGGGATTTTTTAGATGATGTGATCTCCACAATCGATGCCTTGAAGAACCATGACATCGTTGCGCATCTGGCTGGCACCTTCGTCTTTAAAGGTAATCCTTTCCTGCTGAGCGGTTCCATGAGCGCTGATCAAGGATACTTTCTGGCTCTCTCAGAGCTACCTATTCCGCTTGACGTTGAGATTATCTCCATGATAGGTGAGCCTTGGAACATTGATCTGGGCGGAAGGTACGACAAACGCATATATCCGGCGATAAAGGGCGACGTAGACTTCTTCAATCGCGTTAAAGGACGTTTCTTAAGGGAAATCTACAGGTTAAAAACCGATTATGAAGCAGAAGATTTTCTCCAGAACCAAACTGTTGGAGCTTTCTTACTTTCTTTAAATACTTTTTTCAATAAAGGAGAAGTTTTCAAATATTATCTATCTCCTTCATTGATAACAATCACTATATTAGATAACATTCATGCCGGCAGTATTTACAGATCGTTGTATGAAGTGATTAGGGTTCTTAACATTAGAGAAAAAGTTTCTGATTGGGAACTTATATCATTGATCGACAGAGATGAGATTCTTAAGAAAATTATTAGAGAAATAGGAACCCATACTCGCGTTTGGGCTGAAGCATATACAATGCACGAAGAGTTAGCAAAGAAGTTCAATTTAGGATTTGTTATGTAAATAGAAAAGACCTTAAACGTCTACTTTTGAATCGCCCTTAGAAGTTCGTCGCCCCCACAAGTTTTTATACCTTTGAAATGACCTTTACAAGTGCCTGTAAATGAAGAGGCATTAATACGTGCCTATCATGAGATAATCACACAACTCGAGATTCCACGCGCTGTTGAGCAGGATACGTTACCAAAGGAGGGGGATTGGTACGCTATAAGCAAACCTACGTACTCCGTGACAAAAGAGGAGGTGATCGACTTATTGAGGGGCAGCTTTGGAGGTGATGCACAACATATTTTCGATACGTTAGTGAAAAGAGGCTTCTTAATTCCGCTGAGCAGTTCGTTCGACTTAGACGATGATAATCTGGGATATAGAAGCTTGCATATGGACGTTTTGTGCAGGAGCTCTGAGATCCGAACGGCATACGATAGCTCTAGGTACTTACTATCCTCTAAGCTCGCTTATCACTTCGTAACCACGCCTACAAAAGATGACAGGTGCGTGCTCCCTGATACAACCCAGCTCAGGGATGGAAGCCCTCTATCCTTGGCGTCCAGAAGCCTCGCAGAAGCTATCAACTACTTCTTCGAAGGGCACCAAGATCTCGCCAAATCGTACATGTACATGTTAAAACAGGTCGTTCAAGGTCTTGATGCCTATCAAGCTCTAGCTTTAAGAGAATTGCTGCGATCTGATAGAAAAATACACGTCATAGTGGCTCCTACGGGTAGCGGCAAGACTGAGATCTTCCTCTTATACGCGTTGGCATGGCTAATTAAGCAGCGGTACATTTGCAATAAACGGGGTAAGGTTTTGCTTGTATATCCGCGGAAAGCGCTTACCGCGGACCAGGCATCCCGCATCATAAAGATTCTCCATATTTCTTCTAAGAACAACTTCCGCTTTATTTTCGCCATAAGGGACGGTGATACTCCGCATCGAAACGATCTTTTACGAGGAACTAGCAACTTATCTTTTCGCGGAATCGAATGCCCTCTCTGTAACGATGGTGAACTAGTGATAAAACTTCACGGTAAAAATAGTTATGTGGTTTGTGGGAACTGCGGTAAAAATTACGATTTTGTAAGAATAACTCGCGAGGAGGCAGCTGAAGCTGATGTTATAGCCACGAACCAGTGGGCTCTCGAAGCCAGATTACTTGACAACAACCCGAACGAAATCAATACTATGACGGTAGGAGAAACAGGCCTCATCGTTGTCGACGAGGCACACGAGTATAAAGGATTTGGGGGAGGACTCTTCAATGCTCTTCTCAACGCTATTCGGTATGTAAGGAGCCTTCTGCGTGAGGGGGGCGACCTAGAGATTATCCTCTCGTCTGCAACGATTCCCGAACCATCCGATTTCGCATCGAAGCTCGCCGAAGTCTCAGAAAACGAGCTTCAAGTCATCACGTACGATGACGTGAAAAGAGCCTACGGAGAACGTGCAATATCTGGGAGAAGACTGGTCATATCGGGTCTTTTTAGCATTAACCCCCAGTTCTCATGGAACACGTATTGCCAACTGTGGCTGGTTCTCACAACATTCCTTTGTAAATGTTACGAGCTGCGTGAGAAGATCTTCCCATCTACTCAAAAAATCCAGTCTGTGCTCTTCGTTAACAATATTAGAGAATTAAAGCGAGTGCGCAGTGGCTTCCTGAACAACCTCGCTCTGGGAGAGCCTAGAGATCACTTGAATCCCCAAATCCCAGCCAACGACCCCTTCTGTTATTGGCATTATATCCCTCGACAGCTTAGAAAGCAGGTAAAAGCGGAAGTAGAAAACCTGATCATGCGTAAGGTTCTTGAGAATAAGCTGGTGATGATGCTTAGCGAGCTTGAGCCCGACGAAAGGACACAGATCATAGGTAAACTTAGGCGAGGCGAGGGCCTGGCCGTTTTATCAACTTCATCGCTCGAGCTTGGAGTTGACTACAAGGGCGTAATGTTCATACTTAATGCTGGATTAGAGAACCCGATATCGCTGCTACAGAGGATCGGCAGAGGTGGGCGTAGCGCTGAGACCTTGAGAACAGTCCTTGGGATTATCTTAGCTAGGGCGAGCGTTACAGAGGCGTTCCTTCTCTACGATAGAGAGTACCTGGATGCCCTCTTAAAAATGAAGCTTGGTTCAAGCTACAGGCTCTTCGTCACTGTGGATAACCCCCAAGTGAAGTCTCGTGAAAAATTGCTCAAAGCAATAGCTTCTCTAGCATTAGATGGAGAGCAAACTTATGCAAGTGGGAAAGCTATCGAGAGTGTCGATGAAACTGTAGAACTTTTAGAAAAAATATTAACTAAGTTGCGAAATATTGGTGATTAACTATGAGCTCTCATCATACTGGAGCGAAACTTGAAGATCTAATAAAAGATACAATCGAACTTTTAACGACGGGAAAGCAGGAACTAGAGACCGTCTATAGTATTCACAGCGAGCTCCGTGCCCTTAGCCACTACTTTGATAACTTCAAAAGAGAATTTGACTATATCTTTAAATTGAGAACAAATCTGAGTAAAATTTCCGAGTTTAAAGAAATTAAAGAAATTGAAGAAAAATTCATAAATTTATCAAAAAGTTTCAATTTATTATGTGAAGAAATTGATTACGTTATTAATAATTTCTTCTCTCGCCAAAACTTTTTATCACTAATTTTATTACATACAGATGATTTTCTTAGAATCTTAAAAAACGCATATATTAACAACAATACATTAATAAAAAATATCGATGAACTAGAAAATATATTGAGAGAGATGCGGGATCTCAAATATCCTTCACTCAGTACAAGAAGAGGAGAAAAAGAGGAGAATATCATTAAAGAATTTTCGGATGCTTTGTATAATATTCATGTAAAATGTATAGACCTAAAGAAATTCTTAGATAAAATTATTGATTATATAAGAAATTTATCAGAAATTAAGGCCAAAATCAATAATGAAAGAGCTTTTGAAATTTCAAAGTTTCTTAAAAGTATTGAAGGTGAAAAGATATGGATTCACCAGATTATCTCCCAGCTCACGGGTATAAGAAGCATTGCTGGCGATTTGAAAACACAAGAGGTAACGTTTAGGATTACCGGAAAAAGTAAGAAAGATCAAATGGAGGATCTCACGCTATCCATAGATGAGCTTCTAATTAGATATCCTCCATTCGAACCTATTCATGACGAAGTAGACGGCATAATAGGTGGTAATGTGTGGTTTATTCTTACCAAAAACACTAAGTTCTACTCTAGCGGCGCGTTCATTCCTTCGGGTGAAATTGTCGTTAAAGGAACTTATGAGCAGTTGCTTGACGGCATAAGGTTATTGGAAGTTGAAACAATAAACTTACTTCATCAAAACCAAGAAATTAAACTTGCAATTAAAATTGAGCCACCTCACAATTTAAGAGCAAAATCCTATTTCGTTTGGATAAAGTATGGTTCAAAAAAATTATATAATGAGCTGATGAATAAGCTAAAAGATAGAAAAGTTAAAGGAACTTCTATAAGGGATACCTTTGAAGAACTGCAGAGAGAATATGAACAGCTACTAAGCAGACAGGGGAGGAAGGCATATAGAGTAAATGATCTCGGATACGTATGGTACTGTAAGAGAGGTCTTGCGATGTCAACCGATCCTTTTGATCTAGCCTGTCCCTTCGTGCACTATTGCTATATCGGTAAAACAATTAAGGAAAAAAGCCAATGGAGAAAGTCTTGTCCGAACTGGCTCTATAGGAGGAGGCTCTTCCCGAAAGTCTTCATTGAGTCGGAGCGACGGACGTCGAGCAGAAACTTGAATTATGATAATCCAGTTGGGGTCTTCATCCCTGTTTACGGCCATGGTATCACGGTGATTGAGTATTACAAAGGGGCGCAGTGGTACATGCCAAGCGTTGTATCGATAGGGAACATAGTTAGGGCGGAGTTCGAAAAGCCGATAATTAAGGAGTTACCGAGTACCAATGTTGTCGGCTTTAGCTTGCCGCTTTCTCTTATAAGGGCGCTAATTTCCGAGCTTATAGATGAGAATATCAAACCTAAATCAGAAGTTCTTATGATCATAAGAAATGATAAAATCTCTGTAAAAGTAACATTGGATAAACTAATGTTATCAAAGTTTCTGCTCTATAAGTTGACGGGCAGGGGATATTTCCAGTTGAATCTTCTACAAGCAGGGAAAAAAACTATCATGGATAAAGCGTTGCAAGAGCTCGAGAGGTTGCAATGTAACGAGGCAGAGATGAATGATTTTCTCGACTTCCTTATCGATGTGCTTGGCCATACGTTGGCGCATCTGTTCTACTCATTCATCTCAACTACTTTAGAGATTGAACCTACGAACCTGTCTTACCTTTATCTCGTTGATAGAAACGCGGATAAGCTCACAATACTTGTCTTCGAGAACAGCCCGTATGGTGTTATTGACCTGCCGGGACACGTTCAAAGTCGTTTTCAAACTTATCAGAACATGCTCGCACGCTTCTTAGAATTTGTAATAAAATTTCTAAATGATCATGAAAAAGATATTTTCAACTATAAAAAGGACAATCTCATAAAAATAAGCGCGAAGAGTCAAAGCAAGAGTAGAAACATTCCAGTTTCTCTGAATGAGATAGCAATGAAGCTGGAAAAGGAGTGGTATATCCCGCTGGTCAAGAGCAATATTGTGATGGATATTCCTACCTTTACCTTTTTCCTGATCCTATCCGACGTCCCGGAAAAACTCGCATCTGAGTATGGTGTAAGTAAAGAGAAAGAGGAGGAAATGATGGAATGGTTGGAGAGGCAATTAGAGAGTATCGTCAGAGATTACACGGGTATCATCCATTGTATTGATGGCTGCACTGCCTGCGTCATGCTTGACCAGGGCTGTTTTAGCGCAGTAACCCAGAACCTCACTACTTCGAGGAAGCTAGTTGAGTGGATTCTCAAGGTTCTGACAGGATGGGAGACAATATATGGCAGGGGGGGCAAACTCATTGATCCAATTCTAGGTTTAGCGAGGAAAGAGGTTTTCATTTTGTCACCCTACATAGATGATGAGGGCTTTGAAGCCCTTAAGAAAGTGGCGAGTAGGGGAGTTAAGGTAACTATTTTAACTAGGGAAGAGAGCATAGAAAGCTACGGATCCGGGCTGCGTAAGCACGGTATAGAAGTCTGTCCAGTTAAGGAAAGGCACGATAAGCTAATTATCATCGATGATGAGCTGATAATAGAGACCACTCAAAATCTCTCTAATTTAAACTCTATTAACTCCTTTAAGATCATTAGGAATCCTGATAAGGCCAGCAGCCTTAAGTCGCAGCTTCTAAATAAGTATAAAAATCAGTAAATCAGTAGAATCAAAACGTAAAACATCATAGGCTAAGTTTTAGGTAGAGTTATAGGAGGAGTTGACGTCGAATTTCCAGATACCTCTACATATTTCTCTCCTTACCCCTCTTTCGTTTTTGAGATTTTAGTGAATTAATGTCCCACTACCTATATTATCAGCCCCTTGTCAGGCGATGCCCCCGATCAAGTCCTTTTCGATGACAGCTATCCCTTCCTGAAACCTCTCCCGAGCAGCGCTGAGACTACGTTCATCGCCGAGCCCGTGCCGAAGGCTACTACGGCTTAGTGCTTGACCATCGGGATTCTGGAAGTGAACGCGGAATCAGCGGTATTAAGGGCTTCTGCCTAAACGGCGAGGCTCTGCCCACAGATCGTTCGCACTCGGCGCAAGCTGATAGAGCCGGGATGCTTCGCTCGCATTGAGCCTTCAGCAGCCCCTCCCGCCAGCGCAAACGTTTTTTAAGCGTACCCGAGATTCCGCCGTGGACTTCTACGAGGTTGTGAGAGGGAGGAGGAGCATTCGCGCCTACAAGCCCGACCCTGTTGAGGATGAGAAGCTCTTGAGGGTGCTTGAAGCCGCTAGGCTGGCCCCTTCGGCCGCCAACAGGCAGCCGTGGCACTTCATCGTCGTGAGGGACCCGGAG
>Ga0105162_1002166_pt1 | contig 10548 bp, 9 predicted proteins | sample JNZ201metaG_FD_81532 | JGI IMG/M metagenome (GOLD analysis project Ga0105162, IMG submission 81532) | Hot spring microbial communities from Jinze hot spring, China to study Microbial Dark Matter (Phase II) - JNZ 20120812A | ecosystem: Environmental > Aquatic > Thermal springs > Hot (42-90C) >...
GAACAAGATACTAGTTCGGAAACGTATATTACTCTATTGTTTCTAAGTTCTTCGAATCTAGTTAATTGTTCTCTAATATGACTGCTGTATATTAAGGGTAGAATGGTTTCACTAGATACTATTTCATACATTTAAAACCCCTTTTCTCAAAAATAATTTCAATACGAATTATTAATAAAGATCTGGTAAATAACTATTGTTAAAATTATTTACACGTATTTAAATAAATACAATTACTATTTTCAATACATATTTCAAGATAAGTCTTATCAATTCTCTCAACACAATCTTTTATAAAATCTATTATTCTAAAAATATCATCTTCTAAACCCTCGATCTCTATAAATAAACCAATACCAAGCAATTCATCTAAATACAAATGTGTTTTATTAATAACATAGTGTTTTCTCTTTTTTGAAAAAGAAATTAACTCGGTAAAACCTAGATTAACCAAAATATTCTTCATACTAACAGGATTTTCTACACGTGTTTCATATTCAATCCTCTTCTTAACGTTTAAACCAGGTATTCTACTACCTTTATAAGTTAAATAATATGATTCACCACCACTACTGCATATAGTTCTCAATCTAATTGCTTCATCACTAGATTTAAAATCACGACATGGATGATTAAAATAAGTATCATTTTCAAAATATTCGTCGACATATATTGGTTTTAGAAAACTCAGTTTATTTAAAATATGTTCAAAACTACACTTCAATTTGAATTTAGCTTCAATCTCAAGAGTCATTTATAGTCAACTCTCATAAAATTTAAAGACAAGTTTAATTAGTCAAATAATTATCCTATTTATATTATGTTATAAAAATAATGTAATAACGTAAACTATCGATTATTAAGTATTTTATTACAAAATAGACTAGGTGTATGGATTGATTTTCATTATTAAGAGATATTTATTAGCTTACGGCATATTCTATATAAGAGTTTTCACAAGCGGATTAATTCTAATGATTATTGGAATAACGTTCTTACACATAGGAATATATTATTTAGAAGACATTGTTATACTACCTATTGAGAAATTCCTCAACCCATTACCACCACCACATAGTTCATATGAATTGAAAACAATCAATATAGTATCAGTTAATTTGAAAGAAACATACGATCTTGTAGATACTATTGATTTCAAATCACCAGGTTATCTAGTTATCACTATAGCTAGTAGTGAGTTCGTTCTAGCTGAGGTAACTGTTGTTAATAGGAAAACATACGAATCCGTAAGCACGATTGTAACGAATAATCCACTACTAGGAAGTCAGTATAGTAAAATGATACCTATTCTAAAACCAGGTGAGTATGAAATATACGCAAAAAACCTTAGTCCAGTCGCTAAAACAGTTTCTTTAAGACTAGATATATACTATTTAGTTGAATACCTAGACGCTACTTTCGCTAAATGGCTACAAGGCTTAGGTGGTTTAATGTTTTTAATCGGATTATTTGTAATCATATTTTCACCTATAATCGCGGCTAAACAAGCTGAAGCTGTTTATCTAACACCTAAGAAGATTAGAGAAGATCTAGCTAGAATGGGTATTTTACGTAGACATAGAACTGAAGAAGAGTAGAAATTTTTACAAATAATATATTACTTTATGTAGAGTTTCTAATAACTCTTCTTTACTAACACTACGTGGAATTTTAACAATAGCTAGATTAGGATGACCGGTTGAGTCGATCGCTATCTTTTCTTTAACCAAATACTCACCTAATTTATAAGCTTTACCACTACTTGCTTTGATAATTAGTATTGTATAGTCTTTTCTAGTATCAATCCATAGTATGATATGTGATTTCAAAATACCAGCTAATTTAGATGCTAGTGCTGAAGCACCTCGTCGTCTCCACTTACTTCTAGCGTCAATAAACTTGAAATCACCTATTTTCACAGATGTTATCGCTAGATCGAGAGCTAGATCGTTCATTTCTCTCTCATATTTATCAACAATTCTCTTAACACTTTCAACGAGATCACTTTGAGATACAGCTATTGGTTCAACAAGCCAATCAACAATACGAATCCATAGATCTGGATCTCTAGTTATATTAAGAGCTTTACTAAATGATTTAATTAAATCAAATAATTTCATGTAATTACTCGGAATTCTACGACCAGTATCCATATAAGTTATCACATCTACAAAAGCTTTAAGTCTACTCTGTATATTTAAATTATTTTCAACGAGAATATCGTGTATTATCTTACACGTTGGTTTACTAGTATCGACAATTAATGTATCAACATTTTTCAATAACAATTCTCTATTATTAAAAGTAGATAAATGGTGATCAACGTACATTATATGTTTAACACTAAAATGATTCTTGATAATACCTAGTATTCTACCAATACTATCTGTAAACGGTATATCTAAAAACACTAGTAAATCTATTTGTTTATTCAAATCGTTAAATATGTATCTAAACTTCTCCGGTTCAATAGGTTTCTTGAAAATAATAGCATTAGTTTTCAAAGGATATTGACCCAGCTTCTCCTGAGAGTAAACAAGTAAAGCTGTTGATACGAAACCATCAGCATCCCAATCTCCGTAAACATGTATTCTTGAAACACTATTTGTTTTAATTCTATCACTCAAGGTAAACCCCGAAATCACATTTATTCAATAAAAACTCTTTGGAATCATTAATTTGTTTACAAAGTTTTTATAAGTATTTAGTTTAGAAACACTATATAAGTATTGATTAATATTTAGATGATACTCATGATCGACTACTTGATCGATTTTATTAAAAATATTGATTTCAATAAATTAATTGATTTTAAAATAGTTAAAAACGATGAATCTAGTAGAATTAAGTTATATGAATACATAGATTACGTTGTCGATAAACAGATTGAAAACAATAGAGTTGAATTGAGAGAAATAAGTATTAGAGAGAGTATAAGTAGATTCGATAACATATTCGCTATTGATAGTAGTAGTAGAACAGTGGATACACCATACTTGTTTGTAGCAATAGGTTCAACAACTTGTATCAATAGATTTAGAAACATATACATAGATTACCCTGATATAACAAGCGTTTTCAGTAAAAGAAATACTCATTACAGATATATTGTTTTAATACCCGAGATAACTGGTTTATCCGAGACACAATTCAATGAATTGAAAAATAATGGTATAATAATTGATAATCCTAATGGTATCATATACGATTCAAAATACAGTAAATACGTTGTATTAGATGAACTTAGATTGAGATTGGAAAACAATATGTTGGAAATAATACTTAGCGATGATAGAATTAGAGATTCATATATATTCATAGATGGAGCTATTTACTACACACCACCAGTTATTTATCATTACAATGAACTACATAGTATTAGAGATAAATATATTAAAGAATACATTGAAAGCTGGAAAATACTAGTATGTAGGAGAATAGAACTTATTAATAAACTATATAGTGAGAAAAACAATTACGTAATAGGTATTGTTAAGAGACTACAGCGTTCAAATCTATTATCAAGAATAGATCCATTGAATATAAGTACCGGTAGTTTAAATGATGAAACATATTTATCAATATATATTGATAAACTGATTAGAGAAAATAGTGTAAAACCTTACACTATCGGTCCATTATTATACAATCCAAGTAGTGATTTAGTAAAACTCCCTGTTAAGAGAATATACTATTTCGCAATACCGCGTAGAACAGGATTGATAGAGAATAGTTTGAAAACATATGTCTTCTTCAGAGCTGAAGCATTATATAATGATAATGAATGGATTAAACCAATAATATACGATACCATATATTCTGGTTCAACAATACCATTATCAATATTGTTGGCTGATAGTAGAGCTAGAAAGATAACACATGCTTTTACAAATTACTTCATAGTGAAAACAGGTTTATCACGTGAATCAACTAGTTTCTATATAACACTGTAAATTATTTATAAAAATGTAATAGGTATTTATAGGATTTTTTATAAAAAATAACATAGTATCTGAGAGAGGTCAACTTATTTGGAGAATATTATAAAAGAACTAGAGGAGAAGTTTGAGAAAGCATATAGATTGGCTAACGAGTATGGAGAGATCATTGGATGGGTTTCGCGCACGAGTCCATCTAGTATATCTGAAGAAGGAGGTTTAGTTATTTTCGACGTAGAGCCCGCTATCTACTTCAAAGACTTCATTGAAATAGCTTCACCTGGTAGTTATCTAGCAGTTGTAGATATAAAAACTTGTCATATCATTAGTTTAAACATTGTGAGTGTTGAGAGAAGAGATCTATTGGCTGAACTAGATCTTTCAGATATGTATATATCAGTTCCCAATCGAGAAGTATCTGGTTTACTAACTAGAACACGTATTAAAGCTAAACCTTTATTAGCATACGATACATCAACTGATAGCGTTTTTATAGCAAACTATGTAATAGAACCTCAATCACCAGTTATTAGATTAAAAAACAGTAGAATTATCAGTAAGATACTTGGTTTACCGGATAATGGTTTATTCATTGGATATGTAACTACAGGTGATAGACCGATTTTCGATTCAAAAGCAATACTGTATCTACCGCTTAAAGCACTATATCAACACGTACTCGTACTTGGAACAACAGGTAGTGGTAAAACAACTCTCTTGAAAAACATGATTTCTTCGATTAATAACAATAATTCCAGTAATCGTGGAAACATTACTCTACTAATAATGGATCCAAATAAAGACTATCTAACATTATTTCTAAAACCTACATGGGATTTTTCAACACTCGATTCTGATTTAGAGAAGAAAATGATTGAAAACATAAGTAGTATTATTTCGAAAACAAATGGTTTAACAATCATACTCCCGTTGACAAAATACTCTATTAACAATATAATTAATACTGAGAAGAATTGGGCTAAAACACTGAAGATGATTGCTGAAGAATATATTAAAACCACTTACATACCTATAGCGGAGAAATATGGTTGGAGTATTGACTTAGTGAACATTAGAGTAGCTGAAGAACCCTATAAAACACCACTTAGATATGTTGAAGCTATTTTAGAAGTAAACTATGGTGATTCGAAAGAACTAAATACATTGTATATAATACCATATGGTTTTAGATTCACAGATTTCACATCACGTGAATTCGTATCGCTAAACCCGTATTTCACTAGACAAGCTAAAGATAGTTTATCTAGATTAATAAACTACCTTAGATCAATGAACGTTTATTTAGAAACAATAGATGATTTATATGAAATACTGCGTGAAGCACGTTATAGAATATATGAGAAAACTGAGAAAACGTTTTCTAAACAATCACGTGAATTAGATAAAGAATACGTCATTAACTTAATAAAAGACCTCGCTATTCATAAATCTACTATTGAGAATATTATTAGACAAATCGGTTCACTAATAGATACTGGTTTATTCGATATAGTTGTCGACGATAAGAGTAGAGATAAGTATCTACAAGAACCACCTATAGACATGGTAATGGAGAATCATTTTAAATTATTTAAAGGATACCCTATAGTAGTTGACCTCGAGTATCTGCAAGAACATAGTTTAGCAGATCCCGAGAAAGTTATAAGTATTGTTGCTTTCAGAATATTGAATAAAGTCTTCGAATGGAAACTAGTGAGGACTAGACAGAGAGTAGTAACTCAACCAGTTATAATATTATTTGATGAAGCACATAGATTCTTTCCGTCGAAAACTAGTGGTAGAGAAGACTATATTGAACACGTTTCAAGCATGATCGATAGAATAGCTAGATTAGGTAGAGCGAGAAGACTCGGTTTAATATTTTCAACACATTCTCCTAAAGATGTACACGATATCATATTGCAGTTAACTAATACTAAGATAATCCTACGTATGGATAAAACACAGTTATCTAATCTCGATATACCGAGCGAGTATAGAGAGTTAATAACTAGAGCTAGTGATAGAGTTGGTATTATTAAAAGCCATGTACTTAGAACAGGGTATTTTACGTTCAGAACACCTTTACCATTAGCAGGACACTATGATCTATCAATACTAGAATAATTATTTAAACTCAACTACTCTCTAGTTTTCTAATAGCAAAAACTATTCTCTGAACTAGAGTTAGTATAGATAATGCTATCAATAAGTATAGGATCGAAATAGATAGTATTTTATTGAAAATACTAGTAGCGAAAACTATGATTATAAACAACAATCTCTCAGCACGTTCTATTAAACCAATACCTTCCATTTTCAAACCAAGTGATTCACAACGAGCTCTAACATAGCTTATCAATAAAGATACTGTAATTAATAATACGACTTCGGAATAGTTAAAACCAATATATAGTAGGGGATATATGATTAAAATATCTGACAAACGATCAGAAGTTGAATCGAGAAAAGCACCGAGCTTACTAGTTTTATTCGTTAATCTAGCCACAGCTCCATCTATTGAATCAAATAAACCACTAATTAACGTAAAGAATATGAAGAACAATATTGATTTATATAAAACTATCGATAGAAAAGCTAGTAAAGCTGTTAATAATGATAACACTGTTAAATATAATGGTTTAAAACCAGTTTTTATGAAAAAATAAGCTATTTTATCTACAATAACACTGAATTTATCTCTCAATCTATTCAACAATACATTTAGCACCACATGTTTCAATACATATGTTTTTCATAATAATAGCATCCTGTTCTAATACAGGGCTTTCACTGATAAAAACAGTATCAACACCTGTTTCACATAAAGCTTTACAAACAATATTGAAATCTGGACCATATTCTCTCTCACTCAGATTATGATGTACTTTCTCACCACCCTTACCATACTCTATTTTAGAGAAATGAGAATGTAGTGGTTTAACAGCTATCTCACCCAGTTCTCTCTCAAGCTTCTCTAAAACTGTTAAAACATCATCAATACTCTTTATAAACTCACCACCATGTCTAGCGTATAGATGAGCCCAGTCAATAACTGGTTTAACGTATTCAAGTCTCCTAGATATCTCAATAACTTCTTCAACACTACCTATTTGACTAGTTTTACCAGTAGTCTCGGGACCAAGCCAAACATTCTCAATCTTATTCTCAACTATGTATTCAACAACGGGTTTAAGATTCTTAACAACCCATTCAACAGCCTCTCTCTTACTAGGAGCATCTTTGTAATAACCCGGATGAAATACTACAATATAAGATTTCATCCAGAAACTAGCTTGAACAGACTCTATTAATCTCTTAATACTAGCTTCAACAGTTGATTTCTTAATACTCGCTAAGTTTATGAAATAAGGGGCATGAAGACTAAGCAATATATTATTCTTAACAGCTTCTTCGCCGAAAGCACGTGCTTTATCTTCAGATATCTTAACACCACGAACAGCTTCATACTCCATAGCGTTTAAACCAATTTCGCGTAAAAACCCCGGTGCTTTCAAAATATCACTTGTTTTCAGAGTTATAGGTTTACCAGCCGGTCCAAACCAGAATCTAGTCATAATACAAATCACCTATTTAATTAATACTACTAGTTTACTTTAATAATCTGAATCAATAGTCAACCAATACTCTCTGTAATGTTTTTCAATAATTTTAAACCACTAAATAGACATTTCTCATTAACCGCTTTTTTGAAACCATTATAATTCACTAAACAAACACTATGAATATCAATCGGTTTGATAACAGTATTTAATATGAATAATTCACGTGGATATAGAACTTCATAGTTTAGAGCAGATGCTTCTGTATAAGCTTCTATAAAACTAAACGGTATATAACTCGTATTATACTTACAATCACTATTAATAGAAACACTACATAAATCGAAAACACTTAATTCATTAAAAATACTCTCTACTTTAACAACATTGTTTCCACGAGGTATTCTATCGGAAAGATCACTACCTATGAGAACGAATCTCGTATAACTACATTTATCTAAATAACCAGCAGTATACGTATCGACAAGTAGATCACTAGATATATTCAAATAATTAACAATACGCTCATCGTTAAAAATATCATTGTGTATTTCACTAACACTATGACTAGTTAATAGCTTATTCACAAGCTCGCGTGGATCAACAACAGATTCAGTAAACTTACTGTTTTTAATCAATAAACCGACTAAATCACTCATAGCTTTAACGAGTTTATCTCTTAAATCAATTAATTTCTTATAACTATAAATACTTCCTCGTATCAAACTAGTGGATTTTCTAGCAACACTCCATAGATCAGTAGGAGCTTTATCGAGCGTTCTATGAATTAAAAACAATACTCTCTTATAATCTTCAATCAGATAATCAAACCTACCATGTAGTGTAAACAATTGTAGTAAATAATATATCTCGGCTAATGGGAGAACAAATCTCTTCAATTTAACATGAACTAGAGATTTAAAATCATTAGATAAACTACTAGATAAGAGTAAAACCAAGTATTTTACAAGCTGTGATGGGGGGTCAGGGTCTGTTAAAACAATTTTCATTAAACCATTATTGTTTACAATAATATCGTGTAGAAAAATTGTTTTCAACCAAGAAATAAATCTAGCTTTCACATCAATACGGGTATTCAATCTAGGTATTTCAGCGATCAAAAGTATACTTGGTCGTCTTATAGTATTACAGATTTTATTTATTAAATAAAGCGAGAAACCTAGATCAAAACCACTACTACCGTTTAGTATGAAAACATATTCATTTTCATCTAGTTTAAATCTATGAGAATATGATTCAGCTAAACTATACATGTATTTAATACTCTCAGATCTAGTTAATACTTCTCTACTATAACCAAGATCCTCTACTACAATTTGTTTAACACTAGTTAATGGTTTCTCATATCTAACAATACATAATTTACTAGTATTTAAATCATTAAAACTAGCAGCGTGTTTAAAACTATTTTCAAACAATATTATCAATAAAAACTACCACCAATTACTTTGAAAATACTTTACTCTACCAATTAATTCTTCTGTTTCATTAATTAAATCACTAATCTCTCTACGTAATATCTCAAGTCTTTTAACAAGAGTTTCCCATAGATTGTAGATATCGCTCTTACTATAATACTTGTATATCTCCATATACTTCTCAGTAGAATAGATCATAACGTTTACTTCATTAACATTAGTTAAATCACTTATAATCGTATCTCCAGGTATGTGTATTTTATCAATAGTATAGAAAACAATACGACTAATATCACTCTTATCAATACCAAGCTTACCAGTAATAGAATCTATTAAAGATTCAATAGATTCTAGTACGCTCTTATAACTCTCGACAGAGACTTCATGAGAATATATGTAATCATCGTTGAAAAATACGTTAAACTTAATTCTCCTATATTCAATGCTTTTATAAATACATTTAAATCTATACAACAACTTGTCTTTATAAAATAATTCAACATATCCACCGAAACTACTTAGTGGATAAATATCTATGTATTTATAAAAGAATGTTTTATTGAAACCGATTACTTTAATAGAATTCTCGGGCTGAGATCTAATACCAATACTAGATTGATCACCATATATCTTAATTCTAACTACTTCACCCGGGTCTAGTTGAATTTCATTAACACTAGTATCTACTGATTTAATTCTACCAACACGGTCAACTCTTACTATACTAATAGCTATCAATGGATATGTAAAAGCTAGAACTATATTGAATAATAGTAGTATAAGTGAGAACGATACATAATATAGTTCATTAACGAAATCAATTGATCTAACGTATTTATAGTAAACAATATGTGAATAACTTAAAATAAGAATAATTAAACAGATAGATGAATACACAGTGATAAATTTAATCAAACCAATATATAGCTCTCTAGTCTTAATATAAACAGGTAATAGAAATAACAAAGCTATGGGAATGATAATTTTAAAAAACAATACACTCTGTTCATCAATAATACCAGTTGTAATAGATAAATAAGTGAAAACATCTCTATTAATATAAGGTAAATAACCATAGAAGAATAAAATAGTTATTGTAAATAAAACACTCAGAAACAAACCTCTAAATATCATTGAAATACCTATTGAAAATAGACGAGAATACAACAAAAACACCTATAAATCATTCTATATATCAATTACTACTTTATACATCATTCAAGCATTATTAAGATTTAGATAAAGAAACCATTACATCTTGAAAATTCTTTTCATGATCTTTTTATGAGCAGAATCAATATCTATACTCCAGTTTTTAGAATCTTGGTCAAAGTTTCTATATGGAATAGTATATTTAACTGTACTATCAACTATGTACTCCAATGGAATCAATTCTTCTATGTATCCAGACATTACTTTAGATATTAAAAATGATTTAAAATTCTCACCATACCTATAAGTCTTACTTAAAATAACATAGAGTATGTTTTCATTAAAATAAGGTGAATAACCTATTATTAAAGTATTCTCTAAACTATTGAAGAAATTAATCCATTTATAATACAGTGAACGATCACTCGTCTTTAACAATAGTAGTATGGGTGAACC
>Ga0105162_1002168_pt1 | contig 10537 bp, 6 predicted proteins | sample JNZ201metaG_FD_81532 | JGI IMG/M metagenome (GOLD analysis project Ga0105162, IMG submission 81532) | Hot spring microbial communities from Jinze hot spring, China to study Microbial Dark Matter (Phase II) - JNZ 20120812A | ecosystem: Environmental > Aquatic > Thermal springs > Hot (42-90C) >...
CATATGGAGAGTTGAAGGCCTCCACGATACATGGAGGGGAAAAACACTATTTCAGCACCATTAGCCGCTAAACCTTTAATAACGTCTTCAAAATTTAAATCGAAACATATGGCGCAACCAATCCGTCCAAAGTCTGTCTGAAAAACTGTTGGATTAGCGCCAGGTGTAACACCCCCTTTAATCTCACCGATTGTTGGATGCATTTTATAGTAACTACCTACAGGTTTACCTTGACGGTTGATGAGGACGGCAGAGTTGTAAATTTTCCCATCTTTCCGCTCTATAATTGGGCAGATCACGTACATGTTAAATTGTCGTGCAACTTCACCTATAGCATTAGTAGTAGGGCCGGGAACAGATTCTGCTATCTGAAGCCAATTTTTAATTTCTAAGCCTAATGTTATAAATGCTTCGGGAAGACAAACGATATCTGGCTTATCTAAAGCGGCTCTCTTAAGCAATTTTATGGCTTCTTCAAGATTACGTTCAGCTCTACTCTTCGGACTTTCCCCTATTTCGCTAAACCCTGCTCCACTGAAGGAGATAGTTGAAACATGAACGTATCTCGCCATATAACCACCATATATTCCATTTTCAACCTTATCCATAAATACTATTTTAAATTTATAGTTCTCCCTTCATTTCAATTAGGTACTTTTCATCCTAGTTTTTAGATTAGAAAGTCTGTTAATTTTTCAGTTAAATGGAGTGTTGGAAGGGCACTTTAATTTAAGCATATTCTTTTTTAGGTCGGAAAGGAATCATGACAAAACATTTTTATAGATGTGGTGAAAGCAATATCTTGACTATCTATGTTAGATAATATGCATAATCCAAAATGGGCCCTTTTCTTTGATTTCCATACAATGCCTGCTTGTCCAGATGTTGGTGAAAATTTTGATGTTAACGCGTTTATCGAACATCTGAAGGCTTGCAAAGTTGACTACGTGGTATTTCCTGCACGTTGCAACTTGGGTATGGCATACTACAACACCAAAGTAGGTATTCGACACCCATCTCTTAAGTACGATTTATTTGGCAAAATTTCCGAGGCATGTGCTAAAGCAGGTATCGCAATATCAGCTTACATCAATTGCGGTTTAAGTCACGAGGAGGCGCTTCTACATAGAGACTGGGCCGTTCTCTTTCCAGAAGGATACACTTACAAGCCTAATCGGCTAGATCATTTCTTCCGGCAGATGTGCTATAATACTCCATATGGTGAGCATCTCCTAGAAATGATTAGAGAAGTCGTTACTCAATATCCAATCTCCGGCCTCTTCCTCGACTGTTTTTACACAGAGCCCTGTATTGGAGTTGAATGCATACGTGAAATGAAGAAGCTCGGTTATGACTGGAAAAATCCTAAACAACTGGCTGAATACAATCATATGAAGATCATTAGAATGGCTAAACGGATTGCTGAAACCGTTAATAGTTTAAAGCCGAATATGCTTCTATACTTCAACGGTATCCCATTTGAAGATCAGCAGAATATTGGGACATATTTAGAGTATGAATGCTTACCAACTGGTGGATGGGGATATGAAGCTTTACCAGTATATGCCCGTTATGCTCGAAATCTCGGTAAACCAATTTTAAATATGACTGGACGTTTCCATCGTGGCTGGGGCGATTTTGGAGGAATACGTACTGAAGCAAGCCTAGAATACGATTGTCTATATGGGCTTGCTAACGCAATGCGTACAACAATAGGTGATCACTTCCATCCACGAGGTGATATCAATAGAGCTGTATTTAACCTTGTACGGAAGATTTACTCCAAACTTCAGAAGTTCGAGCCATGGTTTGAAGACGCTGTGGCTCTTACGGATATAGCATTGGTAGCACCTAAATCTACATTTCAACATCCATTAATGGATGAAGAACAACCCCGTTGTATGGAGGCTGTAAGAGGAGCTACTAGAATGCTTTGCGAATTGAAGATGCAATTTGATATTATAACGCCTAAACTTAACTGGAAAAAGTATCGTCTTCTAGTACTGCCTGATTTAGTTTTGTTAGATGACGAGATGACTATGAAGATAAAAGTCCATCTAAACGCAGGAGGCCAGATTCTAGCATCTTGCTGGTCTGGGCTTGATTACCGTAAGGAACGGTTTATATTGGAAGATGAATGGGGTGTCGCATTTAAAGGCGATGACCCATACAACCCAGCATATTTATTAGCATATCCACCATTAACAGAAGGTTTACCGGATATGCCAATGGACTTTTACTCTAATGGAGTTGAGGTGGAGGCATTACCAGAGACCAAGGTTTTAGGAGAAATAATTGCACCATACTATAGCCGTTACTGGGATGGTGAACATGGTTACGTTTACAATCCACCTGCTAAGAAAACTGGAAGGCCAGTTGTAACAAGAAAAGAGGCTGTAGCTTATATTGCCCGTGGTATTTTCACTGGTTATTACCACCATGCCTCTGTACCTATGCGTCAACTTATCTCCAATCTACTTCAAATGTTGCTCCCAGATCCGTTAGTACGGGTTCAAGGATTGCCCTCTTTTGCTCGAGTTACAGTTACAGGTCAGACGCATCGCCGTATGGTGCACATATTATCATATGTACCAGAAAGACGTGGTTCTACTATCGATATGATTGAAGAGCCTATCGAACTTAGAGAGGTACGAGTATCGTTACGCTTAGATGGGCGTATGCCCAAACGCGTTTACTTAGCACCTGAACATAAAGAATTGTCTTTCACGATCAAAAATGGATACATAAGTACTGTAATACCGCTTCACTATGGCTACTCGATGGTTGTGTTTGAAGAAGTATAACTTACAAGGAGTTGGGAGCACCATAACAGAATAAACCATATTTTTCACCTGTTCTAAATTTGTGTCCTTCAGTGTATCGAGAGACATCATATATTCCACTAATTATTCAGCCTAATATGGTATGTGCGAAGGTCTGTAGATAACTTCATATTGAGCTGAAATACTAGAAAATGAAATTCATAAGTGTTTAAAAAATAGTAACAATAAAAAGGGGGATGAAATTTTCTAGAATGGGAAGAAGGTTCTCCAGATGCCAAGAATGCCACCAATGAACACGATGAACATCGAACCTGTCAATATACCCCCTGCAACTGGCATACCTACTTCTTCATAAGCTTTGCTTCCACCAATTCGCAACATCAGCATTTTAGCAATCCAAGCAATAAGACAAGGAAACCAATACCCGGTTCGGATTGCTGGATAGGAGGCAAAACCGAGCAGGAAGCCCATAGGTTCAAAGGGAAACCAGATAAATCTTGCATGAAGCCAATGTAATATAACTGTTGTGATGAATCCTGCTAAAAGCTGGGGAGTCTCTGGAAAGCCTGGCTTCATTTCCCATGATGCTCTATATGCACATGATGCCCATCCACAGCCTTGCATCCAACCAGCGGCAGGAATCTTAGATACACCACCAAGAGTATACAGTACTATGAGGAAGGAGATTAGGTACAAAGGTGCTACAAGCATAGCTCCAAGCATGGTTTTTGCAGCATTCTTATTACTTATTCCTGCTAGACTAGCGATGCGATAGGATGCAAATGCCGCACAAGCTGTACCATACCAACCCCAGCTTGGATCATCTTGTATCAGAACTATTACATTACTATATATGAACTCTGTTGTTGGTGGGCGAGGAGCCGGCCCTGGCCAAAACGTATATTTACCAAATATACCTCCAAAATGGTAGTTATTTCCTTTTGCCCAGAATCCTGTTAGACCCCACAGGCGTAAATTAAATAGGAATAATATAAATATTGTTAATGGTACGTAAATTCCTGTAGGTCCAGATCCCAATGCTAAAAGTATCGTCATAAGAACGACAAGACTTACTGTCAGGATAATGTAGGTCATTCTATAACTCATAGGTTCATCCCTCTCTATTTTGACGAGTTCACCCTTACCAAATACAGCCTTTAATGTGTTAACCAAGTAACCTCTTATACTAATTAGATGCATTATTACGAATGCGAGTATTCCTCCATTGAATACGGCTGCAAGTACAAGTGGGGGATCACTCATCACAGAAGGACGGCAGTATACTTTGCCACATCCCCCTCGTGTTTCCATGTTAGTGTAGTAGCCCATTACGTAAGAAATTTGCACAGCTATAAGATAAACGATGTACCAGAACCATGTATTAAATAGTACTTTCAATGGTATAAAGAATGCTATGGAGTAGACTGCTATAATTTTATTTATACCCGTCCATCCAACGATAGCATTAATAGCAGGTACGTCAAATGGCATATTCCAGAAGCCGTTAGCACACGTATTAACTCTCCATCCGAAAAGGTCTGGGAACCAAGGGAAGTAGGCTCCCAACGTAACCGTAGCTTGGTAGAAAACTCCAATAAATACTCCCATGACGAAGGGTGTTATTTTCTTAGCCATACTGGGTCTTGGTTCAGCAAAATGGGTAACGACTGATATCAGTTCACTTATAGCCACAGTATGGGGGTAAGGAACCTTTTCGATGTCAATCCAGTGATGTCTGAAGATGTTAGTTAACGAGAACATAAAGAGAGCCATTGCCACATCAAACACGTACCAGAAAGCTAGAGGCACCACCCATTGATCCCACGGTATTGGTACGCCACCCATGATTAGTTGTTTACATACATCTGGTGGAGGGGCCACATATGTTGGGATGACTTTCAATGAAATGTCTTCGGGTACATTTAGGAATCTGTCAGAAACCCAAATAGATCCAGGAATAGCAAAACAGTGCGGATCAAGATAGAAGGCCGTCACCATAGTTGCGATATAAATATAAGCAAGGTTTCTGAGGGTTATCTTCTTTTTAAGAGGTCTTATCTTTGTAAGAGGTGGTATCAATAGCATGATAATCCATGGCAAAGCTACTACATGTAAATGACAAGCTATACTTCCCAAGTTGTATGAAGTAAAATATGGAAACCCAGGAAGGCAGGCCAACCATATTGGTCCTATGAGCGCACATATAGTAGCAAGAAGTGTCGTATATATCCAAGGCACTCTTTCCTCTCTCGCGTCCATCTTCATTTACATAAAATTTTTACTTTTGAAAATTTAAATTTTACTGTGTCTAATAATTATTTTTGTTTTGATTATTATTCTAGACATTTTAGATATGTTTCGATTTAAATTTTGAAGACGTTATTAAAGGTTTAGCGGCTAATGGTGCTGAAATAGTGTTTTTCCCCTCCATGTATCGTGGAGGCCTTCAACTCTCCATATGGACTTTTGGCCTTCTCCTAGGATGGGGTGTTGGAGAGGTTTACGAGTGAAGGACTGTGGATATCGGGGATTGGGCCTAGAAGACTATATGTTTGAAAAATCCGGTTGAAAAGCCAAACTGCAATGGGAGATAACGCCATCGGGGAGACGTGTGTGACTTCGGTTTGGAAAAAAGGTAATGCACTCCGCAAAATATTCTCAACGGAGGATTCGCAGGTCATTTCGAATCTAGCTGAACAGCTCCTAAACAATCCCTTAAAACTTAAGGCGTAGAGGCGAAAAGCATATATATATAACGCATAAATTAAAGTTCGATGGGAAAAACGGGCAGTGAAAGAGTAGAAGTGAAAATTCCGTGGCTTCTAGTTATAGTATTAAGTACATTTCTAGGCTTTTTAGGTACTGTTTGGTATTCGTTTCTTCCATTTCCATTCTTTGCAACTAATAGCCTAGGAATAGTCCTTTGCGGTCCAGAGTTTATTGGAACACCGTTCTTTATAATTATAGTGTTCTTAGCCGTACAGGCCTTAGCTGTGAAAAGCAGTTTCTTAAAAAAGAAGGCTAGTTCAATAACCTTAGCATATCTATACATTATAGGGGTGGGTGTTGGCTACTTTATAAACCAGCAGTATCCAGGTTGTATGTTAATGCGTCACCTTAGCCTTAGAGTTTCAAACCCAACTATTGCTGAGTGGCTTCTTCCAGAGTTTATGGCCCCTCAGGCAGAATTAGTTAATCAGATTATAACTGGAACAGCTAGCATACCTTGGATAGACTGGATACCCTTTATTAGTTTTTGGAGCATACTTCATATTCTATTTGCATTCTACTTCATATCTATAGCCTCGATTTTCAGGCGTCAATGGATAGAGCTTGAGAAGGTACCGTTTCCACATACGATGCCAGCATACCAACTAATAAGAGTTGTATCAGCTCAAACCACAGAATCGCGTGTACCATCTTTAACCAAACTTTTCACCATAGGAATAATCATAGGATTATTAGTTCAAATGCCCATAACTTTCGTAGCTATATTTCCATGGTTTCCAGATATATATGGCTGGCGTGTAAATACATGTGCAACAGGCGGCTGGTGGGTTCCACCAGGTCATCCATTAGCCAGTATTGCTGGTTTATCTATACTGAATAAACATCCGATGGTTTGGGCTTTATCTTATTTTGCTCCGCTAAACATTCTGCTGAGCTCTCTCATATTTTGGATAATTAACATAATTATAGTCCAGGTAGCATATATTATGGGTTACTATACAGGAATAGAGAGCATAGGTGGTTGTGGTAGAGGCTGGTGCACACCATCGCCATTGAGAGACCCACCACTTAGGCTATTTTGTGTATCTCACGTTGGAGGACTAATAGGATTCGCTTTATTCTACTTGATCCTCACTAGGAAGTACGTGATAAATACCATTAAGGCGGCTCTAGGTAAAGGGGAGCTGCGTAAGATGGAGAATGAAGAGCCCATTCCATATAGAATAGCGTATATAACAACGATTATATCCTTTATTTTAATCAGTGTCTTATTTATGCTCTGTGGTATAAGTCTATTTGCAGCAATTCTAATACCGATATCAGCATTTATCTTCTGGTTTGCACAGGTTCGCTTAGTCGGTATAGTAGGTGTTCCCACAAGGGCTAATCAATTTGGAAGTTTCTTCCATAGATGGCTTATATGGCCAGACGTTCCTACACCTATGACTAGAGACTGCGCGCTGGCTACACACTTTGCACGAAACTGGGGTGCCGACACGCCCTCAGATGGGTGGCCCGGTTTATGGACAGGCTTCATGTCGTATCGTATGGCTAGTTTAACTGGTGTAAGCAGTAAAAACGCGTTTAAAGTCCTTTTAACGTCAACTATTATAGCCGCGATAATGACTCACATAACATTCGTATGGGTTGGTTACATGTTCGGTGTTAGCAAACTTCCAGCAATCTCTGGTTATATAGGCTTTGATATGTACTTTGCATGCTATACTCCTGAGGGTGTCAACCGCTTTCCATCTCCTGGCAACCCAGTAGAATGGATGCCTAATGTACTTGTGGGCATTGTTGCTGTCGGGCTCCTCAGCTTTATACATGCTAAATTCATATGGTTCCCCTTGGATCCCATAGGTTTTATCATGGCCTTTAGTTTAGATGGCTATCAGTGGGGTATGGCATTACCATTCTTTGTGGCTTGGGTAGCTAAGACTCTAACTCTCAGGATAGGTGGAAGCAAAGCTTATGAGGAATATGGGGCACCGGTTGCTGGAGGAATCGTTGTAGGATGCCTAATAGCTTCTCTAATAGGTGGTGTGATGATGATTGTTAGATTCTTTTATCCATATTAGAAGAATGGCGTAAAAAGGTGATGGAAGATGGAATATGTAAGAATTAGAGAACTTAAAGAGTCTGATGCTGAATATATTTCAAGTGTTCTTCTTAAGGGGTTTAATTGGTTTTTTAAATTTCATGAGGAGAGGGGGGATGATGTTGAAGCATGTAGGTATCTGCGTGAATCATTTAAACCTGAGCAGATTTGTGAATTCGCAAAGTCGCAGGGAGATAATGTAAAAGGCTTTGTTGCTGAGTTTGATGGAAAGGTTGTGGGATATATAGTAGCGTCTTTCCAACCCGGCCCGAGGTTAGGATCAATTGGCATAGTATCTGTTGATCCAGGATACCAGCGGAGAGGCATAGGGTCTATGCTTATGGAAAAAGCCTTAGAGTTTCTAAGGTCTAAAGGAGCTAGAAAAGTATATACAACTGTTTCCCACATAAATAGGCCAGCTATAATGTACTACTTGAAACATGGCTTCATACCAGAGGGATTTTTGAGAGAGCATTTCTCTAAAGGAATACATGAAATACTTATGAGCAAATTCTTTGAAGAATGACGGCTATCTTATTTCACTTTTATTTTTAATTCTCAAATCAAAGAATTATAATAAGTAAAAAATTGCCTTACGGCTTAATTAAGCTTTACATGCGGTAGGCATCTGATCTTCGTATTTAACACGTGGATTTTCATTTAAAAGATTCATATGGATGGCTGGAGACGAGGAAGAATACGAAAATGAGAATTAAGTCACAAAGCATAGAAACGGAAAATTATAATGAAAATTAAGTATTGTTAAAATTTCTACATGCGCCATTCTTCTTTAATGTCAATAATTATCTTTGCCAAAGCTTTTTTCTTACCAATCCTATCAATGGCCTCGGAAATCTTAGACAATGGTAGACGCTCCGAATAGAAATGTTTAGGGTTAATTTTACCATCTAAAATCAAACGGATTATTTCATCATGAGTTCTCGGCTCATTAGGTGTTATTTTTGCTATACGAGGATCATTGGGTGGTGGACCTGTTGGTGGAACTTTTGGCGTACCGTATGCAACAGCCTTTCCATTAGACTTTAGTATGTTCAGTGCCTTGTTAAAAGTTGATTGATCGCCCGTACAATCGATTAGAAAGTCGACAGCCTTAGACTCTATAATGTTTTTCACTTCAACCGTGAAGTCTACATAGTGGCTGTTGATTGTATAGTCTGCTCCTATGGTTTGCCCTAATTTAAGCCTTTCATCTCGGTGTCCTACGAGAATTATTGGATTTGCGCCGCGAATTTTAGCACATTGTACATATGTAAGGCCTACTGGTCCATCACCTATTACAAGAACGCTTGAATTTGCCGATATGCCAAGGCTGTCAACCCAATGCATTATCTCGCGTAGGTTTATAATCATAACCGCATCCGTGGGATCTATTTCAGGCGGAACTTTTTGATGTAGAAAAGCATAAGAGTTAATGAATGTTCGATTAATCCCATCAACAATCATAGCTTCAACATCTGTTACTAATCCATATTCCGCGAAACCACCCCAGCCAGAATAATAGCCATCTAGTTTTTCACCTGGATAAACAGCTGTCGGTCTAAGAACTAGATCGCCAACCTCAAAATTCTTGACTTTAGAGCCTATAGATACTATACGCCCAATGCTTTCATGTCCGAGAATACATGGATAAGCCATCCGCCATGGAAGGTTATCATGGACAATACGATAATCCGTACTATTACACGTTGCACCACATATAATCTTGACTAGGGCTTGATATTTGTTGGGTTTTGGAATTGGCACCTCATCAGCGACTACTTCACCCACTCTCCTGACAACAGCTGCTTGCATGAGCCTCCCTCTTACAATTCCTTAGATTCACCATTTTAGTACCATAGCAAGTACTTCCTCCGGCTGTCTAAGCATTAAGTCGTAGGCTTTTGGCGCATCCTCTGCATTAAATTGGTGAGTTATCAATGGTCTAAGTTTAAGTTTACCTTGAGCCATGAACTCTAACATTCTATCTATCCCCTCACAGTCAGTTGGATTAAAGAACATTATCTGCTTTACGTGAGGAAGAAAGAGGTCTATACATGTTAATCCTGGGTAATACCCTTGAAAGCAGTATCTACCATTACGTCTAATCCAATTAAAAGACGTATTTATAGTATCAGCGTTTGCAGAAGTATCGATGATTACGTCAGCACCTTCTTCTTTCTCTTTCCTTACGTAACTTTCAACATCATCTTTAAGCGGGTTTAAAACAATATCCGCACTGTAGAGTTCTGCAAGTTTCTTCCTTCTTTCCAAAATTTCTAAAGCGATTACTCTAGCCCCCATCATCTGTGCTAGTTGAGCTGCCATTTGTCCAATAAGCCCCATACCAATTACTACTACTAGATCACCTTGGTATATCTTTGTCAATTGAATACCATGCCATGGAACTGCTGGCATTACAGCTAGAGAAGCTTCCATAGGATTTACGCCTTCAGGAACCTTTACTACTTGGGTGGCATTCACCACGGCATAACTTACATGTCCAGCCCACATCGGACGTATATTCCCCAATATGCGAGAGCTTCTGGCGAATACAATATCTCCTTTGTGTAAACTTGGAACATTTGAGCCGACTTCTTCTACAATACCACAAAACTGGTAACCTGAAACAAGTGGATATGAAACTCCCTTATATTTATTTATTAAAATCCAGCGTTCTGTACCTATACTTATACCTGAGTATAACACTTTGATGAGTACTTCGTTAGGATTTGGCTCTGGGATTTCTATATCTAAAACCTTAACTTCTTCTGGAGCTGCAAATACTACGCCTCTCGCTTTCAAATTAACCACCAACTTTTTCTATCAATGATATCTTAACTTTAGCTTTTTGAGAAGAATCTGATGAAAGTTTACAATTGAAGCTTATCCGATTAATTCCTTTCCGTATAATTGGTATTTCACC
>Ga0105162_1002171_pt1 | contig 10525 bp, 6 predicted proteins | sample JNZ201metaG_FD_81532 | JGI IMG/M metagenome (GOLD analysis project Ga0105162, IMG submission 81532) | Hot spring microbial communities from Jinze hot spring, China to study Microbial Dark Matter (Phase II) - JNZ 20120812A | ecosystem: Environmental > Aquatic > Thermal springs > Hot (42-90C) >...
ATACATTTATATATCCCCCCAAAGAATTTTTTATCCTACGCAAATTTTAAAGGGGTAAAAAAAAGAGGGGATTAAATCCCCCCTTTTTGCTTTGGTGTTGTTTGTTTTAGTGAGCAGTTTTAGTGAGCATATCTTGAAGGTAGGCTAAAAACATTTTAATCTGAAACTAACTCCTTGTCAAGAGCTTATTAAAATGTAATCAGCAAAAAAATCGGGAGGAGTTTTCCTCCCCCCGATTTTTCTTACTTTTTCTTCCTTGAAGCTTTTCTTCCTCTAGGCATTTGTACTTGTTTGTTAATAGCGACCCCTTTATTCTTCTTCTTCTTCTTCATTTTCTTCTTCCTCTTCTTCTTCATATGTCTCTTCTTCTAAAGTTTCTTCTTCCTCTAAAATTTCCTCTTCCATTTTTGTCTAAATTACAAATAACGACCAAAAGTAGTATTTTGCTTAAGCCAATTTCTCAAGATATTCAAGAAGAAAAACAGAGAAATTACAAGCCATCCTTCCAATGTTGGATTGTTAGCAAAATCTAGTTTTGCAACTTCTTCAATCAAAGCAGCTAGTCCTCCAGATAAAAACAAAACTATAACCTGGATTAAAGCTTTTTTAAAAGATTTTCTCCAAGAAAACCCCATATTATTTGTTTTTTAATTACGACCTATTAACCAAAAATTTCGTTAAATTTGTTTATTGAGTTTAAATCCATAATTCCTGTTTCGTTTAATGAATATCTTCTTTGAAAATCTTTAACTGCTTGTCTTGTAATTCCACCATAATAACCTGTTACTTCTTGATTGGCTGGGAAAAATCCTAACCACTGAAGACCAACTTGTAATTTGACAACTTCACTTCCTCTATCACCTACTTTCAATCTACTTGCATTAATGAAAAGTTTTGGTTTATTAGCAGTTTGGGGTTGATAAACAAAATCAATTAACTGAACTCCTAAAACAACTCCATTTTTGAATTGTTCTTCAGTAATTATTCCCAATCCATCTATTCCCCAATCTTTACCCCAGCTGTTTTGGAAAATTAAAGCTTTTTTACCGTTCCATATAGTAGCATCAACAGCAACTACAGCATGTCCATAAACTCCATTTTTGTCTAAAATTACTTCTGCTTTTGAATAACCACCATGATTAAATCTTGTTCCCAAAAGAATTCCTTTGTTTGTAGATTGAATAATGCCAGCAAAAATATCAATATCAAGGGGCAAAAAGATATAAGATTGGGGCTTATAAATTTGAGCTACCCATTGCATATTTTTTGTATCATCTTTTACTCTCATTTGCTCTTCATTTAAACCATCAGATGGCATTTGCTGTTCTAAACAAGTTCCTTCTTTTCTTGCAATTTCAAGAGCTTGAAGATAATACATACCACCTCCATTTGGTATATAACCACGAGAATAAATAAAGCGAGCAGACAAAGTTTCAAATTTTCCTTCTTCTAAAAAGTTCTCTATTCCTAAAGCAAGGGCAATAGAAAATGAAACGCAACCACTTGAAGTAAATTGATTTCTAATTGGCAAAAATCTACGCCATTGAGATAAAGGTTTTTCTTTCCATTCAGGAGTAGGATAGGATTTAAAAATTTCTTCGGCTAAATAGTTCCGTTCATCTTTCGCTTCTTCTTCGTTTCCTACCCAACCAGGATTAAAGGATTTGTCTTTCCAGGGTTTAGGTTTAAAAAATTTAAAAAACATTTTTTAAAAAATTATATCACAATTGGTAAGTTTTCTAAATTGAATTCATTGCGAATGAAAAGATATCTTTCAATCAAATTGTTTTTGTAGGAAGTGGAATAAATATCTTCAAGATTGATAAAGTAAGCATTATTCACTATGATTTGAGATGTTTTTTCCCAAGCATTATCAAATGCTCTTTTAAAATCATTTCCACTTCCAGTAGCAACAGCTAAATTTGAATCGTAATTAACTGTAAAAAAATTTTTATCTTTTTTCTGAACATCCCATAACCATAAATCCCTATCTACTATTTCAGTTTTCTTCCCATATTCATCTAACAAAATAATTTCAGCTGGTTTAGATTTTTCTAAATTTTGTGTATTGTTAAAAATTCTAAAACTTGCTCCAAATCTATGAGTAGAAATTGGATTAAAAACATCTTCTTTTCTTATTAATCTCTCAAAATATTCTCCAACGGAAGGAAAAGTAGAAAGTTCAGAAAAAAAAGCATTATAGCCAGGTCTTATACAAAATTCAGTAAAGAAGAATTTTTTTTGTTTTTTGTCATAAATCAAACCGCAATCCCAAATAGTCATAACATTTTTCCTCAACATTTTTTCTTCTAGAGGTTTCAAAAATCTATTATAAATTTCCTCAAATTCATTTTCCATAAGCCAAAAATCAATATCAGCAGTACATCCAGTTTGTCCTCCTTTTCCTCTTGAAGAAGGATAAAAATCTTTAATTTCTAAACAAATATTTCTTCCAACTATCTTTCCATCAAAAGAAGTTGCTTCAGGAACAAATTCTATAATTTCAGTCAATTTTTCTTCTAAAAGAAAACCTTCAGATTCGTATATTTTTCTTTTTTCCTGAAGAGCAGAAATTATTTCTTCTTTAGCAATTTCTGGATTGTCATAAATAGGAACTACAGTAGGAGCATCATTATGAAATCCTTTTAGAACCCAAACTTTATCTTTTCCCTCATTTTCTAAAAATTCAATTGCTTCTTCTACTTTTGAAAATTGATAATGCTCTTTTTTAGAAATTGCAGGATAGTTTTCATCAACAAATTCCTTTGCCATTTCCCTATTTTCTTCCAAAAGATAGTCTTCTTTTATTGGTAAAAGTCCCCTAAAACCAGCCTTTAAAAGTGGTTCAGAATACTCATAAAGAAAACTGAAATCAGTAAAAACAAAATATTTCTCTTTATTTTTAACCTTCAAAAGAGCTTTAATTAATTTCTCAATTGGAATTTTTTCAATCATTCCATCATACAATTTAAGCCTTTTTTCCTTCTCTTTTTCCTCTTCTTTCTTTTCTGAAATATTTTCTGCTTGCCCTACATAAACTGAATAACCTTCTTGCAAAAGTCTATAAGCAACAGGTAATCCGTGTCCATCATAAGTCAAAAAAACAAAAATTGGTTTCTGATTTAAAATTCTTAAGTTTACTTGTGATTCTATTTTTATTTCTTCTGCCATCCCCTTTAAAAATGCGCTAGGATAAATTTTTCGCAGTCGGTATGTATCTCAATACCCCCCCCACAAAGAAATCTTTAAATGAGAAAAAATTTAAGGGGGGTAGAAAATCTACAATATTCAAAAAACCTAGATTTTAAAAGAATTTTTGAATTTCCGACCAAAAGTGTGAAAAATCATTATTTTTTGCCTATTTTTTATTCGTTTTCCATATTTAGTGCCTTTTTAAGCAATTCCCACCTCTCATCCAAATATGGCCTCCACTCTTTTATTGACCTTTCTTTTATTGCTTGTTCTGCTTTCAATTGATTTAAGGATTTTAACAATCTGTCTCTCAATTCTTTATCTTTAATTTTTAAAATTTTTCTTTCCAAAACTTCAATTCTGAATGATGGTCTATCCATAATTTCCAAAAGTCTTGCTGGAGAAGGATAATATTTGTCAAATTTGTAAGCATTTTCTTGAGCTTTTAATAATTCTTGTCTAATTGCATTTAAATCTCCACTTACCATTGCTCTTTTTAATTTTTCAGCTATTTTTTCTTCCAAGATTTTATTTGCTTGTAAATCCTGATTTTTAGCCCAAAGCATAAATGCTCCTGGTTCCTCTAAAGAAGCTGGAAAGAAAACTCTTTTAGGACTAAACATACTTTTTCCAATACCTTCTATGAATTCAGTTAAAATTCTAGCATAACCTTCTGGATTTTTTACTCCATAATCAATCAAAATTTGGTAAATATCATCATAATCTTTAGCCATTAAAGAGGGTAAAATAGGGCTTAAAAAGATATTATTGGTAAGGTATCTAATTTTCAACTCATTTTCATAAGGTGTTCCCCTTAACCTTTCAGGAACTATTTGCTTACCAGTGAAAAGGTCTCTATTGGCTTGAACAGAAATAAAAGATTGAATTATGGGATTTAAAAGGTTAGAAATTTCTTTGGAAACAGCAAGGGGAGTACCAAAAATTAATGATTTAGCTGCATCTTCTGCAGTTAATTCTCCTTTCTGAAAACTATCCAAAACTTTAACTATGTGAGTTATTCCAAACATATCAGCAACAACAAAAATTGGCGGTTGTATTCTAAAAATAATTGGATTACCAGTTTTTTTATCAATTCCAGCAATTATTGAGAGAGAACCATATTTGTAAAATGGAGGTAAAGAATCATAAATCCTTGACATTTCTTTACTTCTGTTGTTCCAAAGATAAATAGCAGCCATTGGAATACCAAACATTAAAAGGGTTCTTTTAATGCCAGTGGGGGTAATAGCAAAACGAGATATGTTATCAACAACATTCATATACCAAAAACCAAAAGGCATCAAAAAATCGGCAAAATATCTTCTCCAAGTAGGAGACATTAAAGAATAATCAACTGTAACAAAGTTTCCATACTCAAAAATAGCAGGTAAAATCTCATTATTTTTAGCAAGTTCTAAAATGTATTCTCTTGCTCCATCAAAAACAGGTGCTTTTCCATTGGTAACTCTTTGAAGATTATCAAGAATTGAGGAAATTTTAGGTGTCATTTCTCTGACTCTGTTTAAAGAAACAATGGTATTCTTAAGGCTTTCTACTATTTCAGAAGGAGAAAATTCGTGAAAAAGAGCATTTTTAAGCCTATTCCAACTTGCTTTTATAGTAATATCCCTACTTGTTCCAACTTCTGAAGTTAAAAGAGTTTCCAAAATTCCATGTTTTCTTAATCTTTCCAAAAATTCTTCTGGAGATAAACCAGTTTTAATTCCTTCTGGCATTTTTCCTTCATAAGCAATTCTCCAAGCAATTCTGACAGCCCTTGGTAATTGTTTAATAGAGGAAGGATGAAAATAGAATTGATTAAAAACGTCTCCTATGGCATTAGCCATTGCAAAAGCAAGTGCTCTACCATAAACAGTAACCCAAGATTTCCATAATCTTACTGGAGTTCTAATTTTGGCAATAAATTCAGGAGTAGTTGCATACATTTCTCTTTCCAAATTTTTAATCATTTGTCCCAATTCTGCTGGAATAAGATAAAACCTTTGAGCAAAACCTTCTTCTGGCGGTAAATATTCCTGCAAAAGATTTAAAATGTTTTCTACATCCTTATTACCAATTCTCCTTCTAAAAAAAGAATTAGCATCCCAAAATTCTACTTTATCTATTCCTCTTGCTTTTAATTCAGAAGCAATTCTTGGTGGTAAATAATCAACAGAAAATGGTTTTTCAAAACCTAAAACTCTAACATTGGGATTAGATAAAAGATTTTCTTTTTCTTGAACATTCAATTTCTTTAAAATGTCATATTTTTCCAATAATTCGGTTCCATATTTGTAATATCCAGTAGCTAATTCATTCTGAAATTTAAGGACTTGATAAAGAAGTTCTGGTTCTTGAAGAAGAGCATATTCTCCTCCTTTACTTGCATGCTGGAAAAATGCTTTAAATTTCTTTGCTAGTTTAGGATTAACCATTTGCAAATGTTCTGAATTCAATAAATCTCCCCATTGTTCTAAAGAAATATGGGGAAAATAGAAGTTCCACAATCTCCATTCTTTATCATAAGGTCCTCTAACATAAGTATTCAAATAATTCAAAATTTCTTTAACTTCTTCTTTGGGTCTTAATGAACTTTCTAAAAGACTTTCTTCATAAGCAAGAATTTTTTGTTCATTAAAGCCTAAAATCTTATTTTCAGCAATTTCATCTGAAAGTCTTTTAAAAGCAAGAAGGAATTGTTTTCCTTCAGAAGAAAGAGAAGGAATTGCTAATTTTAATCTTTCTAAAGCAGTTTCAGGTTCAATTTTCAATGGATGAGGTTTTCCTTCCATTCCAGCTCTTCTATAAACATCTAGAAGTCTTAAAACCTCAAAACCTTCCCATTGAGCATCAGCAGGTATACTACCTATGTTTCTTTCATAAGAAGCCAAAGTATTTATAAAAGCATCAGAACTTACATTCTTGATATTTTTGAAAAACAATGGAAAATGGGGATATTTTTTGGCTAATTCAGGAGAAATTAATCTTCCCAATAAAGTATCAATTGCTGTTCTATTTTTGACAACCCTAGAAGAAATATCTCTAATCATACTTTCTCCAATTTCCTTTCCTAAAACTCTTGTTGCTAAATTTTGAAAAATTCTATTTAAAAGTCCAATCATGGTGAGATGATATCAAAAAGATTAATGAGCTCAAACCATAAATTATCTATTCTTCCCTTTTTTCTTAAAATTTCTGCTATCCATTTTAACATTCCAGAAGACATGTAAAAAGGTTTTTCAAAATCTTCAGAAACTATTAATGCTTCGTAAAAAGAAACTTTTTTACCTCCAACATCCATTTCAAAATGAGGTTTAGGAACACGTGGAAAAGGAGGAGAAACAGCTAAAGTTATTATTCCTCCTTTCAATTCTCCATCCTTAAATAATGCAATTTTTGGAGGTTTGTTGAAAAAATCAATAAAATCTTGAGGTGATAATTCAGCTTCTCCAAATAGTTTAGATAAGTCATCAAGATTAATTTTTTCTGTCCAATTATTTCCATAAGCTTCCATATTATTTTTCAAAAAGTTGAAAATTTTCTTTTTTTCTTCATCACTCAATTTTAAAACTTCAAGAGCTTTAAAACTTTCAGAAAAAGGAATATCTGAAATAGTTTCCTGAGACTTAACTTCTTCAATTTTCTCTTTAGCTTTTTTAACTAACTTTTCTACTACTTTATCATTCTGCTCCAATTTTTCTACAGGAAGTTTCCCAACAACAACAAATCTTTTCTTTGTCCCTTCTACTGGTTTGACTTCTACATCTTCCATTCCTCTCTTCTTAAAAAGACTAACTACCATATTTTTCTTCTTTTCTCCTCTGGTTTTAATTTCTCTCTCTATGATAAAATTTTTTCCTTCAGCATCTAAAGAAGCTCTTTCATTCCAAAAAAGTTGTGGTAAGTTGGAAGAAGGTTGAGGAGTAGCTGATAAAACTTTTTCCATCCTCATAGAATCCAAAATTTTCTTAAATTTAGATAAAAGAGGTAAATTCCAGAAATCATTTTGTAATTTTTGAATACGTTCTAAATTGTCAAAATGTTCAATTGCTTTTGAAAAATCTTTTTTCTTGGAAGCCTCTAACATAATTTGTTTAACAAAATCTGGAGTAATTATTTCTCCCAAATCCTTAAATTTTGGATTTTCTTTAAAGAAAGCTTCAAATCCTTTTTGTAAATCCTTTTCAATAGAAATTCTGAAAATTAAACGAGGAATAATGACTTTTAATTCGCTTTTATTCCAATTTGTTTCTGCTAATTTAGAAGCAATTTTGTTTATTTCTTCTTCTTCTGGTTTAGGAATAGATTTTAGTATGGTATCCAAAACATTATCTTGTTCTATAGCAAATTGTTGTGCTTTTAATTCCTCTAATTGTTTGACCAATTCTTCCTTGGGAGCAGTTAAATTAACACCTGCATTTTCATAGATATTTCTTATTCTCAAAGAAATAGCTTCATTTTGAATGTTGTCTAAAATTTTTGCTAAATCATCAATTGTTTTAATTTCTCCAGGAAAAGGATAAATTTTCTTTAATCTTGAAGAAATAAGAGGCAAAGATTGTTCTATAAATTCTCCTATTCTATTTTCTAAATTCGCTTTTACTAATTCATTAGCAAAAAAGATAGCACTCATATTTCCCTCTGATAATCTCGTAATTTCTACTAATTGTTTTTCCCAGTCAGAGCTAGGCAAATAAGCAAAAACGTATTTTAGCAAAATTTGCTTTTTAGATTTTCGTAAAGCATCATAAACTTTGTTGTTAATGATATTGAAATCTGTTTTAGTAAAATACTTGTTCTCATAAATATACTTCAACAAATCTGTCCCTAATGGGTCTCGGTGTAATTCTTCTATTCTTTGAGCAATTTTAGGAATTTCAGAAATGGTTAAGTTTCCATCACGAAAATATTTTTGAAAATTATCAATTCCTACAGCAGAAACAACCCTATAGGTTGGTTCTCCATATTCTTTCCAAACATCACTTTCTTTTAAATCAATAGCTTCTCCAAATTTAGGCAAAAATTCATTTTTAATCCAATTTTTAAGATTGTCTTCTTGAGAAAGAGAAAGTTTTTCAGTCAATTTGTTTTTGGTTATTTTCTCTACTTCATTAAGAGTTCTTTTAACTCCTTCGGGATTAATTATGTTTTCTAATCTTCTTTCAGTTGCTAAAACTCTTAAAATATTTGGGTCAATTTTCTGAATAGCGGGAATTAATTCTTCATCAAAAATTCTTCTTAAGTTAGCCAGAGAGTTTAAATGTTTCTCCATTAAATTAGTCAATCTTGGTAAATAAGGAATCAAATTTTGAATGATTTCTGGAAAATTAATCATCATTTCATCAAAAATTCTTATTTTTTCTTCCATTGGTAAGCGAGAGAAAGTTTCTGGAGTAAACTGAATTCCTTCTATTTGTCTAATAATTGGTTCAAAAAGTTGAAAGAATTTTTTAGGCAATTCTTTTCCGTATTGACCAAAAACCAAAGAAGTCATTTGATATTTTAAATTTTCAATTTCTTCCATAGTAGCAATTGCTTTTTGAACTATTGAGATGATTTCTGGATTAAATTCCGATAAATTCTTAAAGTGCTTAAAATTGGTAAAAAGATTATTAACAACAAGGGAAATATCATCTTGAGTATTTAAAAGTCGTTTAAAAATTGAGAAATCTAAATCCTTTATTTTTAATCCCTGTTTTTCAAAAAATTCTCTTAATTGGGGAACTTTTTCTGTTACGCCTTTCAAAACCTCTAATTTAGCCAAAATTGAAGTTGCATCAAGGTCTTTTATTTTTTCAGCATAAAGAGATATGCGTCTTATTTGATTCATAAAAGTAGAAGCAGTTTTGTCATCTACAATTGGCTCAAATTTCAAATCCTTAAACCTGTTTATCATATCATCCAAATTTTTATTGATTTCATTAACAAAAATTCTTGCTTCCTTATCAAAAAGATATTTTCTAAATGGTATTGGTCTTTCTCCTAATTCAGTTAAAATCCTATTGGCAATATCAATAGATTCTCTTGTTTTAGAGAATCTACCCCAAGCTTTACTTAATCCTCTAAGTCCTAAACCTAAAACCTTACCTCCGGCCATAAAAATTGGAGCGAGAATAAACGGTCTTCCACTTGCCAATTCTTTAAAATTTTCAGCAATCATTGTTCCAACAGAAGGTTCTTCTCCTGTCCATCTTTCTTCTTTGATTCTTTCTCCTGCTAAAAAGGGAGCAAGAAGAAGACTTTCTTTAAAATAACGAGAAGTTAAATTAACAAATCCTTGAGATAATTTGGTTCCTAAAATTGGTTCAAGTCTTTCAAGAACTCCTAATCCAGTTAAAGCCTTTGAAGCCAAGGTAGGAATTTTTGTTAAACCAATAAGAGAACCAGCAATTTCTATTCCTCCCAACATACCCAAAAATTCTGCTAAACCAGCAACAGATAAACCATAAGGAGTTGCCAATTTAGCTAAACCAGATAAAAGAGGAATTTTAATTTCTTTATAAAACCAATCTCCAGTTTCAGACATCATCTGGGGGTCTGGAGTATTACCCAAAAATCCTAAAGTAATACCATATAAAATGTGATTGTAAAGTTTATTAATGATACCCTTTTTAGCAAATTGAGAAGCAACTAATTGCCTTTTTTTCAATTGTTCATATTCTTCTGGAGTTAAAACACCCATTTTATAAAGGATATTTTTATTATTGGACATTATTCCTTTGTAAATAGTGTTAGCATATACAAATTGAAGTCTTTCAAAGGGATTATCAACATATTGACTTATATTAAAAACATCCAATTTCATAAGTTCATCGTCGCTCAATTTTGAGAGAGAAGGTATATTTTTTCTAATGGTTTCAAGATATTCTTTCTTTAAACTTTCTTCAAAATTTTGTTGGGTTTGATTAGCCATAATTATTTGAACTTATAAACTTGGGGTGGTTGTTCAAAATATTGTTGAATTTGTTCTTGTTGGTTCTCATAATAACGAAGAAGGTCTTCCATAAAATCAATTAGTTCCTCTTCCCTACTTTTTGCCGATGATTTTTTCCCAACAGCACCTTCCAACCAAAGAGGTATTGGTTGTTTAAGAACTCTATGAGCATGGTAAATATTTTCCAAGATGGTTTTTGTATGATAAAGAGCAACATAATTTTTGTAATTATCTTGTGTGGGCTTAGTTTCATATTGTCTTTTTGCTGTTTCCAATAGAAGATTGAGATTAGATAAATCTGGTAGTTTAATGTCAAAGACATCAATAACTGTTGGAGAATAAATTCTTGTTATCCAATCTCCCAATTTGTAATATGTTGCAATTTCTGGTGTAATATTA
>Ga0105162_1002172_pt1 | contig 10522 bp, 9 predicted proteins | sample JNZ201metaG_FD_81532 | JGI IMG/M metagenome (GOLD analysis project Ga0105162, IMG submission 81532) | Hot spring microbial communities from Jinze hot spring, China to study Microbial Dark Matter (Phase II) - JNZ 20120812A | ecosystem: Environmental > Aquatic > Thermal springs > Hot (42-90C) >...
CTATCAAGAAGGCTGAAGAAGTTCTGGAAGGTCAACTTAAGCATAAAAAGCTTGACGTTAAGTAGTTCTTCTGTTTTGTTTCAAGTTCATCCATGTTTCAGAGCCTTGTTTTTAGCGAAAGCTATATGAAAACAAATGTGAACTGTTTTGCTAAAAACGAGGAGATGGTGCTGTTTGGACGTTATTGTTTGTGTTAAGCACGTGCCGGAAACCGCTGAGGCCGAGCTGAAAATAGATGCAACCGGGAAAAGCATAGAAAAGTCTGGGCTGGTCTTTGACATAAATGAATGGGACGACTACGCCTTAGAAGAGGCTGTTCGCATTAAAGAAAAATTCGGCGGAACAGTGACAGCCATAACTGTTGGTCCGGAAGACTCCGACAGCACTTTGCGAAAGTGTTTAGCACGCGGCGCGGACAAAGCTATACGCTTGACCGACCCAAAGTTTGAGGGTTCAGACGCTTACACCACGGCCAAAATTCTCTACAGTGTTATCAAAAACATGCATTTTGACATGATCTTGACGGGTGCACAAGCAAGCGACGACGAAAGCGCTGTTGTAGGCCCAGTTTTGGCGGAACTTCTTAAGGTTCCACATGCAACAATGGTCAAGAAAATTGAGCTCGCTAATGGAAAGGCTATTGTTAACCGTGAGCTTGAAGGAGGTTTCGAGGAGCGGTTAGAAGTTAAGCTACCAGCGGTTTTCACGGTTCAGACTGGGATTAATGAGCCTCGCTACGTTTCAATTATGGGAATTCGCAGGGCCATGCAGAAAGAGGTTAAAGTTATGGGGTTGGCGGACATAGGCCTAAGTGAAAATGATGTGGGTGAAGCAGGCTCATGGCTTAAAATAGAAAAACTTTACGTTCCACCTGTGGAAAAACAGGCTGAGTTTCTCACGGGAAGCCCTGACGAAATAGCCTCTAGAATTGTGGAAATTTTGAAGTCTAGGGGTGTAATGTAAAATGGCCGAAATATTTGTTCTAGCTGAACATAGACAGGGGTAGCTTAGAGACATAACCTTTGAAATGTTAACTAAAGCCAGAGAGGTGGCTGAAAAAACAAACGCTAATCTGACGGCTGTTTTGCTGGGTAAAAACGTTAAGGAACACGCGAAAACGTTAGCGGAATACTCGCCAAAAATTTTACTTGTAGAGGACGACAAACTCGAGAACTTTAACTCCGACGCATACCAAAAAGTCCTTTCACGTTTAATTGTAGAGCGTAAACCCATTCTGACACTTATTGGGCATACATCCTATGGTGTTGAGCTCGCCCCAAGACTGGCGGCCGCCCTAAGCATCCCCCTTGCCACTGACTGCATAGACTTCTGTTTCGAAGGTGACGCATTTGTTGTAACAAGACAAATGTATGGTGGAAAAGTAAACGCAAAAGCCGTCCTGCGCAAATCAGAGAGTTACATGGCGACTGTACGTCAAGCAGCTTTCCAAGCCCAAAAACCATCGGCTCCAATCAACGGGCAAATCGAAGAGGTTCCATCACCATTAACTGAAGAAATAACTGGTAAGCGCTTCTTGGAGTATGTTCCGCCACCGCCTGGAGGCGTCGACATAACGGCCGCAGATATCCTTGTCAGCGTTGGAAGAGGAATAAAAGATCGAAGCAACATACCATTGGTGGAAGAGCTTGCAAAATCCTTGGGCGGAGTTTTGGCGTGTTCCCGTCCAATAGTTGATAAGGGTTGGCTACCAAGCGAGAGGCAAGTTGGGTCCTCCGGCAAAACTGTTAAACCGAAACTTTATTTGGCGTTAGGAATAAGCGGGGCATTTCAACATATCCTTGGAATGAAAAACTCGGATCTAATTATAGCTGTAAACAAAGACCCGAAAGCTCCAATATTCAACTTTTCAGACTACGGTGTGGTGGAAGACCTCTTCAAAATAGTGCCGGCCCTTAAAAACAAGATCAACGAGATAAAAGCCCAAAAAACTAAATAGCCAAATAGAGGCACTCCAGCGATGACAAGCGATAACAGTGTGGCTTTAGAGTTCGCAAAAACCCACATGGACTTATGTTTAAGTATGCCACAAAGGTTTAGCGTGTAGAAGAGAAACTGGGAAAAGGTTTTGTAAATGAACTTTGAACTAACCGAGGAACAAATTGAAATTAAGAACGCTGTAAGAGATTTTTGCGAAAGAGAGTTCAAACCAGAACTTGCCATAGAATTGGATCGAAAAGAGGAGTTTCCGCTGGAGCTTTACCGAAAAGCTGCAAGGCATGGCTTCACAAGCATGCACTTTCCGCCAGAATATGGCGGGCAAGGTCGTGGTTTTCTTGAAACATGCATTGTAATAGAGGAAATGTGCAGGGCAGACTCATCCCTTGGCGTGGCGATTTCGGCTGGAAACTTCGGTAGCGGGCTTATTCTCACCTACGGTAGTGAAGAACAGAAAGAGAGGTATTTGCCGCCCATATGTAGGGGAGATTACCTTTCGGCCGCAGCCTTTACAGAACCGAAAATAAGTGGAAGCGACATAACTCGCATGGAGACAACAGCAACAAAACATGGAAATAAATGGTGGATAAACGGCACAAAAACATTTGTGATAAACGTTCCCTTAGCCGACTTTATAATTGTTTTGACGCAAACAGACACGGAAGTTAAACCCACATACAAAGGCCAAACACTTTTCGTTGTGGACAGGGGAACTTCAGGCCTCAAAATGACAAAACTCCATAATAAGATGGGGATACGGTGCTCAGTGACGGGCGAAGTTCGATTTGACAATGTTGAGGTTACTGATTGGCATATCGTCGGCGAGCTTAACAAAGGCTTCTATCACTCGGTGGAATTTTTCGACAAAACAAGGGTCAGTGTGGCGGCTCAGGCTGTTGGTATGGCTCAAGGCGCTTGGGAGATAGCCTTCAACTACGCGAAACAGAGGGAAGCCTTTGGACAACCAATAATACAGCATGAGGCCATAGGCTTCACTTTAGCGGAGTTAGCTACAAAAATAGAGGCTGCTAGGCTCTTGACTTACAAGGCTGCTTGGCTTATAGACGTGGGAAAAATTGATCCAATGGCAACAGCCATGGCTAAGCAGTATGCAAGCCGCGTGGCAATGGAAACCACAGACTTCGCCATTCAAACCTTAGGCAGATATGGATATTTAGGCGAATACCGCGTGGAAAGATACCATAGGGACGCAAAAATAACTGAAATTTACGAGGGAACAAGCGAGATCCTAAAGCTGACGGTGCTCAAGTATCTCCTCAGAAAGTTCTAAAGTCTCCAAAGAGTAATATTCAAAAGGAAACCTTTCGCTATTCGCTGTTTAGCGTTTACGCTAGATAACTATTGGGAAGTGGCGAAATGAGAAAAGTGGCCGTTATCGGTGTTGGGAATTCAAAGTTTGGCGCCAGAAGCGATATTAGCTTTGCGGAGCTAGCTTTTGAGGCCTTTAAGCCGTCAATTGAGGACGCTGGGATATCCCCAAAAGACATAGAGTTTGTAGCGGTAGGTTCTGCTGGGGCAGGAGTATGGTGTGAGGAGTTTCTTCCAGCCGTTGTTTCAGCCGAATATTGTGGTTTAACAGGTGCGGGTCTTGTGCGTTGTGAGGCTGCATGTGCTAGCGGAAGTGCTGCTTTTGCGACGGCCTACTGGGCTGTGGCAAGTGGGCAAGCGGAAATCGCCTTGGCATTGGGCGTTGAGAAAATGAGGGAGATCGACACCCCCACCATTATGGAGTGGATTGGAAGAGCTGGCTGTTACTTGTGGGAGTTTCACAATTTTGGTGTAACGTTTCCGGCTTATTACGCTTTGTATGCAACCGCTCATATGGCTAGGTTCGGAACAACTGAGGAAGATTTAGCTTTGGTCGCAGTTAAAAACCACAAGTACGCCTCAATGAACCCGATAGCTCATTTTCAAAGTAAGATAACGGTTGACGATGTTTTGTCTTCAACCGTTGTCGCTGCACCTCTAAAGCTTCTCGACTGCTGTCCCGTGTCTGATGGGGCAGCCTCAATAATTCTTGCCTCTGAGGAAAAAGTTAAGGAACTTAGGATTGACACACCTGTGTGGGTTGCCGGTATAGGCTATGCTTCTGGAACAGCAAACATCAGCAGAAGGCTTGACTATGTTGGGCTAGAAGCAACGGTTTCAGCCTCTCGAATAGCTTATAAAATGGCCAAGGTCACACCAGACCAGCTTGACGTGGCGGTTGTCCACGACTGTTTCACCATAGCCGAAATAATGGCTTATGAAGATCTTGGATTCTGCAAGAAAGGCGAAGGCGCTAAGCTGATCCGCGAGGGACAAACCGAGATAGGTGGAAAAATTCCCGTAAACGTTGACGGCGGATTAAAAGCCAAAGGTCACCCAGTTGGCGCCACAGGATGCTCCATGATATACGAACTGACAAAACAGTTAAGAGAGGAAGCAGTTGAAAAGGGGCGGCAAGCACCGATGAAAAATTACGTGGCGCTGGCCCATAACGTTGGCGGAACTGGCCACTATTGTTACGTCACGATTCTGAGGAGATGATTAATGTGACGGCGGCACCGTCTATAAAATCTAGGGAAATAAGAGTTGTGCAGGACATACCCATAAGCAAAACCTTGCCTTTCTGGGAGGGACTTAAACAAGGGAAGATCCGTGCCACGAAATGTAAAGGTTGTGGGAAAATTTATTTCCCGCCGGTTGCAGACTGCCCGCAGTGTTTAACTTCCAACATGGAGTGGGTTGACCTTGGTAATGAGGCGACAATTGAGACTTTTACGCATGTCGTTGTTAGGCCAACTACTTTTCAACATGAAAAGCCCTACACCGTGGCTATTGGCAGATTAAAGGAGGGTGTCCGTGTGCTTGCATGGTTGACCGGCTTTAAACATTCAGAAATTAAAGTAGGTATGAAAGCTACGCTTGTAGCAAAAATCACTTCGGAAGGAAATCCTACCTACGAGTTTACTAGGTTAGAATAGCAAAAACTAACTTAAATTTAGTCCTCGTTTTAATGATCGGTTAAATTGGCTCGTTTAAACGTTTTCCAGTTTTGGCGACCCATTCATCAACGGGCATAGCGAACCGTTTCTCCACGACGCTTCTGTGGAAACTATTGTAGGTGCAGAAGGGTACAACTCTGCCGTCCGGTGTGGCGTAATGGATAACACATTTTTGAACCCTGTCCAAATCGAAGTTCCAGACATCCATAAAGTGCATTATCCCTATCATGATGATTCTTCGCATAAATCTTCCAAGCGCTTCATAGCTCCCTTTAGTTATGACATCCTTAAGTAGACCTCTTACGAGCGGCGACTTCACCATGGGCAGAAACTCTAACATTTTCATTTTCGCCATGGTTCTTTTGCCCTTCACGCCAGTATAGTAGATGTCCCAGAAAATTTGAGCGAACTTGTCAACATCTACATACTGGGTTATAGGCTTGTATGTGTCGTCCTCTTCAACAACTATGAAGGTTGCGGCTCCACACATGGGATGCATCGTGAATTCTGGATACACGCGGTTCTTGATTATCTCCATGCCCTTGGATATTGGCACCGGCCAATTGACGGGGCGCCAGTCCCCTCGGGTTATTTTTCCGCTTGTCTGTTCCTCTATCAGTTTGATGGCGTCTGGCACTGTTATGCGCATTTTTCGCATCTCGTCTCGGCGGGCTCTTCCAGCCATGGATATGGGTTGAATGTTTACGCATCTGACGACATCATGATTTTCAACAGCGTAGCGGATTATGTCGCCTAAATTCTCGTCGTTAATGCCCTTTGCCAGCGTGACTACCAAAACTATGGAGTCGAGCCCGATTTTTCTTGCGTTTTCTATAACTTTATGTTTCACTTGGACTAGATCCGTTCTGCCCCTTGTTTTTTTGTAGATCTCCTCTCTCAAGCCGTCGAATTGAAGGTAAAGCGTGCTTAAACCAGCATCCAAAAGCTTTCTAAAATAGTCCAGATCTTCTGCGAGACGCAAACCGTTAGTGTTGACTTCCACATGGGTTATTCCAGCCTTTTTCGCCTCTGCGATGAGGGCTGGCAAATCGTTTCTTATGGTGGGTTCTCCGCCGCTGAACTGAAGCGCATTACAAGCCCAAGGTTTATTGCTTCTCAGCAACTTAATCATGTCCACTATCTGCTCGTAGCTTGGCTCATAAACATAATTCACCGCCCCAGCGTAGGCAAAACAAACCGGACAAGCCATATTGCATCTATTCGTCACGTCTATTATGCCCAAAACCGTGTGGGACTTGTGTTGTGTACATAGCCCACAATCATAAGGGCAGCCCCTAACCGGCTTCGTGTGGGGATTTTCCAACCCGGTTCCACCGTACTTGGCATTACACCAGCCTTCATAGACCCACTTGAAGAGTTCCGCGTCTCCCCAGTAAACGTCCTCGAACTTCCCATGCTCCGCACATGTCTTCTCAAGGTAAATCACGCCGTTCTCCTCGTAAATTTTCATGGGAATTCTGTTCAGACATTCTGGGCAGACACTTGTTGAATAACGCTCAAATTTCACAATTTCTTGTTGGTTTTTAGTCATTAATATCCCTTGTTTTGAGTGTCAGATTGGCTATGGTGTTTGAGGTTATATTAAAATTTTCATCGTGAAACATATTGTAAAGTACCGATTTCTTCTTGTCGAAGGCAAAAGCCGCTTGGAGATATCAAGTGAACCTTAAATTTACGATTCCTAAATATTTCAGAACTAACTGCGGGATGACTTCGAGTGCGGGTAAGAATTAGAGTTACCGGCATTATTCAAGGCGTGGGTTTTCGCCCGTTTATTTATCGTATTGCCGTAAAAAATGGCTTAAAGGGTTACGTCCGCAATATGGGTGATGCTGGCGTAGAAATTCTTCTCGAAGGTGAAGAAAGCGCTATAAACAATTTCTTGAAAGCCTTAGAAAATGGGAAGCCGCCCCTAGCGCGAGTTCATGAAATCATAACAACAAAGCTTGGAGGAGAACATCAATACGCAGACTTTAGAATTGTTAGAAGCTCCGAGGAGGCTGAGCTTTCTGGTTCTGTTATTCCTCCAGACGTGGCCATATGCAACGAATGTCTAAGGGAGCTTAGAAACAAACGCGACCCAAGGTATGACTATTTTTTCATTACATGCACAGATTGTGGCCCACGCTTCACGATTATTGAACGTCTCCCCTATGATAGGGAAAACACGACGATGCGGGATTTTCCCATGTGCAGTTTCTGTCAAAGCGAGTACACTAACCCTTTGAACAGACGTTTTCACGCCCAAACAGTGGCTTGTCCCAAATGTGGTCCAAAAGCCTATTTGACAACAAGCAAAGGCGAAGTGCTTTCGTATAGAGATCCCATACGGGAGGCTGGCAAGCTGATTTCTGAGGGTTTCATCGTGGCTGTTAAGGGTTATGGAGGTTTTCACGTTGCGGCATCCACTTTGAAGGACAAACCTTTAATGAGGCTTAGGGAAGCCAAACATAGGCGGCAGAAACCATTCGCCATTATGGCGCGGAGCTTGGAGGCTATTGAATCCTTCGCCGAAGTTAGCCCCAAGGAAGTTGAGCTTTTAACTTCCCCCATGCGTCCAATTGTGTTGCTGAAAAAGAGCGCCAACTATTATCTGTCGCAGCTTGTGGCTCCGGGCCTACATAATGTCGGCGTCATGCTTCCCTATACGGGTTTGCATTACATGCTTTTCGACAATATTGACGATCCAGCTTTTGTTATGACCAGTGCTAATCCGCCCAACCAGCCCATTGTTAAGGATGACGATGAAGCATTGAAAACGCTTTGCAGCATAGTAGACTATTTTTTGTTTCATAATCGTCGGATTGCCCATCGATGTGATGATTCGGTTGTGCGGGTACATGGTGAAAAACAAGTTTTCATAAGGCGTTCAAGAGGTTATGCTCCGGCACCGGTCATGTTGCGGGAAAAAGCTGACAGTTGTGTCCTAGCTTTAGGCGGCGAGTTAAACAACACGGCGTGCATTTTGAACGGCAGTAAGGCCTTCATGTCCCAGCATATTGGCGACGTTGAAAACGTGGAGACTCGCGAGTTTCTTAGGAATGTTGCTGAACACCTAGCTCGCCTAACCAACAGCAGAATAGAGGTTGTCGTATGCGACTTGCACCCGAAATTCACCACGACAAGGCTTGCCCAAGAATTGGCAACCCAAAACGGCTGGCGCTTGGCTCAAGTGCAACATCACTTCGCTCACGTTGCCGCTTTGATGGCTGAACACGGCGTTGATGAAATAGTTGGCGTATGTTGCGATGGATATGGTTACGGAATCAACGGTGAAGCATGGGGCGGAGAAATAATTTTTGCTTCACGTCGTTCCTCTGAAATGAAACGCGTCGCCCACCTTGAAGAACAGCCAATGGTTGGCGGAGACTTGGCTACCCGCTATCCGCTCAGAATGGCAGCTGGGATTCTACATAAAAAGCTGAAAGTGGAAAACTGGCTCATAAGAAACAGGCATAATTTCCCTTATGGTGAAAATGAGGTTCGACTGGTTCTTCAACAACTGGAAAAAGGCCATGGCGTAATCAAGACGACAAGTTGCGGGCGGGTCTTAGACGCTGCCGCTGCAGTTTTGGACTTGTGCCATGAACGCACGTACGAAGGCGAACCAGCCATGAAACTAGAGTCCATGGCGATAAAAGGCAGAGACGTTCTTCAACTAAAACCCATAATCAAGGGCGCGGTTCTGGAAACCACAGACATGCTTGTCGAAGTTTTTGAAAATCGGGAGAAACGTGCCGTTGCTGACTTGGCTTTTTCTGTCCACTCATATCTGGCTGAAGGCTTGGCTGAACTAGCCATAGAAAAAGCTTTGGAAAACTATGTCAAAGTTGTTGGTTTTTCGGGTGGAGTTGCATGCAATGAAATATTCACCAAAATTATGCGGGAAAAAGTTGAGGCGGCTGGCTTGCGTTTTATCGTTCACGAGGCTGTCCCACCGGGTGATGGTGGCTTATCCTTTGGGCAAGCTGTCTATGCTGGACTTTTCCATTTTAAAACGCAACCATTTTATTGACGTGTGCCTTGCTCTTCTAAAGAAAAGGCATGTGCTTGGCTATTCCAGCAAAAGTTGTAAAAATTCAGGACGGGAAAGCCCAAGTGGACTTTGGAGGAGGCATCTTAAGGGAGGTTGACATTTCCCTAGTTGATGTAAAAGTTGGCGAATATGTTTTGGTTCACGCTGGCTACGCCATCCAAGTGTTAAGCCAAGAAGAAGCCGAAGAAACATTGCGCCTGTGGCGTGAACTTCTAGAAGCTGAAAGCTCGCTTGAAACAAAATAGACCGCGTGTTGTTGAACGAAATGTTTGAGCATTTAAAGTTTAGAGACCCTGACTTGGCTAGACGCATAGTTGAGAAAATACGCGAAACAGCACCGAAAAAGGATGTTGTAAAAATTTGCCATGTCTGTGGCACCCACGAGTGGACTATAACTCACTATGGTTTGCGAAGTTTGTTGCCTCCGACCGTTGAGGTTATAGCCGGCCCTGGCTGTCCCGTGTGTGTTACACCCGCTTCCGAGGTGGATGAGGCTATTGTTCTTGCCTTAAAAGGGGTTACTGTCACGTGTTTCGGGGACGTTCTGAGGGTTCCGGGTTCTGAAAAGTCTCTTTTAGACGCTAAGGCTCAGGGCGCCGATGTCAGGATTGTCTACAGCGCCATGGACGCTGTTCGAATGGCTGAAAAAGAGCCAGACAAAGAGTTTGCATTTTTCGCCATAGGTTTTGAAACCACAGCTCCCTCAACAGCCATAGAAATTTTGCGGAAGCCTCCGAAAAATCTTAGCTTTCTGATTTCTCATAGGCTTATTCCACCGGCAATGGAGCTTCTGCTGGGGATAGGCGACCTCCACATAGACGGCTTCATCGCCCCCGGACACGTGAGCACTATTATCGGTTTAAAGGCTTACGAGATTTTTCCAAAAGCCTACCGCATGCCCACAGTGGTAGCTGGCTTCGAACCCCTAGACGTTTTGTTCGCCATCTATATGGTTTTAAAACAGCTTAAAGATGGTGTAGCAAAGCTGGAAAATGAGTATGCTAGGGCTGTAAGCTGGGAAGGCAACATCAAAGCCCAAGAAATCATGCATAAAGCCTTTGATGTGGTAGATAGCCATTGGCGTGGACTAGGAAAACTGCCTTCTTCTGCCTTCAAACTAAAAGAGGAGTTTGCAGCCTATGATGCAAGAGAAAAGTTTGGGATACGCATAACCCAAGGCAGAGACCTGCCGCTAGGATGCCAATGCCACCTAGTAATGATTGGAAAAATAAAGCCCACAGAATGTCCACTTTTCATGAAGGCTTGCACTCCGCAAAAACCAGTCGGCGCGTGTATGGTAAGCATAGAAGGAACATGCCGAATCTGGGCGAAATTTTCCACATTGTAAAAGCTTTTATTTGGAAGTACAAGAATCACGTTTGAGCGAGGTTTGAAAGATGAGCCTTGAATCAAACAAGATTTTGGGCGGTGTTGGCGCACTACTAATGGTTTTAAGCATTCTTGGAGCGTTGGGAGTCCCATACACTTTGTTTTTGCTCGC
>Ga0105162_1002179_pt1 | contig 10505 bp, 11 predicted proteins | sample JNZ201metaG_FD_81532 | JGI IMG/M metagenome (GOLD analysis project Ga0105162, IMG submission 81532) | Hot spring microbial communities from Jinze hot spring, China to study Microbial Dark Matter (Phase II) - JNZ 20120812A | ecosystem: Environmental > Aquatic > Thermal springs > Hot (42-90C) >...
CAAGAATTGTGGACATTTGCTCAACAGGGTTTTGAGTTAAATCCACCATGAGAATTAAGCCGTCAGCGTTTCTGGCTAAAGCCAACGTTTGAAGCCCCCAAGCTTTCCCTTCCGCAGCTCCTTCCATCAGGGCTGGGGCTTCAACTAGCTGAAACTGGATATCTTCATAATTGAGCATTCCTGGAACAGGCTCTCGAGTGGTGTATGGAGCTGGTGAAACCTCAACCTTAGCGTTTGTTAAGGCTGCGAGAAGGCTGCTTTTACCCACGTTTGTAAGTCCTAAAATGACAACCTGAGCTGCTCCCTCTTTTTCTATGAAGAATCTTGATCCACCCCTGCCAGCTTTTCTATGCTTTTTCTCCTCAAGTTCTCTCCGTAAAATGGCCATCTGCTTCTTAACTTGGGCGCAGAGCTTGGCTGTCCCTTTGTGCTTTGGAACAAGGCTCAGAAATTCCTCCATAAGCCTAAGCTTTTCCGCAGGGTTTCGTGCAGCCGAAACTTCAGCCCACTTGCGCTTAGCTTCTGCTGGAAGGTTCGTTGGCATAGATAGCGCTGCCCAAACTTTATTCGATGGAGTGAACTAATATCCGTTTCGAAACAACCAAAACCAGAGAAACAGCAAACAAAATCATAAAACCAAACAAAATATAATCCTAACGGCCAAGAAAAACAATTATATAATTGAATGAACAGTTGTGTAAACGAACTCACCAAAAATTAAGGGAATTAGTCTGAAACATGAGGGAGAAAAATGAGTAGGCCGGAAAAACCACACCTAAACTTAGTGATCATTGGACACGTGGACCATGGAAAGTCAACGACAACGGGACATCTGCTCTACCTAGCTGGAGCGGTAGACGATAGAACTATAAAGCAGTACGAGGAAGAAGCCAGAAAACTTGGCAAGGAAACCTTTAAGTTCGCTTGGATTCTTGACAACCTCAAAGAGGAGCGGGAAAGAGGCTTAACGATAGACTTGCGGTTTCTAAAGTTTGAAACCAAAAAATACTACTTCACGGTCATCGACGCTCCTGGTCATAGGGACTTCGTCAAAAACATGATTACAGGCGCAAGTCAAGCCGACGGAGCTATCCTCTTCGTGTCGGCTAAGAGAGGCGAATTTGAGGCGGGTATAGGCCCAGGCGGGCAAACCCGCGAGCACGCTTTCTTGGCTTTCACTTTAGGCGTTAACCAGCTTGTGGTAGCTGTTAACAAAATGGATGACCCATCTGTTAACTGGAGCGAGGAACGCTACAACGAGATTAAAAATGAAGTTAGCCGCATGCTTAAGATGGTCGGCTACAAGGTTGAAAAAGTGCCATTTGTCCCGGTTTCCGGCTGGACGGGCGACAACCTTGTTAAGCCAAGTGACAAAATGCCATGGTATAAGGGCCCAACCCTTCTAGAGGCGCTGGACACTTTTGAAGTGCCTCCAAAACCAATTGACAAGCCGTTGCGGATTCCAATCCAAGACGTTTACAGCATAACAGGCGTAGGCACAGTACCGGTTGGTAGAGTTGAAACAGGCGTCCTTAAAGAGGGTGACATGGTTATTTTCATGCCTGCCAATAAACAAGGCGAAGTTAAATCCATAGAGATGCACCACACAAGGATTCCGAAAGCTGAGCCCGGCGACAACATAGGCTTTAACGTTAGGGGCATAGCCAAAACAGATATACGTCGAGGAGACGTCTGCGGCCACGTTAACAACCCGCCAACGGTGGCAAGGGAACTCATAGGCCAAATAATCGTAATCTACCATCCAACAGCCATAGCCGCTGGCTACACACCAGTCATGCACTTCCACACTGGTCAGATGGCTGTGCGCTTTGTCGAACTAATCAGAAAGTTTGACCCACGTACAGGACAAACCGTCGAAGAGAAACCGTCCTTCCTCAAGACCGGAGACGCTGCTCTGGTGAGGCTTGAACCTCTAAGACCTATATCCATCGAGACTTACTCAGACTTCCCGGAGATTGGAAGGTTTGCCATAAGGGACATGGGCACGACTATTGCCGCCGGCATAGTCAAAGAAATAACGAAGAAAGGCCTTCAATAAATAACCATCCTTCTTTTTATTTTCGAGACGCTTGATGCCTTTTCAGTGTTTTGAGCCTTTGCTCTTTATGTTTTTTGATGAACTTAAATGGGCACAGCTGGACCGCAAGAGAAAATAGCTTCCACCTTTAGCATACATGATTGAGTTGATGCCATTGTCTGGAACCGAAACACTGTTGCCATACTTAAAAGAGAAGAAAGGAGATGAACAGGAACCAACAATCATTGTGGACAGCCGAGAAGCCAGCAGCGCTGAAAAAATTGTTAAAGGCCTTAAAGAACGAGGCGTAAACGTCAAAATCGAGCCTTTGGAAAAGGGCGACTATGTTTTGTCTGATGTTTGCGCCGTTGAAAGGAAAAGAGTTCAAGACTTTGTTTATACACTCACGCATCGCTATCTTTTTGAGCAGCTTTTTAAGCTTAAAGAGGCTTATCCTAAGGCGTTGATCCTTCTTGAGGGCTACCTGCCAATTATCTACAAGTTCAGCAGAATAAAGCCTGAAGCCGTCTGGGGCGCCTTGTTTAACTTGGCGAAAAATGGTATAGCCATAATAAACACCACATCTCACAAGGAGACTGTGGATTTCCTTTACATTGCGGCTCGCCAAGAGCAGATAGTCGAAAAACGTGTGCCAACTGTGCACCCTGTCAAGAAATGCAAAACCTTGGAGGATGCCCAAATCTTTTTTGTGGCAAGCTTGCCAAACATTGGAAGGGAAAAAGCGATAGCAATCCTTAAATCCTACAAAACGCCGTTAAATGCATTCTTAAATGTCGATGAATGGCCAAAAACAGTTTATGGACTTGGCCCAAAAATAAGCAGTAAAGTTAAGGAAGTGTTGAATACACCGTTCAAGGGGTGAAAAAGTCCATGGACGTGGAAATTGCTCCAACAAAAAGGATTACCGTTCTCGGGTTGGATAAACGCAACATAGGTGATATCGCTTGGTGTGCCACCACTTATGGAGCAAATAGGCTTTATTGGATAGATGGCTATTTGATGTGCTTGGAAGTTTATGAAAAATCCTTTGAGCATGAGTTGAAGAACCGCGAGTTTCCGATAAGCCAAATCTGCTACACGGAATTTCCAAGATACGAGAAAATCTATGAAGTGGACAAGAGCCTCCAAATCCCAATAGTGAACGTTTCAGACATGAAAATATTTAGGAATATTCTTAAAGCCATTAAAGAAAACGCTGAAAAAGAGAAGTGAGGCTAAAGCCACTTTTGAAAACTTTGGTGGCCAGTGTTTCCACCGCCAGAACATGAGTGGCATCAATTTTTATATAAGTGCTCGTCAATTTTAGATGCGTTAGACCTCTTGTTTATTAACGGAATGTGATGTCATGCGGAAAACAATATTTAAAAAGCTTGAAGCTCAAGGGTTAATTGCCAACTACAACCGTTTGAGGAAGAATCTTCCGCCAAGGCTGCCGGATAGAGTCTACATTTGGGATGGAACCCTAAGGGAGGGTGTCGAAACCCCCACCGTGTTTTTGACCTATGTGGAAAGAGTTAAACTAGCTAAGCTTTTGGACGAAGCAGGCGTCTCCATAATCACGGTTGGTTTTCCAGCATTGTCGGAAGAGGAGAAAAATGCTGTTAAAAGGATAGCGAACGAAGGTTTTCAGCAGGCTAGCATAGCGGCTTCAGCTCGTGCAGTTAAAAGCGACGTGGAAGCTTGCCTTGACTGCGGTGTGAGGGAAATTCCAATTTTCACACCATTTAATGGACTTAACCTTCAGTATAGGCTTAAAATGTCCAAGGAGCAAGTTCTCAAAAATGTTATTGAATGTGTTGAATACGCGAAAAGACATGGTGTCACTATTGACTTCGTCCTTGAGGACGCTTCGAGAACCCCTCTTCCAGACATTCTACAAATTTTTGAAGTGGCTGCGAAGGCTGGTGCGGATAGGCTGGTAATCGCTGACACTGTGGGCTTTTTAAGGCCTTTATCGATGCGTTATCTGGTTTCTCACGTTAGGGATGGATTGCAACAGTCTCTCGGAAAAGCGCCGCCACTTTCAGTTCATTGCCACAACGACTTTGGTCTAGCAACAGCAAACACGCTGGCCGCTGTGGAGGAAGGTGTTGCCTATGTCCAAACATGTGTTGCTGGTTTCGGCGAGAGAGCTGGTGTTGCCCCTTTGGAAGAGGTAGTTGTAGCCCTAGAAATCTTATACAACATAGACACCGGAGTAGATATGAAGAAGCTTTATAGACTTGCCCAGCAAGCGGAAAAAAGCTTTGCATTACCCATACAATTCCACAAACCTATCGTGGGCGAAAATGCCTTTGCCTATGAGGTTGAAGAGCATGTGGAGGGGATGTTGGCTCACCCGCTTCTGTATGAGCCGTTCCCACCGGAAATGGTTGAGAGGGAGCCACAACTTTATATCAGCCGAAGCGGTGGAAGGCAGCTTATCCAAAAGCGCTTGGAGGCCGCTGGGATTAAGGCTACGCCTTGGCAGATAGACGAAATAGTTAGAAGGATTCGAAGCTTGCAGGAAAGCATGGACAAAGGTGGGGCTCAAATGATCTTCTATCAAATAAAGAAGCTAATGAAGGAGCTGCGGAAAGGCATAACTGAAGAGGAGTTTTGGCAAATAGTCGAACAAGTTACAAAACAAAAGCCAAAAATTCCTGTGCCTCCTTTGCCACCGTTAGAGGTTAAAGAATCCTAGGGCAAGGCTAGCTCTTCAAATGTTCTTCTAATTTCTTCCATTAACAAGGGTCTTGGGTAATTGTAGATAGGGCCGCTTGGCTTCTCGTTATAGTAGGGTCTGTTGCAGTTTGGACAGCCGGACGTCAGGAAGGGTGTCCCTGACTCAACAACCCGTTTTAGGGTTTGCTTGTCGACGCCAAAACTGGTTATGCGCCCCTCCGTATCGAAGCTCATGCTTTCAAATCTTGCCATTCCATGAACTACTAGGTGACGGGCCAGCTGAACGCGTCGATATTGTTGGATGGGTGGCTGTTTCATGTTCTCCAACACGGTCCCAGCAACAGGAGTGAACGCAAAAAGGGCTGGCAGAACCCCCATGTCAACGCATCTTTGAATCATGTGAACCATTTCTTTTTCGGTTTCACCTAAGCCTACTATCAAGTGGGTGCTGACCTTGCCCTTTCCAAAGACTTTAACAGCTTCTTCGAGAAGAGCTATTTGCCTCTTCATTTCGTAGGGACCTCCTGCTGACAAACCTTTAACTTTATCGAAGATTTCCTCTGTCGCCGCGTCCAGGGGTATGCCTATTCTTTCAGCTCCAGCTTCGGCTAAGCGTCTGATGTTTTGTGGGTTTAATGGTTGACATGAAACAGACGCTGGGACCCCTATTTGATGGGTGACAACTTTTACGAGGGCTTGGAGATGTGCAAAAACTTCTGGGTAGTTTAGGGCTTGAATACAAACACGCCTTATCTTGCCATTTTTGACTGCTTCGCTCAGAGCCTTGAAAACATTTTGCGTAGGAAAGGCTGGCCAAGAAACTCTTGATAGCATGTCTGCCCTGCTGCGGCTTTCTCTGGCTTGGGGGCAGAACCCGCAGTTAGCTGTGCACTTACCTTTTCGATAGGTCATGAGGTAAGCGGTTGTTGGCTTAGCGTCAAGTCTTCCACTCAGCAAGCCTATGGCGATGGCTGATCCTAGGGAAATGCGAACTTTCTCTGGAAGTCCATGATCCAATTTTGTTCACGCGTATTGATGTTGTGGTTTTCCACTAAAGATTCTAGATTCATAAGTATTTTATCATATCTTGTTTAACAAGCCTTTTTTAGAGTGTGAACGAGTTGCGAAGGTCGAAGCTTGAAACCTACGAGGCTATTTTGTCGGCGTTAGCGAAGAGACCGTTAACCGTTGACAGCATAGCCTATCGAACAAACATGGACTGCACTTTACTCAAACAATGTTTAGAATCGCTTCTAAAATATGGTCTTGTCCTAGAAAAGACAAGCGGCGAAAAGAGACTTTACGCCATAACAGAGAGAGGCTTGTCGGTTTTCAGAACCCTAAGCTTCCAGAGATATCTGGATAAAATAGCAAAGTCCATTAAAACGTCGGAATTTGCAACGGCGCCAGCTCCCGTTATATCTAAAAGTGAAAAAGAGAACGTGGGAAATGAAGCCTAAAGAAGCTTATTAACCACTTGTAGGCTTTACCCTAAGGGTATGGCAGAGGCTCCAGAAACTATTTGGCAAATGTCAAACGAAGAGTTACTACATTTTTTGAACGGGAGTGTAAAACATTTCAAGCCTAGGAAGATGCGATTCTATGCCCCAAGTTTCATGTATTATAGGACGGCTTACTTTTGCTCTTCAAAAAGTGAGTTTCCAACAATATCTGTGACTGGTAAAGGTTGCGCTTTAAAGTGTAAGCATTGTGGTGGCAAGGTTTTGGAAACCATGTATCCGGCCACCACTCCAGAAAAGCTTTACAGTTTATGCGGCAAACTTAAAGCTGAAGGGGCTTTAGGCTGCCTGATCAGCGGCGGATGTCTTCCAGACGGTTCTGTTCCGCTGGACGGGTTTGTCGAAGCTATTAGGCGTGTTAAGGCTGATTTTGGTTTGACGATTTTCGCTCATGTCGGCGTGGTGGATTTGGAAAGGGCTTTAAGGCTTAAAGAGGCTGGTGTGGACGCAGCCTTGATAGACATTTTAGGGGCTGATGAAACAATCAGGGAAATCTACAATCTTAATTTAACTGTTGAAAGCTATGAAAACGCCCTAAAAGCCCTAAGTCAAGCTGGCTTGCCTTTTGTTCCCCATGTGATTGTGGGGCTGCATTACGGAAGGCTTAAGGGCGAGTTTAACGCGTTGCAGATGATTTCGCGTTACAAGCCTTCAGCCCTTGTTGTTATCGCTTTCGTGCCAATTCATGGAACAGCCATGGCTCACGTGGAGCCACCGAAGCCCTTGGATATAGCGCGTGTTCTAGCTGTTGCAAGAAGAATGTTTCCCGAAACACCCATAGCCCTAGGCTGCATGCGTCCAAAAGGCAGGCACAGGGCGGAAACAGACATTTTAGCCATTAAAGCCGGCGTGAACGCCATAGCTTTTCCAGCCGAGGAAGCTATAAGATTCGCGGAGAGCCGAGGCTTTGAGATAAGTTTCTCATTCTATTGTTGTTCGCAAATATACGTGGACTTTATTTGAGAACTAGTCCTCAAGTTGGCTTCTTCTTTCACATGAAAAGAATTAAAAGCTCAAACGTCAGAACTCTATAGCAAGGGGGTTAGTGCTATGCCAAAAGTTAAGGTTGATTGGAGTAAGTGTAACGGCGATGGTGTGTGCTCTGAGATCTGCCCAGTAAACGTTTTCGAACTGAAAAAGCTTCCGGAATACTCGGATACGCCTAAATCCGTCCCTGTTAGGGAAGGCGATTGCATAGCATGCATGGCTTGTGTATCATCATGTCCAACGCAGGCAATAACCGTTGAAGAGTGAAGCCAAGTTTAACCGATTTCTTCGTCGATGTCAGATTACATGATTTAACGTTTCTAGGATGAAGGCTGCTGCGGCTACTGTCAGCATTAGTATGCTCCACGGCTTTGTTATTTTGTGGTTTCGCTTATTAATAACGAACAGAATGAAGGTTACGAGGATTACGAAGGGTACTGTTGTCAAAATTTCTTCTATGGAAACCTTGAAAGACCTTATTAGGGCGACAAGTCCAAGCACTAAAGTCATGGTTATTATGTTGTCGCCTATCGCGTTACCTATGGAGATCTCCTGTTCACCGTGAAGGGCGGCAGCCACTGATACAGTTGTTTCTGGCACCACGCAGCCTAACGCCATTATGGTTAGCCCAGCGTAGAATTGGCTTAAGCCGAAGAGTTCAGCCATGGATATGGCGCTGTAAACAAGGAGGAATGTTCCAAACACCAAGGCTGCTCCGCCTAGAACTAGGATGGCAACTGTTTTCGCCAGTTTTCTAGGCTGTGGGTTTACCGGCTTTTCATAACCGTTCCCTTTTCGAATGGAATAGTATATGAAGGTGGGGTACAGCGCCAAAAAGATTATCCCCATCCATTGGGACATCACGCCAAACGTTATTGTTAAGGCCATGAGAAGGACTGCTATTCCCACCATGAAGAGGCATTCCTTGCTTATGGTGGAGTTTTTGATTTTGAAGGTACCGAGGAGGCCGCATACACCTATTATTAGGGGGATGTTGTAAATGTTTGAACCTATTATGTTGCCAAGAGCCATTTGCGAAGAACCATAAAAGGCGGCGGCTAGCGAGCTTAAAAACTCTGGGGCGGATGTGACCGTTGCCACAAAAACTGTTCCGACGACAACTTTGTGGAGATTTAGACTGGAAGCTAACTTTCCAGCTGCTTGAACCACTTTTTCCGAGCCTACATAGAGGAGTAGCAAACTCGCTATGAAGGCTGCGACGCTCAACAGCAATACCATATGTAAACCCAAGCATTTTTGTTATCATTTTCCCCACAACCTTGAGGAGGTCAGATATAAACTTTATCTGAAGGCTGCCTGTAAGTCAAACATGAGCTAGGGTTGATTCGTGTTCAGTGCCACTTTTGGTGGCACTGCTATAACGCGTGGACGGAACAAAAACCCTAAGCCTGTTCAAAGCGTTCAGTTTCTCCCTATCACCAAGCTTTGCCTCTTCAACGGCTTTTCTGAGGATTTGGATGGACTCATCCATGGCCCGTCTGTCCACCGGATGTGGGACCCCGTCTTTACCGCCATAGGCAAAAGAGTATTTCACGGGATCTTTCCAGCTTGGTTTCTCGCCATATATAAGTTCGGCTATGAGAGCCAAGCCTCGCACCGTGGCGGCACCTATGCCTTTGAAGCCTAAAAGCTCCTCGTAGTTGCGAGGTTGGAACTCGTAAACCTTTTGAAGGGCTTTCCAGTTTATGTTTGCTGGCATGGACAAAACATCCAAGTGATAATCTGTCCACGGTGTTTGAGCTGTGAGTGGCATCCAGTCCTCCAGAGACTTTTGGCAGGCTGGGCGGATAGACACTATGAGGCGCATAAGCTTCTTGGGAGGCTCGCAAGCCAAGTCCACGGAAGCCTTGCGGCAGCCCTCGCTTTCTTTTGCTGTCATGTCAAGGGCTACTTGGCGTTGGGCGTCTCCAACAATGGCGCTGTGCGGTTCAACCACAAAGCTTGTGACGTTTTCTGAAAGCCAATGGTAACGCCTTGCAGTGCGGTCTTGGGGGCACATGCCTTGCTGGATAACTGCCCACCGTCCATCTTCATCCACAAAAAAGGCGTGGTGGTAAAGCTGGTACCCTGCCTGAATAGCCACATTATCCACTTTAGCGCTCATTCTGCTGGCGTATTGAAGGCTTTTTATCTTGTTGTCTGAAAAACCGAACCTTTCGCCGACATGCCCGATCTCAAGCGGTGTCTGCCTTGAAATTTTGCCTTTTCCGCCGCAAACTGCAACACCGTGCTCTTCGGGGACAACAGCCTGCTTCAAAACGCCCGTAACGACGGTTGTCACGCCTGAAGAATGCCAATCATAGCCCAAAACACAGCCCAAGGCCTGAAACCAAAACGGGTCTGAGAGACGTCTTAAAAACTCGCCCGTGCCGTACTCGTCTATGATTATGGTTACAATTTCTTTGGCCAGCTTTCGCATTCGGACAACTAGCCATCGTGGCGCCTTACCATAGTGGAGTGGAAGCTTTGCTACACCGGTTCTCTGCATACACGCCTCTCAATAGTATTTGGGCTTTCAGCCTATTTTTGTCTTGCCAGGTCAGTTTTGCGGTAAGTCATATTTGTGCTTGGAAAGCAACCACAAAATACTACCCTTTATAGTTTTTGGCAATCGCTGAAAATGGAGCTGCTCACAGCCTTATTTTCTCTAGCCCCTTCCTCTATAGGCTTTCTTATAAGGCGTCCTTCTCGGTCTATCTCGCCCCTTCGAATTCGCGTTGTGGATATTGGCGCATGGTTTTCTGATGGAACCATTTCTATGACAATTATGTGGAGGGGGTCTAGGCCCCGTTTGGCTCTCTCCTCGTTTATTTTTCTGGCCGTGGGTTCTGTTTCTGGGCTGACCACCAGCGCTTCTAAGCAGCCTCTTCGCAGTGTGTCTCCGTAAGGATCGTTAAGCGGTATTATTTTTGCCCTTTCCGTAAGTCCATGGGCCTTTAGGAAGTTTTCCAGCTCCGCTAGTCTTTCCTCGTAATGGGCTACTGGGTGGGGCTTATTCATTTTGGCTACAAACTCGTCTGTGCAGAGGCCTATCAAAACTTGTTCGCCAACTTCAAACGCTTTCAAGAGCAGTGTTCTGTGTCCCTTGTGGAACTCGTCGAAGGTTCCGCCAACCCCTACGACTTTAAACCTTTTAGCCGCCAACTCTTATCCCAGCAGTCTCACTCCATGAAGTTCCACTTTTGCCACGAGAACCTTGTCTTTTGGAAGGACTCGCTTAAAAGCTTGAGCCACTTTTTCGGCGTTTTCTGACG
>Ga0105162_1002180_pt1 | contig 10502 bp, 6 predicted proteins | sample JNZ201metaG_FD_81532 | JGI IMG/M metagenome (GOLD analysis project Ga0105162, IMG submission 81532) | Hot spring microbial communities from Jinze hot spring, China to study Microbial Dark Matter (Phase II) - JNZ 20120812A | ecosystem: Environmental > Aquatic > Thermal springs > Hot (42-90C) >...
ATGGAGGAAGCAATAAAAGAAGCGGAACTTGCTTTAAAAGAAAACGAAGTACCTGTAGGGGCAGTAATCGTTTATAAAAATAAAATCATTGGCCGTGGTCATAATCAAATGGAAAGATTGAAAGATCCCACTGCCCATGCGGAAATACTAGCTATCTCTTCTGCTTGTAATTATTTAAAAGATTGGCGATTAAAAGATGCCACAATTTATATTACCTGCGAACCTTGCTTAATGTGTATGGGAGCAATTTTATTGGCGCGAATTAAAAAAGTTGTTTATGGAACCAAAGAAGAAAATTTTGGATTCTTTTCTAACTATCCACGAATTTATTATGCTATCAAAGAAAAAATTGAAATAATTGACGGAATAAAAGAAGAAGAAACACGAGATTTGTTAAAAAAGTTTTTTAGAAAAAAAAGAAAGTAATGAAAAATTGGAGAGGTGGCCGAGTGGACGAAGGCACGCGACTCGAAATCGCGAACCCACTTAAAAGTGGGTCGGGGGTTCGAATCCCTCCCTCTCCGTTTTTTTTATTTATAATTATTTTCAATTTTCTCTTAGGAAATTCCTATATTATAAAAAGGAACGAAAACATAAGAGAACCAAATCTCTATCAAAAGGTAATAGAAAAATTTTCTAAATATAAATCTCGTCGAAATAAGAATATATATTCTCTTTCCAAAAAACTAACTTTAAATAAAAGAAATATTGATACAATTAGAGTATTAGCAATTCGTGTAGAATTTCTCGAAGATGACGATACTTTAACAACTGGTAATGGAAAAATGGATTTAATGGGTTTTTTAACCGAAGAAGATGGACTTTATTATGATCCTCCTCACACCAAAAAATATTTTGAAAATCTTTTATTGGGTCTAAGAAATTATTTCTGGCACAACTCTTTGGGAAAACTTCATATTGAATTTAAGGTAATGCCAGAAGGAGTATTAGAGGCTTATCAGTTACCGCACCCGATGAAATATTATGGCGATACTATGTGGAAGTGGCCTAATTATGATTTTCGGGGAGTTGAAATGGGATTATGTCGACTAATGGAAGATGCTTTTACAATTGCTGATCAAGATACTAACATTAATTTCAGTGATTATGATTATTTCATAATTTTCCACGCCGGTTCCTGTGCCCAAACCGACATAAAAGGAAATTCACCTTTTGATTTATGGGCGGCAACAATTAATAGTGAAGCATTAGAATATTATTTAGGAAAACCTTATATTGAAGTAGAGAATGGGAATAAAAGAATTGATATCGCCTGTATTCTACCAGAAATGACGAGGCAAGATACTTTATTACCTAACGGAAAAATAAACTACGGTGGAATGATGGGAATGTTCGGACTTCTTACTCATGAATTCGTTCATCTTTTAGGTGGTTATGATTTGTACGATGTAACTGGTTATTCTATGGGAGTCGGCGGCTGGAGTTTGATGGGCTATGGAGGTTGGCTTGGTAGTTATGACTGTCCACCAGGAACTGTCCCTGCTTATCTTGACCCATTTCACAAAATTTTATTTGGATTTGTAGAACCAAAAATTATTAATTTCTCATCAGATAGTTTAGTCTGTTTTACTATGGCTATGGATTCTTTATTGTTTTCAGAAAAAGATACGCTACCTTTCGTATACAAAATCCCAATTTCTCAAGATGAATATTTTCTTATTGAAAATCGCCAAACCGATGTCCGTAAAAAAGATACAATTGTTGTTAAAAGAGAAAATGGAGTAGTTATTGGCGTAGAAGATGGAGAATACGATTTCTTTTTGCCCGGAAGTGGTATCTTAATTTGGCATATCGACGAAAAGATTATTAGAGAATATGGACCTTATAATGCGATAAATATCAATCCTTTCCATAAAGGTGTTGATTTAGTAGAAGGAGATGGAATTCAAGATTTTGATAGATTTATTTATCAAGATTATTATGAATTGATTGGTTCTAAATACGATCCCTTTTTTAAAGGTGGCTTTTTAGATAGTTTAACAGAAAATACCAATCCTCATAGTGATGGTTATTACGGAAAAACATATTATCGATTTTATATTCATTCTCAACCAGATACAATTATGTATTTTACTTTCCAAAATAAATTACTCAGAAAAAAATTGATAAAGAGTTTCTCAGAACCTTTATTATCACCTTTAGCAATAGATTTAAATTCTGATGGAGTGAAAGAAATCTTAATTCCTTGTTCCACTGGAACAATTTACGCTTACGAACCAGATGGTAATCCTTATTTAGGTTATGAAATCCTTTGCCAGTTGCCATTAGAAATAACGACCGATTTATCTATTGGTGATGTTACCGGTGATAGTTTATTAGAGATTGTAATTGTTTCTCACGAACGCGTAGTTATTGTTGATGCTTTTGGAAATGTTCTTTTTGATCTCGTTTTAAACGGAGAGATAAAAAGTGAGGTATTACTTTATGATATTGATAACGATAATAAAAAAGAGATGATTGTTGGAACTGAAAAAGGCTATCTATATATAATTAATGGTGAAGGAAGAATAAGAGAAAACTTTCCGGTAAAACTTGGCGGAAAAATAAAATTAACACCAGCTATTTGTGATTCTCAGATGGTTGTGCTTACTGATGATAACCGATTATATTTATTATCTTTTGATGGCAGAATAAGAAATGGTTTTCCTATTTCTCTCTCCTATTCTCCTTTTTCTTCTCCCTCTTCACCAATTGTTTTTGATTTTGACGATGATGGAAACCAAGAAATTCTTTTGTTAGTTCCGAACAATCTAAATTATAAATTGATGATTATCTCTCCCGAAGGAAATATCAAGTATTCTTCAAAAGAGATTATGGAATATCCCTCTTTTTCTTCCTTAGCAATTGGTGACGTGAATGATGACGGTAATTATGATATAATTGTTTTTAGCAAAAATAAAATATTTGCCTTTAATTATAATCTTACTTTAATTAACAACTTTCCGATTGTCTTTGATTCTACTTACCTAAAAGAAATTATTTTAAACGGTTATCTTTTCTACGAAGAAATGCCTTTTTATTTCTATACTTCACCAGTTATTGGTGATTTTGACGGTGATGAAATTTGTGATATCTTTGCTGGACTCCCCGATTTTGGTCTTTCTATTAATAAAAAACAAAAATTATTTACTACCAGCGGAATAAAAACTATTCCGTTTATTACCGATCTGGATAATGATTCTTTTGCGGAATTACTTATAACTACCGAAGATAATTATTTATATGTCTATAATACCTTTGGCAGAGAGAATAACCTATTTTGGCAGACAAAATTAGCAACCCCTGAAAGGGATGGCAGGATTCTAAAGAAATTAGAAAGAAAAATTATTTCTGACAAATCACTTATCGGTGATCTTTATATCTACCCCAACCCAATTACCATAAATGACCAAAAGGGATATTTAAGATTCTCTCTTACCCAAGAAATAAAAGAAGCAAAGATTGAAATTTATGATTTTTCTTTTAAAAAAGTATTTGAAGATAAGATAACTAATCTAAAAAGGTTAGATAATGAATACGAAATTGATATAAGAAAGTTTAAAACTGGCGTTTATCTTCTAAAACTGGAAATCAACTCTCAAAATAATAAAGAGGTAAAATATTATAAGTTTGGTATTGTGAAATGAACTTTCTTTTGATAATCTTAATAATTTTTTATTCCGATTCAATTATTAGAAATGATTTTTTAATTAATGATGATAATATTGGTGGCGCAACCCAAGAAATTCCTAAAGGGGCTTCTTATGGCGGAAGAATAACGATTACTTTTGGAGATTTCCGAGACGGCAACTGTTCGCCCTATTTTTTAATTCTTGATTTAAATGGCCAAAGGTTGATTGAGGAAAAAAGGACGAGTGATGACGGAGGATTGAAATGGAAGGGTGAACCAGCAGTTGCCTTTTTCAATAATCGGATTGTTCTTGCCTGGGAGGATAGAAGAAGTTGTAATTCGGATATCTATTATCAAATTTATGATTCTTTGGGAAATGAAATCTTTAGTAATAACCGAAAGGCAAATGATGATAATACTCAAAATGATCAAAGAGGCGTATCGATCGCTTTTTTGCCTGACGGAAGATTTATAATTGTTTGGGAAGATTGGCGCAATGATTATGGCGATATTTATGCCCAAATCTTTGATGAAAATGGTAATAAAATTGGTGATAATTTCCGAGTTAATGACGACCCAGTGGGATTTGCTTGGCAATATTCCGCAGATGTAAGAGTAAAAAGTAATGGCGAGTTTATTATTGTTTGGGAAGATGGCCGAAATGGTAATTGGGATATTTACTGCCAGATTTTCGACTCTTCAGGAAGACGAAGAGGTAATAATTTCAAAATTAACGATGATAATACTTCAACTTGGCAATTTTCTCCAAGAATTTGTGTTAACAAAAATAACTACTGGTTAGTGGTTTGGGAAGATGAACGAAACGGCAATTGGGACATTTACGCTCAAATTTTTGATTCCCTAAACAGAAGAATAGGTAATAACTTCATTATTAATGATGACAATACTTCCGCTAACCAAAATTCACCAAGTTGTGCCGCTGATACCTTTGGCAATTTTATCATTACCTTTGCTTGTAATCGGAACGGTAATTCTGATATTTACAAACAAAGAATTACTCAAGAAGGAATAAAAATTGGTAATAATGAATTGGTAAACGATGATCTTTCTAATGCTTACCAAACTTCTCCTTGGGTTATCTCGCTGGCTAATAACTATCATTTAATTTTGTGGCAGGATCAAAGAGAAGGAAATGATGATATCTACGCCCAATTTTATGATGGCAATAATATAAAAGTTGGCAATAATTTTAGAATTAATAGTGATAATGCCTCTTCCCATCAAAGATGTCCATTTATTTCGGCAAATCAAGAAGTCTTTGGAATCTGTTGGGAAGACGAACGGGAAGAAGATTGTCATATTTATGCCACCTTTTTTGACACATTAGGAAATTTTCTAACAACCAATAAAAAGATTAGTGAGATTGGTTATAACTTTTTTCCTTCTTTAGCAATCAATTCTTATGGTAAATCTCTTATTTCTTGGGTAACTATTCGCGAAGGAAATACTGATGTTTACGGCCAATTTCTTACCCCTTATGGAAATTTAATCGGTAATAATTTTAAGATCAATGACGATACTAATAACAACTTTCAAGATTGGCCGGTGGCTACCAGTTTTCCAACCGGAAAGTTTTTAGTAATCTGGACTGATTATCGCGAAGGAAGGGCAACAATCTATGGACAATTTTTTGATTCCTTGGGTAAGAGAATTGGGAATAATTTTAAAATAAGTGATAATAACCAAGGAAATGCTTTATACGGATTTGTCACTGCAGCAGATACAATTCCGATATTTACTTGGATGGATAATCGGTTAGGAGATTATGATATCTATTTAAAAATCGGTAATAACCCAAGTATTTTAGTGAATGATGTAACTAACAACTTTCAAGGTTATCCAACCTGCGCTTTAAAAGACTCAATAATTGTTGTTAGTTGGGAGGATGAGAGAAATAACAATACTGATATTTATTGCCAAATTTTTAAAATAAATGGTGAACGAATTGGTAGAAATATCTTAGTAAATGATGATAATACGGAATATGACCAATATTCACCTTCAATTGCCTTTACCAATGATGGTGAGTTTATCATCACCTTTTGCGATTTTAGAAAGGGATATGGGGATGTTGACGTCTATGCCCAAAGATTTGATTATTATGGTAATAAAATCAGCAATAACCAATTAGTTCATGAGCCCGATTTGTTTTTTGGAAATAATCAATGGACTTTATCCCAAAGTATCTCAGCAATAAATGGTAATCTCGCTTTCTGTTGGGTTGACAATCGAAGACATAAAGGTTGGGATATTTATTGTAAAATTGTGAAAAAAAATTATTTGCCCTTAGAAGAAAATCAGAAGATGAAGATTATTTCTAAATTAGATTGGCAAGAAAAGAAATTTTTCTCAATAATCGGAAGGTTTCATAAAAAAAATTTAAAAACCGGTATCTATTTTGTCAGAAAAAATAGAGAGTTTAAAAAGATTGTTTATTTAAAAGGAGCAAAAGAATGATTTTGCTTTTAGTTTCTTATCTTTTTAGTTTAAATTACCGATTTTATGCCTTATCTTCGTTGGTTGTTCCGGGTAGTGGTGAATTACTTTTGCGAGAGAAAAAAGGCGAATATCTTATCTATGGTGATATTATCTTTCTCTCTTTTTATCAGACTTTTAATTTCTTAGCAAAAAAAGAGAACGAAAAGGCAAAAATTTTTGCCTGTGAGTATGCGAAGGCAAATTTTTTCCAAACGGAAAAATATTTTAATCTTTTGGAAATCTATTCTTCTAATGAAGAATATAACGAGGATGTTTTAAGGGATGCCAGAAATTTATATCCCGATGACCCAGAAAAGCAGAAAGAATATTTAAGAAAAAGAGGTTATTTTGACAACGACGCTTGGCATTGGGAAAATGATTCTTTAAGGCTTACTTACTTTAGAAAAAGAAAAGAAGCAAGGAATAAAAGATTGGTTTCTTCTTTTTTCCTTTCCGGTTCGATTCTTTTAAGAATTGGCTCCTTTTTTAACTGCTTATTCCTTAGCAAAAATAAAAATCTTTCCTTGGAAATTCTTCCCGAAGGTTTCAAATTAAGTTATAATTTTTAATATGGAAACGATCAAAACCGATATTTTAGTGATTGGTAGTGGCATTGCTGGTCTATGGTATGCCTATAAAATTGCTGATTTTGGTAATGTGTTACTAATTACTAAAAAAGAGAGCAGCGAAAGTAATACCAATTATGCCCAAGGTGGAATTGCTGCTGCTGTCGGCGAGGACGATTCACCAATTATCCATTATGAAGATACTTTAAGAGCCGGTGAAGGACTCGCCAAAGAAAATATTGTTAAGATTGTTTGTGAAGAAGGACCAAGATTGGTTTATGAGTTGTACAATTTGGGCGTAGAATTTTTAACCTATTATAACTCTGCTGGTAATTTAAGATTTGAATTGGGAAAAGAAGGAGGGCACTCCCGAAGAAGGATTGTCCACGCAAAAGATTATACCGGTTACGCAATCGAAAAGGCACTTATCAAAAAAGTAAAAGAAAAAAATGTAAAGATAATTGAAAACTGTTTTCTTGTTGATTTATTAGTAACCGAAGATACCTGTTTTGGTGCCTATACTTTTAGCCAACAAGACGGAAAATTTATAAAGATTTTATCTTATCTTACCTTATTGGCAACTGGTGGATTAGGACAGGTTTATCTTCATACAACCAATCCACCAATTGCTACTGGTGATGGAATTGCTCTTGCCTTTGAAAGGGGAGCAAAAGTCGCTAATATGGAATTTATCCAGTTTCATCCCACTTCTCTTTATGGAAGGAAAATCAATGGTCGTTCTTTTTTGATTTCCGAAGCAGTGAGAGGTGAAGGAGGAATTTTGAAAACGTTGGATGGCAAAACCTTTATGGAAAAGTATCATCCGTTAGCCTGTTTGGCTCCGCGAGATGTTGTGGCTCGGGCGATTGATAACGAATTGAAAAAGAGAAAGGAAGATTATGTTTTATTAGATTTAACTCATCTAAATCCGGAAAAGATAAAATCCCGTTTTCCCAATATCTATGAAACCTGTTTAAAATTTGGAATTGATATAACAAGAGAACCAATTCCAGTGGTGCCAGCTGCCCATTATATTTGTGGCGGAATTCTGATTAATGAGTATGGTGAGACAACAATAAGGAATTTATTATCAGCCGGTGAAGCAGCCTGCTCGGGAATGCACGGCGCTAATCGGCTTGCCTCTAACTCTTTATTAGAATCTTTAGTCTTTGCCGAAAGAGCCTACTTAAAATCAAAGGAATTGTTAAAAGAGAAAAAGGAATTAAAAGATTTTTCAATAAAAATTGATAAAATTTATGAAGATAAAAAAACTAATGAGTTGATTAGTAAGTTGAAAAAGTTAATGTGGGATAAGGTGGGTATTGTCCGAAATGATAAAGATCTATCTTCGGCGGTAACGGAACTATATCAACTGAAAGAAGAGATTGATAAGATATTAGAAAAGGGAATCAGTGTCTCCTCTTTGGAAGCCAAAAATATGATTATCTGCGGCCTATTGATCGCCTATTCCGCAAGTTTAAGAAAGGAATCGCGAGGACTTCATTATAATATTGACCATCCCGAAAAAGATGACCGCTATTTCAAAAGGGACACAATTTTGACCAAAGATGATATCTTTAAATAATCTGATTGAGAACTTCCATTATTATCTTTTATTAGAAAGAAAGTTAAGTAAAGTTTCCACAGAATTTTATTTAAGCGATACCAAGGAATTTTTAAACTGGTTAAAAAAGGATTTAACCGAAGTCTCCGAAGAGGAGATAAAAAGATTTATCCACCATCTTAAAGAGAAAAACCGGAATTCTTCAACAATTGCTCGGAAAATTTCTTCCCTACGGTCTTTCTTTTATTTCTTAAATAAAGAAGGAATAATCACTAAAAATCCCATAGAAGAAATTGAAACTCCAAAATTGAAAAGAAAATTGCCCACCGTCCTAACCATTGCGGAAATCGAAAAATTGTTTAACACTTTGGAAAATAAAAAGGATTTAGAAGGTATTCGCGCAAAGGCAATGTTCGAATTACTTTATGCTACCGGTATCCGGGTTTCGGAACTTTTAAATTTGAAGATAAATGATTTGAATTTAGAAGAAGGATTTATCAAGGTATTGGGAAAAAGAAATAAAGAAAGGATTGTTCCAATGGGCGAACCGGCAATCTGGGCAATAAAAGAATACCTCAATTTGGTACGTCCCTTACTTTTAAAGAAAAATCAAAAAGAAATGGGTAACCCCTATCTCTTCCTCAACCACCGAGGTAAGAAATTTTCTCGTATGGGTTTTTGGAAAATCTTAAAAAAGTATGTAAAATTAGCCGGCATTGAGAAAAGAATAACTCCCCATACCTTTCGCCATACCTTCGCTACCCATCTCTTAGAAGGTGGTGCCAACTTAAGAATTGTCCAAGAGTTATTAGGTCATTCGAGTATCTCAACCACTCAAATTTATACTAAAATAAATAAAGAGTATTTAAGACAGATTTATGATGCCTTCCATCCCCGAAGATAAAAAAGAAATGATCTGCCCTTATTTTAATAAATGTGGTGGTTGCGATTTTCAAGACCTCTCTTATGAAGAACAGTTAAAAAGAAAAATCGATTTGGTTAAAAAATATTTAAATACCGAAATCAACGAAGTATTCCCTTCCCAACCCTTTAATTATCGCAACCGAATGGATTTTGCCTTTTTTAAGAATGGTATCGGTTTAAGAGAAAAAGGGAAATGGTATAAATTTGTTGACATTGAATATTGTCTCATTGCCAAAGAGAAAATAAACACTCTTCTAAAAGAAGTGAGAGAGTTTTTTCACGATGTTGATAGTTTTGATATCAAAAAACATATCGGCACCTTTCGTTATGCGGTAATTCGCAGCGTCTTGACTTCCACCATTTCCATTATCCTTAACCAAAAAAGCGAAAAGAAAGAAGAAGCGGTAAACCTAATTAAAAACTTTGCTTTCGTTACTTCGGCTGATAATCTTTTAGTCTGCGAAATACCACCCAATACTGATGTGAGTGTTTCCGAACATTATTATGTGATTAAAGGCACTGATTTATTATACACAAAAGTAAAAGAAAAGGAGTTCTATTTTCATTCGCAAGGCTTTTTCCAAGTAAACGACGAATTGACCGAAAAATTACACCATTATGTTAGCAAAATTTTGGAAAACTATCCCACCAACGATGGCTATCTTTTAGATTTTTATGGTGGCGTCGGGATCTTTGGCATTATCAATAACGAGAAATTTAAACAGGTTACTGTCCTTGATAACCATTCCTTATCAATAAACTTAGTAAAAAGAAATTGTGAACTAAACCAAATCAAAAATGTCTTGCCCCTGTTATTAGAAGACAAAAATTTGAAGGATATCCGTTTTCCTAAACCGCTTTTTGTGATTGCCGATCCGCCCCGCGCCGGTATCCACCCGAAAGCCCTCAAATATCTAAACAAAATCAAACCAGAATTGATAATCTACATTTCCTGTAACCCTCTCCAACTTGCCAGAGACTTAAAGGAACTTACCAATTACCAAATAAAATCCCTTGCCCTTTTTGACTTTTTCCCGCAGACAAAAAATATTGAACTCGTTTGCGAACTTCTCCCAATTTAAATATTTATAATCCCAAAAACAAGAATCACCCTGACCATTTAGTTTATTTTTATTTAAAAATTTGTCCTAGCTAAAACGTCATTACTAGTATATAAAAAGATAGTTGGTATTAAAGGAATATAAATTCTTTACCTTCGGTTTTATGCGACCTACCTTTTATTTATTATAAAAATCTCAACCATATCTTAACCAACAAATAAAAATCTATGATATTCCTATTAACCTGGTATCTATTC
>Ga0105162_1002183_pt1 | contig 10497 bp, 13 predicted proteins | sample JNZ201metaG_FD_81532 | JGI IMG/M metagenome (GOLD analysis project Ga0105162, IMG submission 81532) | Hot spring microbial communities from Jinze hot spring, China to study Microbial Dark Matter (Phase II) - JNZ 20120812A | ecosystem: Environmental > Aquatic > Thermal springs > Hot (42-90C) >...
TAACAGAAGCCTGGCTAAATGTGGAGGACATATTCATAGAGGGAAAGGCAAAACAGCTCCTCAAAGGACTCACAGAATTCCTAATAACGAGAAAGTTCTAGCAAACCTATAAGCGCTCCTACTAAAAATATCTATAATAAATGATTTTCGTGAAAAGCGTTTAGGTGAATACTTGATAGAACGAATCGAGTCGATTATCTTATCGAGAATCTCAGATAATAAAAGATTCAAGCCAAACTAATCCGTTGCCATTAAAAATCTTAAATATATATTGGTGAGAGGTTTAATAAAGTCAGGAATACCATGACTTATGAATATAGACATGGAGTCATCAGTGGGCCAACAGTCCTCACAATCGCGGCGATATTATTAATCACTTCCGCCTACCTCTACCTTGCCTTCACAACCAGGACGCCAACATATGAGGAGTTAATCTCTAGAAGCATAGTAGTACCAGCAGAAGACACGACTAGCATAGAGGTCAAAAATCTTGAGAAGGAAAAACAATACGAGATAACCGTCTGGATATCGCATTATTTATCTGAGAGGCCAACCAAAGAGTTCCAAGTAACTCTCTCAGACCATCAGGGCAAAATCGTTGAAACAACAGTTACCAATTCATTTGCTTGGACCATTGACACCATAAACGGGACACTCACGATAGCAGTAAAAAATCCGTCAGAAGAATCCCTCACACTTACAATACGAGTAGTAGACGTTACAAGAGTCGAGAGAAGACCATTCGAACAACTCTCTCAATGGTTAGCCCTAATAACCATACCAATAATAATTCTCGGCATATATCTACTACGCTACAAAAAGAGCAATGCAACAAAATTTTAAAAAATCTTATAATAAAAACTAAAATATTAAAAATTAATTATCTACTCAATATGAGTAAAAGAGCTCACTTATTCCTAATTGCATTAATTGGATTTGCTGAATCTATTACTCATTTTGGAGCCATAACTTCTGCTGATAGCATACAGTATTTCAACGTTACTAGATTTTTATTAGGAATACAAATTAATAATTGGGATCCAAAGTTATGGATAACTAGACCGCTTATACCCGCTTTAGCGATCCCGCTAAGCTTGATATTAGGACTCCCAGCGGCCTACGGCATTATTAATACCATTTTCGTTATTCTATCTGGTATTCTCTATTATGAGCTTGCTTTCAAATTAACACAATCCAGCAGAGGATCACTAATAGCTTCGATAATGCTTTTAACATCATTTATAACTATTTCATACGGTGCTGCATCAGGAAAAGAAGCTGGAGGGATATTCTTTCAGGTCTTGGTTACTCTCATTGTTTTGAGTTCTCCCAAAGGTTTAATGAAAGCTGCTTTAACAGGATTGATCTCTGGGATTGGTGGACTAGCTTATGAGACAGTTTATGTCAGTGTTGCTTTCGGATTCTTTCTATTTCTATTTAGAAAAAATTACAGAGAAGCATTCATCTATCTATTAGCCTCGCTTATTCCACAGATTATTCCACCAATTATTGGTGGATATAATATTATTGAAAGATATCTCGTGGCCTCAATTTTGTATGCTAAAAGCATTAATATGTATGATGTATTTACCTGGTTTGACTTAGGTAATAGAGTATCCCAATTTATCGTAGCAATCTCACCGTTAGGCACAATTGCTTTGTTTATAGGGTTTCTTCTGGAAAAGAGAGAAGAAGCAATGTACATATTTTACTTAATGTTTATTACCTCACTAATTGCTTGGTTTTCCTGGCCCCCAAATACTGCTAGAATAACCATAGTATTTTTCCACTCAGTCTTTTGGTTAGCAGGATATGGATGTAAGTCATTGGCAGAACTTTTAGCAAGAAAACCCATATTAAAATATTTGTCAGAAGATACATGGATAGCATTGCTACTTATTACAAATATTTTATTTAATAATTGGTTAGCTTATCGTTGGTATCTCAATCCCTCATCATACACAAAAACATGGGGACCAGTAGAGGGACTATCAATTCCCAGCAGCGAAATGTTAAACTATCAATTATAGCAAACAATTAATTATTTAATTATTTCATAGAAAATATATTCCTGTCCTCGCATTTTTTAATGTAGTAATGAGTAAGCCGGGATAGACGATTCGGAGATGAATAGAAACATCGACAAAGAGATGAGGATAACCCAGCAAGAATTATGGGAAAGCATAGAAGAAGTGTTAAGCAATTTTTATAAAAATTTCAGATGCTTAACAGACGAATACCAGAACGAGCCGAGCCCAATAAATGGTAAAAGAGCTTTTTATATAGCCTCAAAGAATAAATACGTGATGAATGATAAGATGAGGCTAAGCCTCCAGTACGGAGACCTGAAGGCAGACTTTGAAGGCACACCAGAAGAAGTTACAAAGCTTCTAATAAGGTTCCTCGAGCAGAACATCCCAACGTACTCAATCGCCCGCAGAATAACACTGACAGTCGACCTTGAATCCCTAGTAGACGCGGTCGAGACATATATCGGGTACAGCAAGGATGACGGATTCTTCCTAAAGCCAGGATTCCAGCAACTCCCATCATCAGACCAGATTCTACTCCTACTAGCGAAGCGCTACCTAGAAAACATCTGGGGAATAACACAGACACCAGCCATGAGTATGCGCGAAATATCTGAAAAACTAGGACTAAAAGAAGGAACATCATCATCAAGACTCACAGAACTAATAAGAAAAGGAATGGTGAGAAGACTTGAGAGAGGCGACTACACAATCACGACTCTAGGCCTCCAAGAACTCATGAAGCTAAAAAAACAAGAAAAACCCTAGGCCACCTCAGCGCCCAGGCCGCCCTCACCCTGCTTCTCCTCGACCTCGCCACCAACAACTGCCTCCCTCCCCTGCCTCGCCCGATACGTATACCTACGAGGCACACCCTCCCTCACAAGCCGCTCCTCCCTAACCAAATCAAGAAGACCATGCGCAATAGCCGTCGAATCATAAGAATACCCCCTACGCCCAATCTCAGCCACCACATCCGACAAACTCCTCGAAACCGAAAACCAACCCTCATCAATAAGACGCTCCAAAATATCCCGACAAGTAGTCACCCTACGCCGCTCCCCAACAACCCTACCCTCAACCTCCTGACGACCCAGAGCCGCAACAACCCTCCTAACCGCCTCCTCAAGCTGATCAGGAGAAGCCTCAATCTCGACCGTCGCATTCCCGACCGTAATCTTAACCCTTATACGCTCACTGGTGTTCATTTTGACCATCTTGCGCAACATTAATAAACAACCAACAACAACTAGTAATGGCGACAAAAGCGATGATGAACAACATAATGCTCAACCTGAACACCAATATTCAACAAGAAATGCGCCTATTTATGGATTACTCAGAAGAATGCACACTAACAATCCAACAACTCAAAAACACAAGAATCAAAGAAACAATGAAAAAACCAAACCTCAACGAAAACGAAGAAGACAACACACAACTACTAATAGAGCCAAAAAACATCAAACCCATAAAAATCACACCAACAGAACAAAAACACACAATCGCAATAGACGCATCAGTCATAAGACTAGCAGACTCAGCAAAAGGCACCGTAATAGCACTAAGAGGAGCAATAATACATCGATCAAACAACATAAAAGTCGAGATCATCGGACCAATGATAAGGTTCATCAGCTACGAAGGCATGACAACCATAACAAACATAGAAACAACAATCAAGACAGAACTAAAAATCTTCGAAAGACTAATACAACACTACGCAGCAACAAAAAACAAAAACGCAATAATACTACTAGACCATTCACTCACAATCACGCCCGACAAGCCCGGCAACCTACTCATAGACATACTTGAAAACGCCAGAAACAACTCAAACATAGTCATGGCATTCTCAAAAGACAGCGGCATAATACTATCAGGAAAAACGCTATTCAGCATAGACGCAAACGCAGAGCCACCATTCATAATCGACCTGACAGATTCCATCAAGTACAAGACAACAACACTAAGACTCGCAGGAAGCACATACCTATCAAGACTCTCAAAACAAATGTTCCCATACCGCGTAGATGTTTATCCACGCACAGCAGCGCTACACGGCTTCGGATCTCTAATCCTATCAGATGCACTAATATATGGATATCCAGAGACGCTCTCGATCGCTCATTCAATGTGCTCCTTCACTTGGCTCGACGTAGTTGGACTTCAGAGAGCGCTTGTAAAAGATACTTCAGCAATCCTCATAGATGAGCCTGAATGCAGGACTGCTATATTATCACCATTCTCATAAATGATGAGAATTGAAGATCCTTCGCAAGCATAACAATACAGTCGAGATCCTTACTCTGCCCGGAGATGCTGAATTAGAGAGAGGAGATTTTTTGCTTGCAAGTGAGGGAGAAAAGTCCTTATTACTTCAGGTTATAGATGAGGAGTATGCAGATATACCTGGAGTTTTAGAAGATCTTTTAAGAGAGATATCCATCGAGTCGATGGATGAGACTAGGCTCTTTGATCCATTTAACATATCTTCACTGACAATGGTAATTAGAGATTCGAGAATAATCCTCACGAAGATAAGAGCAGTCATAGATAATGGACGATTATCCATGGGCAAGGTCTGGATGCCCTCAAGATTTAATGCAAGACTAGTAAAGGCAAGTGTCAATGATGTTTTAAAAATTTTGGGAGGAAGAACGACAATACCTATACTAATCGGAGATGCGGGAGGCGAAGAGTTTTACATAGATGCAACGGAGCTCGAGGGAAAGCTTTCAATTATAACTGGTAAGAAGGAATCGGGAAAATCACATTTAGCGAAGATTTTAGCCACAGGGCTTACGACCCAAGGTGGAAGAGTGATTGTCTTTGATCTAAATGGTGAATATGTCAATCTGGGATTGCTTAAGTCTGGTAAGAGACACCCAGTAATGAGTGATAAAATTGTTGTCTTGGAGCCGACGATAAACTTTAGGGTTGGCATATCAGACATGGATCTAAATGTTATTCTGGACATACTTGAGCATGTATACGGTACTCCTATTACTAGTCTCCGCGAGTTTGCTAGGATATGGAACACCCTAACGAGCAGGGGAACAATTTCCCCGCACGAGCTGATTAACGCTGTAAGCAGATTTCCTATGAACGAAGCAGTAAGGGAGGCGCTGCTTAGTCGTTTATCTTCATTAATGAATTCTGGTTTTTTCATTGATGGTAAAGGAGATGGCTTGCTAGAGATTTTCTCTGAGCATGATGATGGTTTGTTACTTGTGATTAATTTAAGCAAGGTATCACCTCAGATTCGTCGAGTAGTGGTTGAGTATTTACTGAGTAGGCTGAGTTCGTTGCTGTTTTCAGGAACTATCCAGCCAATATTTCTTTTTGCTGAAGAGGCACACTTATACCTGAGGAATACATATTGGGAAGATATAGTTACGAGGATGAGGCATATAGGTATATCTCCAGTATTCATTACTAATCAGCCCGACACTATTCCAGAATTGATTTATCGTCAAGCCGACAATATTTTTTTATTCAATTTTACGAATGAGGCAGACTTAGAAGCGATTGCAAAGTATAGTCATGTTGATTCAGACACGATTAAGAAGATTTCTCCGTATCTTCAGAAGGGACAGGCCATAGTTATTGGGAAAGTAGTGTGTGGAATTCCAATTGTTCTGAATGTTAAGGATGTAGAATTGAACATGATGGGGGAGACGAAGCTATTTTTTAAGGCAAAACAAACTAATTAGTAGTAATATGCAAGCAGGTCTCGTGAGGATTCCTGAAGAGATACGTTTCGAGCTGTTAAGATTATATGTAGGCATAGAAGATATTATCAAGTCTAGGTTATTAGAGTTCCAGAATTTTGACAAGAATGATGTTGAGAAGTTGTTTTCAGAGATGAGTTTTTGCGTCCTTACTCCACAGTCAAGAGCAAAAAGTGCTGACGCAGCTGTGAGAGAGTTGGTTAAGGATGGATTATTGTTTAATGGCACATATCATCAAGTTGCTGACGTTTTAAGAAAATGGAATGTGAGGTTTTATGAGGCTAAGGCTCGTTATATAGTTCATAATAGGTATCTCCTTAAGGATAATGGAGCTATTTTGAAAAGTGCGTTAAGACTTAACTCTTTTGAATGTAGAGAGTTTTTGGTAGAAAAAGTTTGGGGCTTCGGATATAAAGAGGCTTCTCATTTCTTAAGGAATATTGGATTCACGGGTTTAGCGATTCTTGATAGACATATCCTTAGGAATATGAAGTATATGGGTGTCATAGATGAGGTGCCTAAATCATTGACTCGTAGCCGTTACTTTAAACTTGAGCAGATATTCATTGCTGCGGCATACTCACTTGGGATAAGTCCTGAAAGTCTTGATTTACTGCTTTGGTATCGCTCGACAGGTGAAGTATTCAAATGAGCGCCTGTACATGGTCAGGCCAGAGCGGTATTAATCCGTCTGATGATCTTTTGGATTTTCTTAGGAGACTACCTGATATGGATATTGATGCATATTTAGAGGCGGCCTCGAAACCGCTTCCTGAATGTTTCAGGATCAATACTCTTAAACTTCCGGAGGAACGAGTGAAAAACTTACTAAAGGATAGGGGATGGAGTTTTGTAAAGATTCCTTGGGCTAGATTTGGTTACAAGTTGATGAGTGGCCCAGAGAGTGGGTTGGGTCGGTCTATGGAACATATGTTGGGACTTATTTATGTTCAGGGTCCTGTATCTATGCTTCCAGCCGAAGTGCTAGAGCCCAAGCCTGGGACCGCCGTGCTTGATTTATGTGCATCACCAGGTAGTAAGTCTACTCAGCTTGCACAATTGATGAATAATGAGGGGATACTTGTGTGTAATGATATTTCGGCTACCAGGATAAAACCACTTGTAGCCAATCTTCAGAGATGTGGAGTAATTAATGTCATTATTGTTCAATCCGATGGTCGGCTATTCCGAAACTGGTGTAAAGAACAATTTGACAATGTGTTGGTAGATGCACCATGTAGCTCCTTAGGAATATTATCAAAGGACTGGTCCGCTGCAAATAGATATTCAGAAAAACTCTCAAGAAGAATTAGCAGACTCCAGCAGTCTCTTCTAATATCGGCATATGATTGTCTGAAGCCTGGCGGACTCCTAGTTTACTCTACCTGTACGATTCATCCATTAGAAAATGAATGGGTGGTTACTCATTTACTGGATGAGAGGAGTGATGCTAAATTGTTGCCGGTCTCTGGGAATGGACTGAAATCACGGAAACCCCTTGAAGAGTGGGCAGGTGTAAAGTTCTCATCAGAGATAAAAAATTGCTTTAAGTGCTATCCACATGATAATGATGCTGAGGGGTTCTTTATCGCAAAAATTAAGAAGGAGATGTAAATCATGAAGGGAGTACTGACTGAGGAAGAGAAAAAGAAAGTAGAAGAACTTTTAGAGAATCAATACGGGATTAGTAATGCATTAAAAAACTACGTAGCCATAGTAAGTGGTGAAAACAGGATAAGAATCACTCATAAAGATGTCTTAGAATTTTCTTGGAAACTTAAAGGAGTTGTGAATATTGGTTTATACATAGCAAAACTCGCTGAGAACGAGGTGTCATTATCGATTGAGGGGACACAGCTTTTTTCGGGCCTAATTAGGAAAAATATAATTAATCTGACCATAGACGAGGCTGAGAAATGGATGCGCGGTGAGACTTTAAGGATTGAGAACGTTTCAAACTCTAGATACGTTGTCGCTAAATTTGATGACATTTTTTTGGGTACTGGGAGAGTCGGTAAAGATGGACTTATTTATCCACAAATACCGAAAAACCGCCTTACTGCTCAGAATCTAAGATCCGCTGAGAATCTTTGATTTTACTTCTTCAACGTGTCTTGGTAGCGAGCTCATAATCTCGCTTGCAAGAAGCGAGAATTGAAAAGTTGTTCCGTCATGTGGAAGGCTCTGATAGTATGCGGAAATATGTTCACCTCTCAGGCGCTCGTCAGTCGGAGCTGCCGCCTCTGACATAGGAACCTCTAATCCGGCGTCTATCACTCCTTTTATCGCTGCAAAGACTCTTGAACCGGGGACCGGACTATATCTGCCAATATCTGCGATAGCTTTCGTTATGCCCATCTCTACAGCCTTTTTACCCGCAATAAGTCCGGTTAGATATGCTGCTGGAATATTCTTAGTCCCAGCCTTCCAGCCATAAGAGGAGAGCAGTTTCGAAGTTACAGTCAACAGTGTACGATCTCCGCCAGGCCTTGACTCTACTATCTGGATAGTCATGTATCTATTAGAGCGCCTCACCACTACGCGAGGCAAACCAGACTTCACTAGTTTTAGACGTAGTCTATAGTCAGTTATGCCCATACGTTTTCTCCGCGGAGGAAACCTACGATAAAAGACCCGCTTTGGCATATCTTACACACCACATTAACTTAATGAGGTTTTTACAAGCTGGTTTTCCGTGAGGTATGCCTTGAGGTCTGCTACCGACTTAAATCTACCAGCCTTGATCTGTAGATATATCTTTCTATAGACACCTTCCTTTAATCGACCTGCATCCCTCAGAGATGCCAAGAATCTCCTCTGCGACCTTACCCTCATTATCCATCTTCTTTTTCTCGTAACGACTGAGTGCATTGCGCCCTTCCTTCTGCCGGGGCCACGTCTTTCCTTTACTCTAAGCCTCTGCTGCCCTCTTACTGGCTCAGCATATATTGCGCCATCTTTAATTAATGCCTTGATTTCTGCCCTAGTTATTGCATCTCTGATATCTTCAAGTCTTTCTTGATTAAACCTTATTCTATTCTCTCCACATTTCAAGATATCTGCTGCTAGTCTTTTTTGAATCTTTAACGACATTTAGGTGACACCTCTCGGAGGGTTAAGCACCCTTAATCCAGCAGAGAGAGCGGCTTCATATATTTTTAGCTTATTCCTTCTACCAAGTCTTCCAGAAATCCTCACGGCATGTATTGAAGGATCAAGCCCCTTCAAGTCGTCCTCTTTGCTGACGAGTACCTCCTTAAATCCAGATGGATGGAGACCTCTGTATTTTCTTGGACTTCTGTATCCTACTTTAACGAGTGGTGGCCAGCCGCTTACCTGAAGTCTCATTTTACTATCCTTCCCCTTAGGCCTGCGCCAGTTCTCCTTTAACCTGACATATCTCCACGACTCTTGTCTCTTGAATTCTGGTCTCTCCTTTCTAATCCTGAGTACTCTACGTGGAATCTTGACTGCGGCTTTGGGTTTCTTGACCACCTCTGTCTCCTCGCTCAATCTTATTTCTAAGCCCTTAATAACTCGCCATCTATAAAACCTTCCTTACTCTAAGTCTTGGACGCCCTAAAAATCATTTATTTCAAGCCATACTTGATAATTATAGATAGTCAATATGCTTGCAATCGTCATTCTGGCAGGAGGAAGGTCAAAAAGATTTGGAACAAATAAATTAATCTACAAAGTCGAGGGTGAAAGCATGATTAAACGTGTCTTCAAGGCAGCCTCAGAAATTACGCAAAATATTTACCTATCAGTAAAGGACAGGGCGCAGGCAGATATCCTACTAGGCGTCTGTGATGGGTTCAGCGGTGTAATATTGGATGCTTTCAAAGAAATTAATGGCCCCATAAATGGCGTAATTACTTCCCTGAATACATTAAGTTGCGGAGAAGTCGTGACTATTCCTGGGGATATGCCTTTTATTGATTCTAAGTCATTGTCTAAGTTTATCGATACATGTAAATCCCTAGATGCTAATTCTGGATCGATCTACTGGCCAAGTGGTTGGGTCGATGCCCTTATTCAATATCATAAACGCGAAAAAGCAGTAAAACATGCATCTCTATACACTATTAGGGGAGCAATGTCTAGGTCATCAGATATTCTAAGAGCATCAAAGAAAGTTTACTATATTCCAATATCTCACCTCACTAAAAATTACAGAACTTTTATTAACATAAATACACCAGAAGATTTATCGAAAAACAATACTGTGCTGTCTTATTCGATGCCTAAAATTAAACACGTTAAGGAAGACATTATAGAGAATTTTCTATTAGCAACAAACATGCTTAAGAATGATTTGCCCATGGCTGCAGAATACTACTTGTTCGAGGGAAAAAAATACGAAGAAGAAGAGCTGTATACGTTAGCCATGCATGCATACAAAGATGCAAAAATCTGTTTTGAGAAGCTTAACAAATATACTAGAGCAAAAGATTTAGATATGAAAATAGCACATATAAAATCTCTCCTAAATTATCATAGATGAGTGCATAATTTCAGACATATTACATTCATCCTTCGAGCCCAATAATCAGTAATATTGATTAATCATCTCACTAAATTGACTAGTATTTTTTCGCCTGCTTTAATTGTCTTGTCATTATCGACCAATAGGTATCCATTGACCCTTAGTAAACTGCTGAATGAAGATGGTCTTGACTTAAGAGGCACGGCATGGAGTTCTCCATTCCGCAGCTCTAGACTTATTAGGA
>Ga0105162_1002187_pt1 | contig 10479 bp, 11 predicted proteins | sample JNZ201metaG_FD_81532 | JGI IMG/M metagenome (GOLD analysis project Ga0105162, IMG submission 81532) | Hot spring microbial communities from Jinze hot spring, China to study Microbial Dark Matter (Phase II) - JNZ 20120812A | ecosystem: Environmental > Aquatic > Thermal springs > Hot (42-90C) >...
GTTCTTTGGTTGTTGAGGATTTTGTTGATGATGTTTTGGGTGGTTTTGTGTTTAGGAGGTTGTTTCCTAGGGGGCTTGCTGAGTTTTGTTATGGTGGGGTGGTTGGGGTTTATCGTCCTGGTTCTTGGGTTAATGCTTTTCTCGGGTTTGGTCTTCTGTCTGATGGGGGGATTGTTGGTGTTGACGGGTTGATGAGCTTGTTGGTGCGTTCTAGGGTTGTTAGGGATGAGTTGGTTGTGGGTGGTAGGGAGGTTTCGTGGGAGGTTGTTGATAAGTTTGTGGATTTGTTGAGGAGTGTTCGTTGTGGGCGTGTGGGTTATAGTGTTTGTTCGTCGGCTGGTGTCTTTGTTGGGAGAGGTGGTTTTCCTAGCGAGTTTGGTAGGGCTGGTGATTTGATGTGTTCGTTTTCCTTGTTGGGTGGTTCGTTTGCTGTTTCTCGGCTTGTTGATGATTGTTTGCTTTTTGATTCTTTTGGTCTCTTTGGGCTTGGTGGGTCTTTGAGTGTTTTTGTTGGTGGGTTGTTTGGTGTGAATCTTGCTGGCTTGTTTCTGAGGAGTGATGGTCGTCTTGATCTTGTCTTGCAGCGGCTTAGGGAGGTGTTGCGTCAGGTTGTTCAGGCTGTATTGAAGAGGCATGGCTTTTTGGGTCGTATGCATCGTGATTTGGGCGGTGGGTCTTGTTATTATTTGGTGGCTCCTGTTGGGCTTCGAGAGGTCTTGGATCGTATTGTTGCTGAGAGGTCGCTGGGGGAGGCTCTTGGGCTCTTTAGGGATGTTTTGTCGGTGTTTAGGGATGTGTTGTCTGGTTCTTCTGGTAGGAGAGTTAGGGTTTCTGTGGCTTCTGTGTGGCCTAGGGATTTGTCTGAGTTTCTGTATCAGCGTGATGGTGCGTCTTTTGGTTCTCAGACTGTCGCGAGGTTTGTGGGGCCGGCTGGTGTCTATTCTGACAGCTTGTTTGGGTTTTCGTCGCCTATTTTTAGGGAGGGGGCGCGTGATGTGGCTGGGTATTTTGATTCTGGGCTTGTCGTTCCGGTTGATTTCTCTGTACTGGGTCAGGGCGGGTCGATGGATGAGTTGTTGGGTTTGTTTGAGACGATAGATAACTCTGTCTTGATGTTTAGGCGGGTCTAGTTTATCTCTGGGTTGTTGTTTTTAGGGCTAGTATTGCTTTGGCTAGGTCTCCTCCTGCCTCTATTAGCGCTGTTCTTGCCTGTTCTTCTGTTACGCCTGCCTGCATTGCTACTATTGCTATGTCTTCGGGTGTTGGTTCGTAGGTTGGCTGCTTGGACTCGGGCTGCGGTGTCTCTTCTATTTCTTCGCCTCCTATTATTTGATAGACTCTGCCTGCGGCTGTGTCTAGTGATACTATGTTTGGGTTGTTTATTCTGATTTTTTTGTCTGTTAGTGTTATTGTTACTTCTATTGCGGTTCCTAGTTCTTTCATCGAGATGCCGAGGCTGCTCATCATTCTTTCCTGCATTCTTCTTAGGTCTCTGGGTCCTATGCGTATTTGCTTCTTCAATCCCTATTGCACCTCTTTTATTACTCTTGTAAGTATGCTTTATCTGTTCTCTAGGGTGTTGTATTCCGCTCTGTAGGGGAGAGGTGTTAAGCATTCGTGATTTTTTGAAAAATTGCTTAACATTCTACCTCTCTCGCTCGTGATTAATACTTTGTAGTTTTTCTTTGCCTTTAACTGTCCTTGGATTATTCATCTCTCATCTATCTATAATTTAATTCCTGACTGTTTATATTTATTGAGACATGATTAATTATTTATTTCTTTGCCGTTGATGATGTTGTTGTAGTTAATGTGCTTCATTTTTTACATCATCGGGAGTATGAGTATATTTATAATGGAGTGCGGCAAGTGTTAGATAAATGTCAAAAAGCTATTATGAGGCTTCGATAAATAGATTTCCGAGCAAGTATTGGCATAGGATGATTATAAATAATGCAAAATTTATGATTCAAAAATATAATATTTCTTCTCCTCTACTTGACTTGGGTTGTGGAGATGGAGTTAGGACTCGGCTAATTTTCGATAAAGACTTCGTGGTGCATGGCGTAGATAATGATCCTGAAATGATAGAATTCGCTAGAAGGAGACTTGATAAGGTATATTTAGGCAATATGGAGGATCCGCCTCCTGAGATTCTGAATAATAAGTATGGGACGATCCTCATAATGGAGAGCTTAGAGCATGTAAGAAATCCCGAAAAGGTTTTACGATTAGCCAATGAGTTATTAACAGATGATGGAGTATTATTAGTAATTGTTCCGCTGAATACACTTTTGTTTAGACTTATCTGGTGGATATGGACTAGGACTATGGGAAAGAAGTGGAAACATTTACACATACATAATTTTAAATCACCTAAACAATTATTTACTCTTCTTGAAAGATGGTTTAGAGTCGTTGAATACAAGAGAACAAACTTTGGTTGTATATTGATAGCGATTTGTAAGAAGCGATGAAGTCAGTAAAATATTCTTTCTGCTAAGTTATTGCTGTGTCTACGCTTTGTTTTTGTGACTTAAGTTTTTTGTTTCAGGTAAATCTTGCTTCCTACAATAGAATTGTTTGGTATCAACACTTTTGTGCCATCACTCTTTATAACTATTGTGAATAACGTTGATACCTCATCGACGACGCCTTCTTCTCCACCTAGAACGACGAGATCGCCTATTTTGTATGGCCTAGTTATTAGGAGAAAGAATCCAGCAATTGCTTGTCCTAATACTTGCTGGGAGGCGAAGCCTATCACTATGCCTAGGAAGCCTCCTAGGGCGACACCTGCAGCGCCTCCAGCCACGCCACCCGCAATGGATGCAACTAGTGCTCCAATGCCTATGATCTTTACGAGGTTCCTGACAGCTGCAGCTGTGGCGTGGTCGTATTTCGACCTTAAAGACCAATAAAAGAATATTCCAACACTATTTACAATTAGGTATCCGAAGGCTAATGCGAGGAGCACGTGCACATATCCCATATACTCAGTAATGTTTATTCCAAGCGATGGTAGGAAGCTACTAGAGAACCATTGAAGAATCGCTGCTACGACTATGTATAAGACTATGTATATGATAATTCTTGCCATCGAGGTTGTTGTCTTTTTCGCCACCTCAGTCCTACTAATATGTTCTGATGATGTAGACAATTCAGTACTCATAATTCACCTATAATACTTCACGAAGATGATATATTTGTCTTCTTGTTTTTGCTTCGGAGCCTCGGGCAAGGGTTAATAGTTATTATCAGTTCCAGTATCACTGGAGCCGCTTTGGTGGATGTCTCTGATTTGAGGGTCATTATTCCTGTTGGGGGCGAGGCTAAGCGTCTGAAGCCCCTCACTGCCGAGGTCTCTAAGGCCTTGGTAAGGTTTCTGAATAAGCCGCTTGTCGAGCATGCAATGGCCAAGTTAGCATCTCAGGGTGTTCGTGAATTCATATTCGGCGTCAAGGGATACATAAACTATAAGAGCCTATACGACTATTTTCAGGACGGCGCAGGATTCTCTGCACGATACAGACTTGGTCATCGAGTCCGTATTTTTTATCAGCCCAACATCGACGATTTGGGGAGCGCAGACTCCGTCAGGCTCAACATGGAGTTCTATAACATTGATGACTACTTGATGGTTATTCAGGGGGACAATATTTTTGACATTGACATTCGGAGGATACTTTCTTTTCACGTAGAGAGTGGAGCCTTAATGACAATCGGCCTCACAAAAGTCACTGATGTTGAGAGATATGGAATAGCTGAGCTTAATGATGATTCTAGAATCTGTAGGTTTATTGAGAAGCCAAAGAGATACGAGACCCAGTCAAGACTCGCAAATACTGGAATATACATACTCTCACCGGAGATGCGCAAGATTCTTTCTGGAGATAAAGTGATGAGAGTTCTGAAGGAGAGGCAGAGGCTTGACTTTGGAATGGACCTCATACCAATGCTCGTCGATGATGGCTACCCGGTATATGGCTACATACTACCCGGCGAATGGTACGACGTCGGCACACCAGAGACATATTTAGACTCGATGATAAAGCTGATCAATAGAGACGACGCGTCTGATTATCTGGGAGAGCCTATAGAACCTTCTGTGAAGATATGGATACAGGCTCATGACGTGGAAGAACGACGGAATAGGGAGAACCTCCTAAAAAAGATCCGAGATGGGAGTATAAGAATTGAGGGCGCCGCCCTCATTGGGAGGCACTGCCAGATTGGAGAAAACGTAGTCATTAAGGATTCATGCATCGATAATTTCTCGATAATTCTCGACGAAGCAGTAGTTGAGAGGTCGGCGATACTTGATAGAACTATCGTTGGAGAGGCTGCAGAGATACGCGACGCCATAATATCTAGGCACGTCAAGATCTCATCATCAAGGAATAACCCAACCCGAGTAGACGGAGTCAGCGTAATCGGAGACGACTCCACGATTGGTGAGGGATGCATAATTTCAGGAACGAAGATCTATCCCCACATAGTTATTCCATCCTTCAGTATGCTTAGAAATATTACGATAACTAGTTGAATCATCTCTTTTTCAAGAGGCATAGATTAGGATAAATACGGGGCAGGATTAGTTATCCACGTGGCCTCGCCCCGAGTTAGGACAAACCCCCAAAAGCCCTCACCGACAAAGCCAAGGCAGAAATCAAACATCATCGAGCGAGTCGAGAGATACGAGTTCATCGAAGGCTACGGCGAGATCATAAGAAAGGCAAGAGAGAAGCTCGGGATGACTAGAGAAGAGCTCGGCGCACTAATTCAGGACAAGGCATCAGTCATCAAGAAGATAGAGAACGAAGAGCTAAAGCCGACCATAGAGCAGGCAAAGAAATTAGAGAAAACACTTAAGGTCAAGATTCTCGTAGAGGTCTCCGAAGAAGTCGAGGAGCTCTTCAAGCCTCCGAAGACTAAGCCGACTGGAGTTACGCTCGGCGACCTCATGAGAAGCCAAGAAAAAGAGAGATAACGATTTAAAGAGCGCTAGACATATATGATATTCAGAGGGCAGGTGAGTGTTAGCGACGAGGGGCAGGGTAGCCATCGTCCACAGGGCATATCCGTGGGAAGAATCAAACCTAAACGAGCTTGAAGAACTATGCAACACGGCCGGCTACGAGGTGGTCTATAGACTCTTCCAGAGAAGATACCCCCACCCAGAGTACAACATAGGCCCCTCAAAGCTAGGAGAGCTCAAACAAGCCGTCAAGAACCTCGGGATATCCAAGGTAATATTCGAGAACGAGCTCAAGCCCCTCCAAGAATACAACCTCGCAAAGATACTCTCAGTCGAGGTCATAACCAGGATCCGACTCATACTCGAGATCTTTACACAGCACGCCTCAAACCTCGAGGCAAAGCTCCAGATAAAGCTGGCCGAGCTTAAGTATGAATTACCGAGGGCGAGGGAAAAGGTAAAACTCGCAAAGAGGGGAGAGCAGCCAGGCTTCCACGGCCTCGGAGCATACGAGGCAGACGTCTACTACGAGGAGATCAATAGAAGAATTCATAAGTTATCAGAAAAACTCGAGGAGATTAAGAGGAAGAAACTCAGCGCGAATCTCCAGAGGAGGGTCGAGGGCATCCCGGTCATCTCGCTGGCTGGATACACAAATGCGGGGAAGACCACTCTCTTCAACACGCTCACCGGCTACGAAGCAGAGGTCTCGCCACAGATGTTCACGACACTCTCAACGAAGAGGCGATTAGCAAAGATTGATGGGAAACCAGTATACGTATCAGACACGGTTGGATTCATAAAGAATGTCCCGACCCTGCTCATATCATCATTCATGTCGACGCTGATGGAGATAGCTGAGGCAGACCTAATACTCCTAGTCATAGACGCGTCGGAGCCCCTCGAGACAATGAGGGAGAAGCTCGACGCCTCGCTCAGCACCCTCAGACAGATAGGCGTGACAAACACGCCGATAATAATCGTCCTAAACAAGAACGACATAGCACCACCAACAAACCTTGAAGAGGCAGCTAAAGTGATTGGTCAGAGCTACCCAGTCATAAACATCTCTGCGAAGAGAGGAGACAACATCGAGGGGCTCCACCGAGTAGTCTCCCAGTTCCTGAACAGCTTCGTCCTCTTCAAGGCAAGCCTCACCTACAGTGACGAGGCAAAATGGCTACTACAGCAGGCATACATGAAGGGACGCGTAATAGACCTAAAGTACCAGGACAGCACGATCGAGATAATCGCCGAGACACCACTAGTAGTCGCCGAGAAGATAAGGAGACTAACAAATCCCTCAGGATTCAGAATAATCAAGCAAGAATCAGATCAGTAGTCCGAGATATATGAGGATTGAGAGCTCACTCAATAGGAGGATAAGCAAGATGATTATGCCTGGGCTGAGGCGCCTCCTACCCTCTGGCTTCATTCCAAAGAAAAAATGGTCAAAAAACCAGTAATAAACATTGTTAATCTAGAACTTAGAATATTATTCATGAATTTTTTCTAAATTATTCTAGAAATACTAGAATCGGTATAAGATTCTTCAGAATTCCCTTGGATTGACTAAACATTCTTCACTTATAGGCATAGATATATATCTCTGGAGGGTGAATATTGCTACGTGGCCATGTTTAGGAGGGAGGACCTCTACTGGGAGAGGCTGAGAGGCCCTTCACCCATAATGCCGTCAGACATCGAGCATCTTGTACGCGAGATACAGATACTTAAAGCCGAGATACAAAAGATAAAGAAGGCACTCGAGGAAAGAGGAATCAAGATAGATTAGGAAGGTCCCTATAGATTGACTGGATAAGCGGTCTTAGAAGCTTAGCGATGCTCAGGACTCTCTTCAGATCTTTTCTGCAGTGATTGATGATGAGTGTTCTTCTTCCTTTCTTTCCGGCTAGGTATTCTGAGTAGAGCCTAGGAACGTCTATCCCGATGTACTCCTCGGGGAGATTTATGCCTAGATATCGCGAGACTGATTGAAGACTGTTTGAGCTGAGCCTCATGTGGTTTTTAGAGACCTCCATCAGGTCTATGTGTCTAGCCTCAAGTATGGGTGTCGGGTCGATTCTCAGCCTTACACATCTACTTATCAGGAATGGTATATCGAATCCTAGCCCTCCCCAAGTAAAGTAGATGTTTACTTCTTGGAAGATCTTTATGAATTCTCTGAGTGATGACTCCTCTTCCTCCGGCGTCTTTACGAAGATTATTTTTTCTTTGCCCTTAAAGTACTCAGCTAGCCCGATGCATATGACTTGACCTGTATCAGCGGTGAGACTTGTAGTCTCTATGTCCAGCGCGTAGACAACTGGCCTAAGAGTCAAGGACACATCAACACTCTATTTAGAATTGCAATTCCTTATAATTTTGCCTTCTAAGAACCGTGTGTTTATTCTTATGTTTTACAAATATTTTTCGGTCTGTATTGGCTTAGCGTCAAAGTGCATCAGTTATATAATGGCTCATGCATTCAGGGAGATGTGTCTGAACCGGATGAATCGGAGCTTGACCGCATACTTCAGAGAAAGTTACGCGAGCTTATGAGGGATAGCAATGCGCCTGAAGAGAGTGCGAGTTTCCCGTCAGAACCAATCGATATTACTGATAAAGATTTTGATAAATTCATATCACGTTACCCCTTAGTGGTTGTCGATTTCTGGGCCGACTGGTGTATGCCTTGCAGATTTCTCGCGCCGATAGTGAAGGAGCTTGCAAAGGAGATGTCCGGAAAGGTAGTCTTCGGTAAGCTGAACGTGGATGAGAATCCTGTGACTTCCAGCAAGTTCGGCATTATGAGCATTCCCACCCTGATTATCTTTAAGGATGGAAGACCTGTGGACGCAGTGGTGGGCGCACTGCCTAAGTCTAAGCTACATGCGCTAATAATAAAACATCTTCACTGAAATTTTTGCGTCCTTGTCATGCATTAATGTTTAAAACTTAGGGTGTTTATTAATTGTTAGATGGCTGGTTAGTTTGCTGATATCTCCGTCTCTAAGCCTCGCTAAGTACTTAACAGAGAAGAAGAGAGAGCTCGATGACTGGTTCGCTATGAAGGCTAGGGAGAGCATTGACGGTGGCCTGATAAAGGAGACGATTAAAGGCGGGAAGAGGCTTAGGCCGCTTTTGTTGATGCTTGTCTTTGACGCTCTAGACGGAAAGGATAGGGAGTCCGCCCTTGACGTTGCCTATGCACTTGAGCTTGCACATAACGCAAGCCTAGTCCACGACGATATAATTGACTGGGACTACTATAGGCGCAGTAGGCCAGCGCTCTGGCGACAGATAGGAATTGGAAGAGCAGTTATTCAGGGGCACAGAATTATCAACACTGCATTTCGAACCGTACTGGACAAGGGAGTTGAGATTACTAGATTATTTCTAGAGGCTTGGGAAAACTCTTCATTCGGAGTATTAGAAGAACTGTTCTCCTCGACCCCACCATCCAAGATGCTATATCTCAGGATTATTCAGGAAAAGACTGCTTCACTCTTCGCCGCTGGAGCTGAGTCGGCGGCCGTCCTAGCGGGCTCCTCGGAAAAGATGAGAAATCTAGCTAGGAGGTACGGACTACTCGTCGGCACCGTCTACCAATTAGCAGATGATTATGTAGATCTTAGGCGCAATAAGGGGTTGATAAGAGTCATTTTGAGGCTTAGAAATATTGACGAGGCCGTAAGGAAGGGCTACATCGCGCTTAAGGAGGGGAGGCTTCTACGCTTCTTAGAGATCATACAGCAATCAAGCAGGTTTTACTCTTTCATTACAGAGCTTCTCAGGGAATGTTACGATGAGATTGATAAAATTGTCGACGCAATGGAGATTAAGGAGGAATATAGACCCTTGCTAAAAGAGTTTCCAAGATTCTGCGTAGAACAAATGCTGAAAGAGAGTAAGTAATAGTCCTTGATTTAAGTATATTATAGTCAACGAGTCATTGAATAGTCAGTGTTGGGACATGGCTATCGAGGGATTATTAGAGATAGCCACCGCGTTATCACTCTCATGGCTAAGGCTAGGAGCAGCCCTGCTCCTATCGATAGCTATGTCCCTCCTAGTCGGCATCCCCTCAGGCCTCAGTAGAGGCGTAGAGCGGTTAGTCCTTCCCATACTTGACGTCCTCCAGAGCGTCCCAATACTGGGTTTCTTCCCAATCGCTGTCTACTTCTTCATCTCTATAAATCCGATACTTGGTCCGGACCTTGCCTCTATCTTTCTTATATTTACTTCTACTTTCTGGAATATGGCGTTCGGCGTATACGAGGGCGTAAGGGCCATTCCGCCAGAGCTATACGAAATTTCTAGAATAGTCAACCTAGGCATCTCTAAGAGACTACGCCAGATCATAATTCCAGCATCTATTCCGAGGATAATTTCTCAGCTCCCTCCCTCGATAGCCAATGGGCTTTACTTCCTGACCGCGAGCGAGATCATCTCGTTCGGGGAGAAAGAGATTAGCGTAGCCGGGGTGGGCTCCCTAGTCGCCACATATGTGAGGAAAAATGACGTTACAGGAATAGTCATAACCGTAGGCTCGCTAGCCCTCAGCATAGCGCTCATATTCACCCTAATAGTTAACCCATTAATCACTTGGGCAGAGAAGTTTAGGTTCGAGACAGTAACTACGCCCAGCAGGCCCGGTAGGGTGACACTTGGCCCTGTTAGGAGGATCTTCACGACGGTGAGGACGCGTATTCCATCGATGAGGATGCAGCTTACTCTTCCGAGTGTCTTTGTCCACGTTGGACACATGCCTAGACATCTATCCCGCTTCATATTCATAATGGCTATCAGTGCAGCAGCGATATTTTTCTTGACAGTCTCTTCGAGCTACATCTCTGACGTGCCGAGAATACTCATGGGTATCTGGCTCATGATTAATGAGATGGGATACATCCTGGTACTCAACTCGGTTGGCATGTCATTTGTCAGGATAGCCATTGCCATCTTCTTATCCCTCCTATGGTCAATTCCCGTGGCCTACATAGTCGCTAAGAGCGATAGGCTCAGGAGGACCGCCCTCCCAGTCATACAGATAATCGCCTCGATGCCTGTACCGATCTTCTTCCCACTCATAGCTGATGCATTTCTATCATCAAGAGAATTTATCGAGCTGGGATCAATATTGCTGATAGTCTTGGGCACTCAGTGGTACATTTTTTACTCCCTTGTGGGTGGATTTTTAAGAATTCCTACAGAGTACCGAGAGCTCTCCAAGAGCTATAGTCTAGGCAGGCTGAGGGAGCTATTCATAATCTATATTCCGTTTGCCATGCCCTCACTGGTGACTGGCCTAATTACTGCGACTGGCGGAGCATGGAACACCCTCGTAGTCGCTGAGCGCCTCGTCATCGGTGGACGGGTCTTTGAAACAAGTCTCCCAGGGCTTGGAAAGCTACTCTCGCAGTACACCGAGATGGGCTCAGTCTACGGCATGGCCGTGATAGTCTTCGTCATGACTGTGATAGTCGTCGCGTTTAATA
>Ga0105162_1002190_pt1 | contig 10470 bp, 11 predicted proteins | sample JNZ201metaG_FD_81532 | JGI IMG/M metagenome (GOLD analysis project Ga0105162, IMG submission 81532) | Hot spring microbial communities from Jinze hot spring, China to study Microbial Dark Matter (Phase II) - JNZ 20120812A | ecosystem: Environmental > Aquatic > Thermal springs > Hot (42-90C) >...
CCCTAAGACATACGCTGCCTCTATAGACAGAGAGATGATCCTCTACGCGAAGGAGAAGGGTATTGAGCCGCTGAAGGAGGGGTTCGTCGGCGGCATATACGCCCAGATACTGAAGGAGGGTTACAAGGCTAACTTCCCGGCTCTCGCTCTGCTATCAGAGTGTTTCCTGAACTACCCGGATCCCGGAGCCTCCGCCTCGACTCTTTTAGCGCTATCTAAGGTGATGGGGCGTGAGATCGACGTGAAACCTCTCCTCGAGCAGGAGGAAGAGATACGAATGAGGCTCAGGGAGATGATGAGGAGAACGCTGGAGACGATGAGAGGCACTGGCAAAGAGTACGAGTACACGATTCCGGCCTTGTACGTTTAGGTGATGGGTTATGGAGGAGTGGATAAGAGAGTACTTCGACGAGGTTCTGAGAGAGTTTAGGAGGATACGAGAGAGAATCGATAGTTTGGAGAGAAGCTTTTTCCCCACGTTTTTCGGCGCTGAAGAGAAAAGCACGGTACCGCTCTACGAAGTCCGCCGCTACGCTGACCGCGTGGTTGTTTGTGCCGATCTTGCCGGAGTAAAGAGGAAGGAGGATATCGACATATCTCTCGAGGGAACTACACTAAGGATAGAGGCTAAGCTGCAAAGAGCTTTTACCATGAGCGACTTCGTCTTCGGGAAGCAGGGCATCGAGAAATACCGGCTCGAGGTACCGCTTCCCGAGAGTGCTGATCGCGATGCTATCAAGGCTTCATTCAGAAGAGGTATTCTTGAAGTAGTGATACCGCTTAAGCAGAAACGCGTAAAGATAAAGGTTGAGTAGGCTCCTCTTCTGCTGATCTTCAGCTTCACAGGATTCTTCACTTAATGGACCTTAACCTTTCGAGTAAATCCTCGACCGTCTCTATGCGAGAAACAGCGAGCGGAATCCCCTCACGCCGAGCGATCTCGACGCCGAGCTCGTCAACTTTTTTCACTCCGTGGAGAACTACGAGAGCTGGCCTGAGGCCCCCCATCCCAGCCTGCATCGACTTTATCGCCACCATAGGGCTGCGGCCGTAAGACACACGTGTGAATATCGCTGCGCGCTGCGTCGTAGCACCGTAAAGCTTCACGTAATCGTAGGATGGAACGTCCAGCACTAGCTTGATGCTGTCGACTACAGTGTAACCAATTAGGGGGGCTGACATGTAAGCGGTGCCGGTGATGAGGTCTGCTGAAATGTACTCGCAGAAGCGGGCTAGAGGTATCGGTATGGTAAACTCCCTCATCTCGAGTACAGCCTCTCTGAGGTGCTCTGAACCGAGCAGGATTCTACGAAGACCTGTAAGGATCACCCCACCCTTCTCGATATCTCTGAGAATAAGGCTCTTCACGAAGCGTGTGACGAACTTCGCACCGGGAGATTTTCGCCTCCCGCTCTCGTAATCGCTTATTACGGACGCGGAAACACCCATCAGGGCTGCAACCTCGACCTGTGTTAGGTTAAACCTCTCCCTCCACTTCCTCATCTCCAAGCCGGGGTTCTCGGAAACTATGATCTCCCCAGCTATCTTCGCGGCGATTTCCCGTAGAGCGGGATCCGAGAGAATGTCGGCCTTCTGCCCCATACCTCAAGGTAGTTAGACAACTGCTATAAAAGTCTTGACTCATTGTCGATCAGCGAGAAAGAGGTATATTCCACTCTTACGCGAGTGTGTGGGGCTATGAAGAAGCTCGGAAGGTCCGCTCGCGTGAGGAGCTCGTGCAGGTCGGAGCCCCCGCCTCCGGGCAAACTTCCTGCTGTGAAGCGATTTGAGTTCTCGGGCACCTGTAGTGTGAAAGGCCCAGGCACCTCTCGCACAACCTTGTGAAGCTGCAGGCTCCACCCGCCTTTACGGCACCAGAGAGCCCGTGAAAGGGTGCAGTATCGTAATACTGTTAAGATTTAACAGCTCCTTTTAAGCCAGTGCAGAAAGACTTAATCGGTAAAGATGACCGTCAGAGTCGCTATCAACGGGTTTGGTAGAATCGGAAGGAACTTCTTGAAGGCTGCACTGAGGAACGAGGAGTTCGTCAGAAACTTCGAGGTTGTAGCTGTAAACGACTTGACGGATGCTAAGACTCTCGCGCACCTCTTTAAGTACGACTCGGTTTTCGGCAGGTTCAATGGAAGAGTATCCGTGAAGGACAACGCCCTCGTTGTGGAGAACTGGGAGATGACCGTTCTGAGCGCGGCCGACCCCTCTCAACTCCCCTGGTCGAAGCTAGACGTGGACATAGTTCTCGAGTCTACTGGCAGGTATACTGACCGCGAGAGCGCATCAAAGCACCTATCCGCGGGAGCGAGAAAAGTCGTGATCTCTGCTCCTGCTAAGAAACCGGATATCACAATAGTGATGGGGGTTAACCACGAGAAGTACGACCCGGCGAAGCACCACATAGTTTCTAACGCTTCCTGCACCACGAACGCCTTCGCCCCTGTAGTGAAGGTGCTGCACGAAAACTTCGGCATAGTGGAGGGCATGATGACCACTGTTCACGCGTACACTAACGACCAGAGGATTCTCGACCTGGTTCACAAGGACTTGAGGAGAGCGAGAGCCGCAGCTGTGAACATAATTCCAACTTCCACGGGGGCTGCGCAGGCGATTTTCGAGGTTTACCCCGAGCTCACCGGGAAGCTGTCAGCGCTAGCCATCAGAGTGCCGGTAGCGGACGGATCTCTGGTCGACTTTGTTGCTCTACTCAAAAGGGAGATTACGAAGGATGAAATGAACGCCGCCTTCAAGAGGGCTGCCGAGACGGATCTCAAAGGCATCCTAGAGTACACTGAGGAGCCGATTGTGAGCTCCGACATCATCGGAAACCCACACTCAGCTATTTACGATGCTGAAGCCAGCGACGTCGTGGGAGGTAAAGGCAACATGGTTAAGGTACTGGCCTGGTACGATAACGAGTGGGGCTACTCCTGCCGCCTCGTGGATCTAATGGTCTACATGGCAAAGAGAGGCATTAGATTGTAAAATCGTAGAGGCACAGCTCTCGGCTGAAAACTATCTTACCTTCTCTTTCCCCGTATCTTATCTCGAGAATTCTGTGGAAAGGTATATACTTCTCTTGAGAACCCGACGCGATCAGCAGGCCGTCCCTCCCCACGCTGACCACATCGCTTCCTCTGAACTCTTCATACCCTTTGGGCGACCCTCGAGAAATGAAGCGAACCACTACTAGCTCCTTTCTCAGCTGGGAATCCCACAAAACTCTTGCGAAAAAGTTTCTCATGGGGTTCTTCACCGGAACAGCACCCTCCTCCTGTAGCCCACCTCCAGCAAGTGCTTGTGCACGGGTTTCAGTTTACGCTTCATCAAGCGGCTCAGGACTATGTACCTATCGTCGACAGTTACCTCCAGCTCTCCGCCTCCCGTGAACCGCTTAACTACGCTTTTAACTTCTTCAGGATCGACTTCCGTCTTTTGACGGGGGCAGCCAACAGGGCACTCGGTGCAGAATTTCCCCTCGATGAAGTCGAGGCCGGGGCAAGGAGCTCTAAGCGAGTCGCGGAGGTATGCTGTGAAATTGTTAGCGCAGCAAGCGCTTAAGAAGGGCACCAGCCCCTTCTCCCTAGCGACGTTTAGGACTTTTCTCTTTAGATCCTCCATCGAGAGAGGAACCTGCTCACCCCTCTGCGGGGGCTTCTTTATCCTAGCCTCCACCTCACTCAGGTTGACTCCCAGCTTTTTGAGCCGCGTCAGGTTTGTGGCCGTGGCTCGAAAACCTCCGACAACAACGCCTACAGCTCCGCTATTTTTAGCCTCGACGATGATATCCTCCACGTCGTCCAGGTTCACTCCGGGTATCAGGGGGCGCAGGAAGAGAATCGGCTTGAGGCCGCTCTGCCTGAGCCTCTTGATGGTGAGAAATCTCTCCTCGGGGCTGGGCGCGTGTGGCTCGAGAACCTTATGGTTCTGAAGAGAAATGACGGTGACGAGCGGGCTGAGCGGCAGTTTCATGGCTGCTAGCGCTCTCACGTGCTCCTCGCTCAGCAACGCCTTGGTCGAGAACTGGACGGCGTTCCCCAAGTACTTCGAGAACGCTGCCAGGTACTCTAGAGTCTTCCTCGACCCTCTCTCGTCGACAAAGGGCTCACCTACGCTCCCAACTGCGATCAGGGATCCGAGCCTACCCGGTAAAAAGTAGCTGTTAGACAGCAGCGCGTATGTGATTTCTTCACCCCTAAGCCCATAGGGGCTAGCTGACGAGAAACTGATCCCCATGTCCGGCAGGTAGCAGTAGTTGCAGGCGAAAGTACAGCCTAGAACGGAGTGAACCGTAAACCCGCAGGGCCTTGGCGGCTTTCTAGCGTGATAGTCGTTGCGCGCACGCGTGGCGCTCTCCTCCGGCAACTTTGCTTCGAGCTCGAGCTTGAGAAACTCGCGCCTGTATAGCAGCTCGGCTAGCGACAGCCTTAGCGTAGCCATGCTCCGCGGTAGAGCTCTGCTGAAATAAAAAAGTTGTACGTGCGCACTACCTGTACTTGGGCCTCAGGCTGACTCTCCTAGGTAGGGAGCAGCTTACTCTAGGATATCCCTCAAGCTCCTTAGCTAAAGCGGCTTTAAGCTCCTCTAGCGTCATCTCCTGTTGTCCAGCCCCCCTGACTCTGATGCTCAGCTTGCCGCTTTCAACCTCCTTTTTGCCGATTACGACTATGTAGGGGATCCACCTGGTCTCGGCTTCCCGAACTCTTTTCGCCACGCTCTCCTCCCTGTCGTCGATGTCTACTCGCACGCCAACCTTCTCAAGTTCATCTGCAACGCGCTCAGCGTGCGACAGAAACTCGCCGGAGTAAGGTATGAGCCTCACCTGAACCGGTGCCAGCCACAGGGGCAAGCGAGGCTGCCTACCAGCGCGCACCTCCCGAGCCGCTGTGTCGAACACGGCGAAAATGTACCGCTCCACAGACCCCAGTATCGCCGTGTGGATGATGACCGGGTGCTTCTCCTGGTTGTCCTCGTCAGTATAGAGTATGCCGAACCTCTCCGCGTTACCCACGTCTATCTGGAAAGTCCCTATCTCTCTGGGCCGACCCAGCTCGTCGATAATGTTATACTCGATGTTGAGAACCCAGTAGTACTTTCCCTCGGGAACGAAGTGCAGCAGTACAGGCTTCCCCTCCCTACGAACCAGCTCCCCCAGAAACTCCCTCTCTCTTTCGAGGAAACTCCTGGTCAAGTTGTATATCGAAACGTAGTCCCTACCTAGTTTACGTATCTCCTCGTATATCTTCTCGTGAACTCTGAGCGAGACTCGCTTAGCCTCTTCCAAGTCACGGCAGAAAATATGCAGGTCGGGCATTAGGAACTTTCTCAGCCTGAAACAGAGAAGAAGCTCCCCTGGCTGCTCGAGCCTGTAGCTATCAGCTAGCTCCAGCACACCGAAAGGTAGGTTCCGGTAGCTAATGCTCCAGTCCTTCACCATGGCAAACTGCTGGTGGCAGGCCGCGTAGCGGAGGATCAGATCCTTCCCGTCAACCTCCATCTGGTACAGTCTATCTCCGAAAAGCTCCGCGTGCGTTCGCACAGGCTTGTAGTCTAAGTTGAAGGTGTTGGTGCCTCTTACTCTGTAGACAGGTATACCGAGGCTTTGCGCGCACCGCCACGCGTATTCGGCTACAGCCTCCACCATGATCGTCGCCTCGGGACCGTAGCGCATGTGCCCGAGGTCGCTCATGGGCTCCCACTCGAACCCGAACTTCTTGCAGAATTCTAGGTAGAGGGGCTCGCCCCCCTCCCGCTTAGCTTTGAAAACCTCTGCTTCGAGCAGCCGCAAGAACTCCTGGGGAAGCCCCTCCGCGTCAAGCTCCTCGATGGGAACCAGCCTCCCGTCTGGAAGAAGAACAGCGTAGTCGGGGTAGCCTGGCTTGGGCTTCTCCCCCGGGACTATCGTTCTCGACAGCTCTGCAAGAGGGTGTCCATAGCACTCGAGCTTGAAGCGCTTGTACCAGCCGAAAGGCGCGCGGGAAACCTTTACTCCACTCTTCGAAACAAGCTCCTCTAAACGCTGAAGGATTTGTTTAGCCTCACTCGGCGGTGCAAGCTTATCTGAAAGGTGAGCATAAGGGTAGATGACAACGCTGCCGGCGCCAACCCTCTTAAAGACGTCGAGAATCTCGCCCGCAGCCTTCTCGACAGTAGAGCTGTCGCTCAAATCGCCCTGCTCCACGCTCACGAAAACTACTAGAACGTTCTCGGCGGCGCCGTGCCTGTTCCCGTCGAGTGGGTCTGCCTCCTGGAGCGCGCGCTGCCTTGCCTCGTACTCAAAACTCTGAGCGTGAATTAGCAGCAGCTTCAAGACTTAAGCACCCTAGCCCCTTTGAAAACAGGGGGTTAAATACCGTACCGGATGCTAGAGCTTTACAACCACCATGCAGACCAGCTCCTGGCACCTAGCGGTAGCTCTAGAAAGCGTGTTCCAGCGCTTGCGGAGCAGGTAGAAGTAATCATCGCAGCTGCCTAGCCGCAGGCTAGCTGTCTTCTCCCAGCTCTCCCGCTGCGGAAGCATCTACCAGCGGCTAACATCGAATTCAAACAAAGCTCAACCTCCTGCTAGGATCTCTACTCTACCAGAGATCTCTCGCTCGTGACCCGAACTTCTTGATCTTGTCCCGGATCTTGCTCTCGATCTGTTTTTCCAGAACCTTCGCCTCCTCCTCTATCGAGGCATCATCCTCGCTCGCAGCTGGCGCTAGCGCTTCCACCTTAAGCCTGCACGTGCCGTCCGGGAGGAGCGCGTGCCTCGAGCAGCCTGCAAACTGGCACTTGAAGCCTATGCAGGCGTCGCCGGTCCAGGAGCAGAAAGCCTCGACTCTACCACCACGTCTGCGGTAGATTATAGCCTCCTTGTAGCAGGTGAACGCCCTAAAGGGGCAGATCGGCGAGCACTGACTATCGGAAGCTAGCATGTGCGCCCACTGCCCTGAAGCAGACCACTCACTTGATTATTTGCTTTATGCCTCGTCTCTAGGCGCTGCGCCAGGTCTCCTAAGCCGCGCTCCCTCAGGAAGGCGAGAAGCTCGCTCAGCGTAGGTGAGGAGTAAGCCCCAACTCGAGTGGCTTTCAAGGCACCTGCAGCGTTGGCTACAAGTAGGCACTCTTCGAGAGGTAGCCCCAGCTTCCAGCACAACAGGAAAGCTGCATCGAACGAGTCCCCAGCTCCCGTCGTGTCGACGGCCTCGACCCGGAAGGCTTCCGCGCGCAGACCTGCTTGCGGCGCCTCGGACCCCCTCTCCCCTCTTTTCAGGATAATCAACCCGGCAAAACGCTCTACAAGCAGGTCGCCGCCCAGCGCGGTGAACTCTCTCTCGTTCAGGAAAAGAACATCGGTCGAAGCGAGCACTCCCCGTAAAGCCCCGAGCCCCTGCTCAGCGACGGTTAACCCCGGGTCGTAGCTGGTAGTTAAGCCCAGCCTCTTCGCCTCGCTGAGAACCCAAGCCGAGAAGTCGGGATTGGTGCTGCTCAGGTGGAGGTGGTCGAAGCCAGATAACTCTTCGATACTCAGGGATCCGGGTTTCAGCTCTAAGTTAGCTCCACGCAGAGCTACCATGGCTCGCCTGCCCAACTTGTCCAGTAAGACTACCACTGTTCCCGTGGGTTTGTCTACGGCTTTAACACCACTCACGTCTACACCCATGCCTCTAAGCCCTTCGAGAACACTCCTGCCGGCCTCATCGCTTCCCACGAAGCCGAAGAGACGCACCCGAGCCCCAAGCTTCGCAAGCGCGGCGGAAACGTTGCACGCAGCACCACCCGGTCTAGAGAAGTGCTGCTGGGCTTCCACCGCTTCGTCAGGCTGAGGTATCCTGCCCACGATGAAGTAGAGGTCGAGGTTCAGGTTTCCCGCTACCGCGAAGCGGAGGTAGCCCCTCAAAACGGGCACCTTAACGTCGTGACGTAACCAAAGTATTTTTACGTCGCGATTAAACCAAGTGGCGGGGGCTGTGGGCGAAGATGCTCAGAAGCTTGCAGAGCTGAAAAGGTACCTTGAGCGTAGAATAGAGGACCTGAAGAGGGAGCTAGAGCTGCTGGAGGCCACTGTGAAGCTTGTTGACGCCGCTCTGTCTTCTGCGAGCTTCGTAAGAGCTTCAGAGCTTGCCGCTCGGCAGGCACAGCCGGCTGCACCACCTAGGCAGGCTGAAGCTCCGCCCCAGAGGCAGGAAGCACCTCTCAGCGAGATGGTAGTTACAGCTATGACAACCGGGGAGAAGCTGGCGAAAGTTAACGTTTACCCGACACGCATCGAGGTCACTTTCCTCAGAAGCTTCTCAGCCTCTACGCCACCCTTCGAGAGCTTCTTCGTGAGGAAGGTTCTCGAGGGGTACAAGAAGAGGGATGAGGATCTCATCCTCAGAGGGGAGAAGAGACCTGAAGAGGGGTTTGATTACGTGATCGAGGAAGAGAACGGGAACTTGAAGAGGATAGTGATTACGAACTACGGTGATAGGAAAGTTGCGGAGGAGATAAAGAGCACGCTGCGGTGGACGCTGAACAGGATGCTCGCGAGAACCTAGCTTGGTAGGGCAGTTTTCCTCTGAGCTTTGTACATCTCCACGAGCTCGTCCTCTGTCGTCGCCTGCTCGGGTTTTTTGTCGAGCCTGTACCTGCCCGTGAACCTGGGAAAACGAATTGCAAGGCCTGCTCCCTCCTCGAGGGCCCCCAAAGCGCATGTGTGAAGAGGGCTCAAAGTGATCTCGGCTCCTATAACCTCGAGAACAACGGCCGGTACAAACCAGACGTCAGCGTCCATTTTCGAGAACACTCTCGGGTGCCTGTGGGGTATCCGGTAGGGCTCAAGCAGGCTAGGTAGCTTTGCTAAGTCTTCGTCGGTGAAACCGCTTCCAACTTTGCAGACAGTCTTGAAGACATCGTTTTTGGGGTCATAAGCCGCCATGAGGAGAGCGCCGTACGCGCCAGCTCTCTTACCGCGGCCGTGGAAAGCGCCCACGACGACTAGGTCGACAGTATCAGTCATCTCCATGCGGTAATCGCGCTTGAACTTGATCCAGAGCCAGCCTCGAGCCCCCATCTGGTAGACGCTCTGCTGAGCGAGAGACTTGCACATGATACCTTCGCAGCCATCGCTGACGGCTTCTTCGAAGAAGAGGACTAGCTCCCTAGGGTCCGAGACCACCTTAGATTTCGAGAGAAGGAGGTTCTCGTCCCCCTCGGGCACGATGCTCTCGAGGATCTTCCTTCTCTCGGAGAGAGGCCTATCGATCAGCTCCTCCCCGTCGACGTAGATTGCGTCGAACAAGTAGACCTTTACCGGGTACTCTTTCATAGCTCTTTCAACGTCGTACTTCCTCCTCCTGTGCATGAGCTCCTGGAAGGGGAGGAGGTCCCCGGTATCAGGACTGTAGGCGACGATCTCCCCCTCTACGATGCACTCGCCCGCCTTCAACCTCTGCATGCTTTCGACAACATCCGGGTAGTGGTGGGTAATGTTCTCGAGCCTTCTGCTGAAGAGAAGCACCTTATCGCCTTTCTTGTGAACCTGGACTCTCTCCCCGTCGTACTTGTACTCCGCCAGGCAGGTTCCGCCGAGCTTGGCGAGAATCTCTCTGGGGTCCGCGAGCCTCTCGGCAAGCATGGGTAAAACTGGTATGCCTACGGTAACCTTGATGTTTCTCACAGCGTCAAGCCCTTTCTCAGCTAGCAAACGGGCAATGTGGCCGAGGTCTGGGTGCTTCGTGTAAGCCTTCTCGACCACGTCGCGCGCCGCTTTGCTGCCGGTGAAAGCAACCGCGAGGGCGTCCAGGATCGTCATGTCGGCGATGCCGAGCCTTAGCTTGCCGGTCACCGTCCTGACGATATACTTAGCTTCCTTCGGCTTCGCGCTCGATAAGAGGGAGGAAAGCGTCCCCACCTTGACCTCCTGAGCACCCTCTCCGCTCGCTAGGGCTATACGCATCAGCGCGTTGTAGACCTGAGATACTGTGAGCTCCGCTCGCTGCTCCTCAACACCCAGGAAGCCTAGGAGGCTTGCGCTCTGCTTCGGCTTCGAAAGCAGAGTCTCAGCCACGAGGCCGGCGTCTCCAAGCTTCTTGTAAAGCTCCTCAACAGTCGAGAGCGGTATTCCTCCGGCTTTCGCGATCGCGCGGAGGCACAGCTTCTCCGCTACCCCCAGCTCAACTCCCTCGAAGTCAGGCCTCAGCTGCCCCTGCGTGAGGTAAATGACCTTGTCAAGCACTTCGGTTGGAGTCTTTTTGAAGAGCGCGACAAGGTAGTCGGTCATAGCTATCCTGCTAGTGGTCTCCTCGATCTTCTCGTAGAAATCTACTAGAACGCTGTACGGGAGATCGCTAGCCACCTTCTCCCCTTAGGGGAGGCACGGAAGTAGGAAATAAGGATAGCGCTTAGCGCCTACCTCTACCGCATGGCGGTGAGTTCGGGTCGGGGACAGGTATGTGGAGAAGCCTACAGCGGGAACGCTCGGGGTTGAAG
>Ga0105162_1002193_pt1 | contig 10461 bp, 5 predicted proteins | sample JNZ201metaG_FD_81532 | JGI IMG/M metagenome (GOLD analysis project Ga0105162, IMG submission 81532) | Hot spring microbial communities from Jinze hot spring, China to study Microbial Dark Matter (Phase II) - JNZ 20120812A | ecosystem: Environmental > Aquatic > Thermal springs > Hot (42-90C) >...
GGGCTGTAGCTCAGCTGGGAGAGCGCGTGAATCGCACTCACGAGGTCGGGGGTTCGAATCCCCTCAGCTCCACCTTAAAATTTAATACCCACCAAAAGCTGGGAACGGGAGTAGTAAGCCATCCCTCCAGAGAGCTGGGGTAGGTGTGAACCCGGCACTGGCACCCGAGGGAGTGCCTTAGGCTGAACTCGCCCGGGAGCTGCGGCGGTGAATTTCAAGTAGCCGCTGCCGGCTGGCAACCGTTATCCTGCCCAAAAGTGGGCGGAAATTCTATTTCCGCCAAGCAGGGTGGTACCGCGGAGGAAAAACCCTTCGTCCCTGAGGCGAAGGGTTTTTTTAATACCAGGCCCAGGAGGGTTCTATGGAAACACCAAAATCCCAATGGATATGGTTTAACGGCAAGCTTGTGCCCTGGGAACAGGCTACAGTCCATGTTTCTGCCCATGTTTTGCACTACGGTTCATCAGTCTTTGAAGGGATAAGGGCTTATGAGACCACCAAAGGCACTGCTGTATTCTGCCTTGATGACCACATCCGTCGCCTCTTCAATTCCTGCAAAATATACCGCATGGAAATCCCTTACTCGCCAGAGGAGCTCAAAGAGGCCATATTGGAAACAATAAGAGCGAATGGACATCGTTCCTGTTACATTCGCCCCATAGTCTACAGAGGGGCCGGCGGCTTTAACCTTGACCCCCGTTCTTGTCCCGTTGAGGTGGCTATAATCACTATAGAATGGGGACGCTACCTTGGAGCCGAAGCTATTGAGAAAGGCGTGGATGTGGGAGTAAGCTCCTGGCGCCGTATGGCTCCCGATACCTTCCCTGCTGCAGCCAAGTGGGGAGGCCAATACCTCAATTCCCAACTCATCGCCATGGAAGCCCATGACCACGGTTACGCTGAGGGGATAGCTCTGGACATAAACGGATACGTGAGTGAAGGCAGTGGGGAGAACATTTTCCTGGTTTACAAAGGCATAATTTACACCCCACCGTTAGCTTCTTCAATACTGGAGGGGGTGACCCGCAAGGTAGTTATTACCCTGGCTTCAGAACTGGGCTACCAGGTGCGCGAAGAAATGATACCTCGTGAAATGCTTTACATAGCCGATGAGCTCTTTTTCACTGGCACCGCCGCTGAGATAACCCCAATCCGCTCGGTTGATGGCGTAATCATTGGCAATGGGGAAAGGGGGCCCATTACCAAGAGGCTTCAGGAGGAGTTCTTCGCCATAGTGGAAGGGAGAAAAGAGGACCGTTATGGCTGGCTTACTTACCTTTGAGAGGAGGTGGAATTATGGTGGACAAATACATACCGCAAGAGATAGAGCCTAAATGGCAGAAGCGCTGGGAAGAGGACAAGCTCTATCACACTACTGAAAGGGACGATAAGCCCAAGTTCTACAACCTGGTAATGTACCCTTACCCCTCCGGCGACCTCCACATGGGCCATTGCCGGAATTACGTGATCGGTGACCTCATAGCCCGCTACAAAACCATGCGTGGATATAACGTCCTTAACCCTATGGGGTGGGATTCCTTCGGGCTGCCGGCGGAGAACGCCGCCATAAAGCATGGGATACACCCAAGAGTTTGGACTGAAAGGTGCATTGCCCGGATGAAAGAACAGCTCCGCAAAATGGGGGTTTGCTACGACTGGGACCGGGAAATCTCTTCTTATGACCCCAATTACTACCGGTGGAACCAATGGTTCTTCATTAAAATGTTTGAAAGAGGCTTAGCTTACAGAGCCAAGGCGCCGGTAAACTGGTGTCCATCCTGCAAGACAATACTGGCTAACGAGCAAGTAATCCAGGGGCGGTGCTGGCGGTGCGGTTCCCTTGTTACTAAGAAGGAACTGGAGCAATGGTTCCTGCGGATAACTGCTTACGCCGAGGAGCTGCTAAGGGATCTGGAAAAACTGGAGCGGTGGCCGGAAAAGGTCAAACTTATGCAGACTAACTGGATAGGCCGCAGTGAAGGGGCAAAGGTCATTTTTAAGACCGAGACTGGGGAAGAAATCGTAGTTTTCACCACGCGCCCTGATACCCTGTGGGGGGCTACTTTCATGGTTCTGGCCCCTGAACACCCGTTGGTGGAGAAACTGACAGCACCTGAAAAGAGGAAAGAGGTGGAAGAATACCGGGAATTCGCTTTCCTTCAGAGCGAAATTCAGCGCCTGAGCACTGAAAAGGAAAAAACCGGCCTTTTCATCGGTTCTTATGCTATAAACCCCGTTAACCAGGAACCCATCCCCATCTGGATTTCCGATTACGTGCTCATTTACTACGGGACAGGAGCAGTTATGGGAGTCCCGGCCCACGATGAGAGGGATTTCCAGTTCGCCCTGAAGTTCGGTTTACCCGTTATACCGGTTATTGCTCACCCTGAAGGCAGGGTTAAAAGTTTCGTAAGAAAAGGCACTTACAGGGAAGACTTGCCCGCTGCCCTTAGAGCCGCAGGCTTCCAGTTTGACGAAAGCGGGGGCTCTTTGTTCGTAACTCTGGAGGAAAAGGCTCGGGAGCGTTACATAACCTTAATCCGGGAGTTCATCTTGCCTGGCTCATGGACGGAAGTGATTGGCACAGGTTGGCAGTTCGTCTTCGCCGATGGCGTAATGGATGTTAGTTCTGTAGCAGAAGAGAAGGCCATCTTGAACAAATGCCATGAACTGGAGCCAGCTACTCGGGATAAGCGCACTGTTGCTGAGATGCTTTGGGATGTGGAGTTCTATCGGGATGTCCTCTTCCATGACTCATACGGAACGATGATTAACTCTGGCCCATTGACAGGGACTCCAGGCGAGGTGGCGGTTAGGCGCACTATTGAGTGGCTTGAGGAGCGAGGCCTTGGAGAATTTGCCGTGAGCTACAGGCTCAGGGACTGGCTCATAAGCCGCCAGCGCTATTGGGGCACACCCATCCCCATTATTTACTGCCAGAAATGCGGCATAGTTCCTGTACCTGAGGACCAGCTTCCAGTAATGCTTCCTGAAAACGTGGACTTTACTCCCACCGGAACCGGGGAATCCCCCCTGGCTACTGTTCCTGAGTTCGTCAACACATCTTGCCCCAAATGCGGTGGTCATGCCCGGCGTGAAACCGATACGATGGATACTTTTGTGGATTCATCCTGGTATTTCTTCCGCTACTGCGATCCCCGCAATACCAGCATGCCTTTTGACCCCAAGAAAGCTGCTTACTGGATGCCTGTGGACCAATACACAGGCGGGGTTGAACATGCTGTCTTGCACCTTCTTTACTCCCGTTTCTTCACCAAATTCCTGCGCGATATAGGCCTTAGCCCGGTGGACGAACCTTTCGCCGCCCTCTTCACTCAAGGGATGGTCCTGAAGGATGGGAAGGCTATGTCAAAATCCCTCGGAAACATAGTCTCGGTGGACGAAATCACAAGCACCTATGGCGCTGATACTGCTCGCACCTTTACCCTATTTGTAGCTCCGCCGGAAGTGGATTTTGAATGGACCGAGAAAGGGGTAGAAGGAGCCCACCGTTTCCTCAACAGGGTTTGGCGCCTGGCCCTTGAGGTGGCCGAGGCTACGGAGTTTTCCCCGGAGACCGAGGAAAACCGCAGGGAGCTCCTTCGGGCCATCCACCGGACTATTAAAAGGGTTACCAGGGATATAGAGCGGTTCCACTTCAACACCGCTGTGAGTGCTATAATGGAGCTGACTTCGGCTCTGATTGAATACAAGGATAAGAATGGGGTAACTTCTACCACTCGCGAAGGGGTGGAAAAATTGCTGTTGCTTCTTGCACCCATAGCCCCTCACATTACTGAAGAACTGTGGGAGAGGCTTGGCAAGCCTTACAGCATTCACATGCAGCCCTGGCCTGAGTGGGATGAAGAGCTGGCAAGGGAAGAAATGATCACTTTAGTTGTCCAGGTGGATGGCAAAGTGCGGGATCGCTTCCAGGTCCCGGCCGATATATCCGAGGAGGAAGCCAGAGAGATGGCCCTGGGGAGCCCTAAAGTTCGCCGGCACATTGAGGGGAAAGAGGTAAAGCAGATAGTTTTCGTCCCCGGAAAACTTATCAACATAGTCACAACCTGAAAGCTTTGAGGGCAAGCTTTTAATAAAGGCAAAAAGCTGTGACTTCACGCTGGCTCTATTTTTTGATTTTGTTCTGGCTCTTCGTCGTTCTGGCTTTTTACTACATACCTCACAAGCCTTTCACTTTTGTTAATCTGCAAGCGCTGGGGAAAGCTCTTTCGGCTCTGGCGGGGGGCACAATAACTTTTGCTCTGGGAACGGGAATTGGTTTCCTTATCGCGGGAAAATTCCCTCTTGAACCCCTTCAGAAGTTTATATGGTCGGCAGCAATCGGCCTGGGATTGCTCTCCCTGCTGAGCCTGAGTCTCGGAACGCTGGGTTTTCTGCGCTCTCCGGTAATATGGCTTCTGAGCCTGGTCGGCCTCCTTGTGCTGGGGCCGAAGCTCTGGAGAACCCTCAGGGAACTCAAATTTCCCAACCCCCGAAATCGCTTTGAATCCTTTCTTGCTTTTTATATCCTTCTATCCCTGGGCCTTTCCCTTTTCTGTGCCCTTACCCCTCCCACCGCCTGGGATTCCCTCGTTTACCACCTCACAGGCCCAAAGTTTTACCTCAAGGAAGGTAGAGTTTATCACCCTCTGGATATACCATACCTTGGCTTTCCGCAGTTAGTAGAGATGCTTTTCGCGTGGGGCATGGCCCTCACAGGCGAGAGGACCGCCGCTGTGATCCACTGGCTCTATGGTTTTTTAGCCGCCTTCATCGGATTCGGTTTTGTGGAAAGCCCTTACCTGGTCGGAGCTCTGGTTTTTTCCGCCCCAACAGTTTTCATCCTAGCTGGGTGGCCTTATGTTGACATTGCTCTGCTCGTTTACACAACTTTAACCTTTCAAGCCATTGAGTTTTACCGGGAAACGAGCTCCTCAAAATGGCTCATCCTGGCCGGGATAATGGCCGGCTTCGCCCTCTCGGTCAAGTATACCGCTGTGGCAGCGCTGACAGCCGGCTTTTTGCTCTTATTTGTGATCAACCGTAAAAAGAGGTTGCTCTTTTTCCCTGCAATTGCTCTCCTCGTTTTTTCCCCCTGGCTTGTCAAGAATTTGCTCCTGACAGGCAATCCCTTTTATCCCTTCTTTCTCAGGGGAATTTACTGGGATGAATGGCGCAGGTGGTGGTTCGGCAGGCCATGGACGGGATTTGCCTGCACAGCTCCCTTAAAACTTATCACAGCTTTCTGGGATGCTACTGTATGGGGAGTTGAAGGCCTCAAAGGCTATCAGGCTTCCCTTGGGCCTCTATTCCTGGGGCTTTTCCCCCTCCTGATACTTCCGCAAAAGGAGCGTTTGAAGGTACGCGATGCCCTTATTTTCTTCTCCGTCCTTTATCTATTCTGGCTTTTCGGTTTGGCCTGGAGCTATTTGCTTATGCAGGGGCGCCTGCTTCTTCCAGCGTTTGGAGTCCTTGCCCTGGCTATCGCGGCTGGGGTTAAGGCTTTGGATTTCCTTCCGCCAAAGCCTTTGAATTTCAGCTGGCTGTTGCGGGCCGTCATTGTCTTGGTGCTGATCCTGAACCTGGTGGAATTCTCCATGGATTTCCTTGAGATATCTCCTTTCAAAGTCCTGGTGGGTCTGGAAAGCGAGGAGGAATTTCTTGCCCGTCGCCTCGGGTGGTACATAAAAGCGGTGGAATTTATCAACCGGGAACTGCCTGAAAAAGCAAAGGTGCTTTTCCTCTGGGAGCCCAGAAGTTACCACTGTACAAGGGTTTGCTCCCCGGATTCCATCCTGGACCGTTTCCTTCATTCCCTTTATCTTTACGGATACGATGCCGAAAAGCTGGTCTCAGCCTGGAAGGGGGAAGGGATAACCCACATACTCCTTTACCGGAGGGGCCTTGAGTACCTTGTGGAAGAGGGATTTGACCCTATCGGGCCGGAGGAACTTGAGGTTTTGAGCCGATTGCTGGACCTTTGCCGGAAGGTGGAAGATTTCGGAGGTGCTTACCAGCTTTTCGCACTTCCTTGAAGGGAGCTGAAGAGCTCCACCAATGCCTGCTGGGTGGTGGTTTCGGGGCCAGAGCCTGCCCTTTGCACCCTTACCGAGGCCTCTTCCAGGGGAAGGCCGAGGGCTTGCAGCACACAAATGGCAACCATTCCTGTGCGCCCAATCCCAGCACCGCAATGGATGAGAATGTGCTCACCCCTTTTGAGGCGCATTGCCGCATCTTTTGCAACTCTGACCAGTTCTCCAATGCTCTTGGGAATTCCGTAGTCTTCTATGGGGAAAAATTCCACGGGGAATGGGAATAGCCCCTTTTCAAGTTTAAGGGCATACTGCGGTGATTTTTGCTTTATCTCCTGCAAGGGTGCCAGGCAAAGGACCAAATTTATGCGCTTATCGGCAAACTCTTTCTCATATTTGTCCAGCGGGAAATAAAGCCCTGGCATCTCGCTGAGGAAAAGCTGGCCTGGCACCACATCTTTCAGGTAAACTTCGCGCAATTTGCCTCCTTAATACGAAAAAGCTGGAAGCTCAGGCCATTGCTAAAAATTTTGACAGGGCAAGCAACTGAGCCTCTACTGGATGCCGGAACGCCAAAGGCTCTGGTCTATTATTTTATAACCCAACGGCATTGACCTTTCTCAAACACGCATATCCTCAGGTAATATCCGTCCTGGCCGAAGGAGAAATTCTGGAAGCAGGGCGGCTCGCCATCCTGTATAACAGCTAATTCATCCTTACCCCTGAGAGTTACATAAACCATGTAACGCTGCTGGTCAAAGGCTATGCCTTCCCTAGGGTCAGAGCCGGGACCCATGTCTAAAGCGTGGGGCCGGGCGAAATATTCAGGCCAACCTTTGGGGAGCATGAGAACTTTGTCAAAGGGACCGTCGGTGCTGGTAGTGGTTACATAAATGTGACCAGAAGTGCCTACGTAAGGGTTGACCGCAATCTGGCGCAGAGGAGCTGGAGTTGCATCCCACTCTCTCATTATTGCTGCCCAACCCAGGAATTTATCTTCACTACCGTCAACAGCCACAATGCGGTTGGTATCAATGGTGACTACATAAACCAGGTTGCGGACCGGGTCAACGGCAATGCCATAAGGGCCAGCGCTGTATATGTCTACATCCTTTACGCTCATATCGGGGTAGATCACGGCAATGTGCCCTGCCCCATGGAGGGCTACATAGACTTTGTGAGTGACCGGGTTAACCGCAATCATTGCCGGCTCATCTCCGACGTAAAGGGTCCTGGTGACCACGTCCAGAGAGCCATCTATAACTGAAACGGTATCGCTGCCGTAATTGGCCACATAGATACGGTTAAGGCTGGGGTCAACAGCTACTCCATCAGGGTTATTGCCCACAGGGATAGTCTTTATCAGGGTATAGGTGGAGGCATCAAAGACTGAGACACTGTTGCTCCAGTCATTGGCCACATAGATGTGGTTGTTGGTGGGGTTATAAGCCACACCGTTGGGGTAACTCAGGCCACGGACAGTAGTTATAACACTGTAATTGGTCATGTTGAACACCGTTAAAGTGCCGGCAAGATGGTTCACCACATAGATTTCGCCTTTGTTGTTGTTGATGGCTACCCCATGCGGGGCATCTCCTGTGGAGGCGATGGCCTTAATATAAGGGTAGCATCCATAAGGTGGAGGCGGAGTAAGCGTGGGACATGGCGTTGGGGTAGGCGGAGGAGTAACATAAGTGCATGCTTCCACTGAAACATCATCCAGATACATGGCTGCTCTCCCGAGACCATCGCCATCGTTGAAAACGTTGAAGTACAGGTAAACGCTTTGCCCCGCATAATCCGTAAGGCTGAAAGTGTGGCGTTTCCAGTTAGGGTCGTTTTCATTGCCTTCCCAGAGGACTTTTAACAAACCACCGTCCCGATTGAGGAGAATCACCTGCTGCTTATCCCCCAGATCGCCCTGAGAAATGGGATAATACCAGTATGTCAGGGTAATTGCAGTGTTTGCGGGCAAAGTTATAAGCTGGCGGATGGAAGAGTAGGAGTGGACATCGGTTTCAGTGGGGAGTATCCCCAGAAGGACAGCATAGTTCCCGGAGTGGACAGTGCTTGTGACATACCTGGCAGGGCGAGGAGTTACTCCTGCGATCCAGCCGGTCTGGGTTTCAAAGCCGCCATCAACCACCAATTCCTGACAGGCCACAGCCTCCAGACCTTTGAGCACAAGGGGAAGGTAGACAAAATATCGTGATGGGGTGAAATTAACCTGTGCGGTATCGCAGGCAAAGCCTGCGCACGCGAGCACGCTGGCTGTACCCGGCAAGGTAGAGGTTAGAGTTGTGGTAGCACATCCTCCGGAGGTAAGGTAAGCGTTGTTGCGGTTTACACCGTAAGCTTTGAGAGCATCTGCCGTTACCTGATAGCCGGAAGAAGCGGGATTTTTCTGCCCTGTTACTTTTACCTCCATGGTATGGGCTGCCCAGGGCAATCCTGCAGCCACAGTTATCTCCTGCTGGTAGAAAGTGATAGGGTTATAGGTATCTATTGCGGCATAGAGGTAACCGTCAATGTAAACGTTTGCAATGCCGCCATCTGGCTGCTTCTGGAAAAGCACAGAAAAAGCGGTGCCCGTGTATACCCAGGTAAGTTTATCATCAATTACTCCGGAGCGAACTCCTCCCCCACCGCTGGCTGAAGGGTCTGAATAAGCAATCCAGGTCCCCGTCTTGGTCACCGCCCCGCTTTCCGCTTCTACAGGGCTAACTCCTGAGGGAACAGGCGTTGAATTTATTCCTCCGGGGAAGGAGCCGAGGGTGGTGGTGAAAACCACTACTGTCCCATCAGGGGCTGGGCTGCCTGAAGGATCCTTCACGCAAGCTATAAGGGTGGAGAAAGAAGTTCCATCGGCTGGAACGCTGCTGGGGGAAGCGGTCAGATCCAGGGTATAGGCTGCCAGGGGGACAAAGCTTACCCAATCATACAAAGTCACTGTCATTGGAGCTGTAGCTGTAATGTAAGATATGCCAGGGAAAATAGGTGCCTGGAGGTATGCCTGACCCAGACCGGCGGTTGTGGTCACTCCAAAGGTGGAAAGATTGCCCAGGCTGGCTGCCAGCTGAACAGCAAATCCATTGGGGACATGGTGCCCTGCTCCGTCTACTAAAGCCACTTGCAGGGTAGCCTTAGAAAGCCCATCGGCGGGGAGAAAATGAGGGGTAGCAGTGAAAGAGAAGGTAACCCAGGGGGTATAATTGGCTGTGCCAGTAATCTCCGCACCCCATTGAGGGGAATTGGTCCCCCACCAGTTCCCTACTGCATCTGGCGTAGCTGAACCGATGTCGGACCATTCAAAGCCACCGTTTCCGTAAATAGCATTGTTGTGGGCAGAAGAAGCTGATGAATTGAGGAGACGTATGCCATCGCCATTGTTCAAATAAATGAAATTCTCGCTAATCGTAATGCTAACGACATTTGAGATGTAAAGGCCCGCTTCAGCCCCGTTATGGTGTAAGCGGTTACTTTGGATGATTATGTCCTGGCCACCCTCAATAGCAATGCCTCCCCTTACAGGCCGGAAGGCCAATTGCAGAGGATAGATACCCGATGCAGTAGCGCTAGCAACCTGGCTTTTATAAGCCGAATAGCGGATTTCATTTTCCAGGATGAGGGCATCCTTTTGAAGGGAGAGGTAAATGCCTTCGCCGCCGCAGTTGTTTATCAGGTTGCCATTAACAATATTACCGGAAGCAAGGGCTGCTTCTCCTTTAAGAGCAATGCCCACACCATCGCAGCCATCTATAATGTTGCCCAAGAAAAGGTTGTTGAAGGATTTAAGGAGGTAAAAGCCATGTTCGGCATTCTGGATAATGCATTGGTGGAAAGAACTATTATCAACGGTGCCGAAAACAGCAGCTCCTTCTGAGCCGGGGTCACTGTAATCGCCGATGTTTCGGAAGGTAACTCCAGTTACGAGGTTATTTTTAGAGCCTGCCTCCAAAAGTAGACCATAATGAGCCCATTCAATAACAGCGTTTTCCAGGTGATTATTGCTTCCAAACCAACGGATGCCACTCCAAGCTCTGCGAGTAGGCGTAACCAAATCACTAGTAAAGGTTATAGGGTTGGTTTGGGTGCCTACCGCTACCAGCTTTGAACCAGGCATAATTTCCAGGCCCTGGCTGGGTTGAAATTTTACCTCCACGCCTGCTTCTATGGTAAGCACAGCTGAGTTTTCCACTTTAACCGTTGAGGTTACTATATATGGGCTATTTGCCCGAGACCATATAGTATTGGTCAAGATGGAACCCCCCACATAAGTTGGCCCTCCTGCCGCCGCTGGACCTGAGAGAGCGAACCAAAGGAAGGAGAAGCCAAGCACAGCGCTAAAAATTGCCAGCAAACAAAGCAAAAGTTTGTGTTTCATAGCAGGCCTCCTGGCATACAGTATAGCACCTTTCAGCTGAAA
>Ga0105162_1002194_pt1 | contig 10461 bp, 11 predicted proteins | sample JNZ201metaG_FD_81532 | JGI IMG/M metagenome (GOLD analysis project Ga0105162, IMG submission 81532) | Hot spring microbial communities from Jinze hot spring, China to study Microbial Dark Matter (Phase II) - JNZ 20120812A | ecosystem: Environmental > Aquatic > Thermal springs > Hot (42-90C) >...
AGTAAAAATTGATGAAAAAATAGTAGTGAGCCCAGTTTTTCAACAATACTACCAACTAACGCTGAAACAAAAAGAAGAGTTGGAAGCAATAATAAAAGCTGGTTTGGCAAGTATAGCCACAGCTTTTTCGGACTTAGAGCTCTTGAGACATGATTTGAGAAAATACAAGGAGTTCATGGATTATTACAAGATGATAGAAGTTGGTAAGAAAAAGAAAGATGATAAGCTTAGATTACAAGGTGAGCAATCTCTCAAAGCAATTTTCATAGATCAAGTTGATGCTCATACAGACTTACCAAACCAGCCAATTGCTTTGAGGTCTATAGCTGCAAGATGGCCGACAATTATTGCAGATTTCATGAAGCTTGATGATGAAGATGTTGAACCAAAGAAAATAGCAGAAAAACACAAAGTTTCTGAAGCAGAAGCTGTAATCCTAGCAACAAAAAACAAACTTTATAAGGAATGGAGAGACGAGCTTTTCAAGAAAGCTGTGGAAGAAAGGTTTAAAAGCTTGATCGGATTAGTTGAAGCGAGAAAAAAATCTTATGAAGAATATAAAGAGATGCTTAAACCTACATTAAGAAGATATAAATCCATAGTTGATGGACTTAGCGATCCTGCAATAGCTTCTCTTCTTGAGAGAGCTGCTTTCTGGAAGCCTGAATCTCAAGCGATGTCTTTAGATATTGCTACCATTTGGGCCTGGAAACCTTTTGCAGCTCCAGATAAGTACAAAGCTGTGAGAGAAACTCCTTTAGACAAAATTCCTGCTGAAGAGGCAGGATTCACGCCAGAAGAAATAGAAGAATTGAAAGAAGAAGGATTGTTAGATAAAGATGGGATGGTTAAAGCTTTACCTGTAGAGCCTTCTATAGATGAGGTTGTAAGGAAAATAATTAAAGCTATAGAAAACTCTAGTGAGTATAAAGGAATAAAAATTACTGCTAAAGAGATTTTTAAAGCAAGAGAAAGACTTGTCAATAGATTTGAAAAATCTGTTTCAGGTCTTACAGACTATGAAGCTTGGGTGTTTAGTCCGTACTTCATGTTCTTTGAAATTCCTGTAATAAGAGCTGTTATTCGCTTGCCAAATGGAACTGAAATTGAAGATTTAATGTTTGATAGACTAACGGCTTGGCTTGAAACTCAAAATATAATAATAGGTAGATTGATAGAGCTTGAAGTAAAAGACAAAAAGATTGAACTTTATTTGAAACAAATGTTAGGTGAGGCTGGAGTTTTGGAAAAAGAAGATGGGGGAAAGAAGAGAATAGAAATTGTTGATATCGATGAGCTTGTGAAAGAGTATACAAAAAAGTTTGAAGAAGAAAGAAAGGAAAAAGTAAAGGAGAAAGGAGAGAATCCTGTTGAAAGGATAACTAAAATTTTTGAAAAATTTTTCGAGTTCTTTGGTTTAGAATTGAATTTCTTCAGAGCAAAAGTTCCTTATAAAATTCCTTATGAATTTGCTCTCAAAGAGAGAATAACAAAATACTATTTACGTGAAGTAGCAGCGGCCTGGGGTATGATAGTAAACTTCATAAAATCTTCATTTGGTGCTCCATAGAGGTGAATAAATGGGTTATATCTTAGGGGTTTCAACCGGAGCTTTTGGGGTTGCTGGTGGGGAAGAAAAGCCTCAACTAGCTGGATTGTTCAAGAAAGCTCAAGCAGGAATAACGAAAGGTGTGAAGTTTGTTCAGCTTGATTTAGAGTCGCTTTCGGAATTTGAAGAGCCCGAGCTGGAAAAGAAGATGAAAAAAGATATTAAGGAAAAACTTGGAATAGAATTTGGAATTCATAGCGAAACAAGAGCTTTTGGTGTTGAAGCTGCTGAGCTCGATTCTGCGATAAAGATGGAATATGAGAGGGCTCATGAAAGACTCATTTTGATTTTGAAACATTCAAAAGATATAGGAGCAAAATATGTTTTAGTTCATTCTTCTGAATCAGAACCTTTCAGGCTTTTAGAAAGAACTCTACAGTCTTGTGATTTGGTCGATCCTCAAGGAAATCCTTTCAGGGAATTTCTAACTCAAAATAATTGGCTTTTAAATTGGTTGATTAGCGGAAACAAAGAAAACAAATCAAAAGAAATGATTGAGATTTTGATGAATATTTGGAAAGAAAAAGGGAAAGAGACAGGACAAATAGACAAAAAAGATATAGAAAATGCTTTCAGGGAAAAAGGAATAAAACCGCAAAATTTTTTCTGGCTCGAGCTCTTGAGAGGAAGAACTTTTGAAGAATATTTGCAAGATAGGATAATGAACAGGGTGCAAAGTGAAGAAATATCCAGAGGGAAAAAGTATGTTGAAGCTGAAGAAGCTTTGAAAAATATGATTGATGAAGGAATAAGAAGATCTTTGGAAATAACTTTTGTTGATATTGTGGATTATGTTGTTTCGCTGGTTCAATCGAGAGATTTGCATTATGGCCCAGAGAGATGGGCTTACTATTTCGTTGCAAAATGGATGGAAGAAAACAAAGATCCTTTGTGGGAAAAAATAGTGAATGCTAGCATAAGATTTTTTGCTAAAAGGGATGGTATAAGCGTAGAGGAATGGATGAAGAAAAAAGGGATAAGCCCAGAAAGGCTTACGATAGAAGATGGCAACTTTAGGACAGTTTATGAGATTTGGGTTCCTGCTGTTTCTGCAAGATACATTTATGGCCATTTTTTCCCAACAAGAAAAGAGTATGAAGATCCGAAAAAATATTTGGACGAAGATGGAATGATTTTCGCTTTAGAATCACCAATGGGAGGAAGAGGAATAGAAGAGTGGCTTAGGTTGGCTAATCCTTATCAGTATTACTTTTTGGTTGAAGAAGCAAATAAACAAGCAGGAAAAAATATTTTTGCAATTGCTATGGATTTTGAACACATGCTTAGCTTAAGAATAGATCCGGGAAAAGTTATAGAATTGCTTCCGGAAGACGGAGGCAAATATGTTAGAGTAATACACGCAGGTTGGCCTTCAACTTTAGCCCCAGCCCACTTACCAATAGAAGTTGGTTCAGACCAACAAAAATACTTGTATGAAATGTACTACAAACTAAGGCAAAAAGGTTTTGGTAAAGATAAAGATTGTTACATAATTTTTGAAAGAGGTGGACCAGAAAGTTTTCAACAATCAGTGATTTCATTGCAATTGATTATCAAGTTTTTGGAAAAAGATATACCTCCAGAAAAACTAATTGAATACCCTGAATTTTTCGGTATAGATGTAAAGGAAGTAGCATCAGAAGAAAGACAGAGAACTGTGATAAAAGAACACGCTTACGATCCTTTAAGAGGATTGTTAATGGTTCCAGAAGAAACACATGGCTTCCTTGGAAGAGCTGCAGTGGAGAAGGGAAAAATAGAAGAGTGGAAAAGAGAAAAGTTTAGGTAGAAAGAATACTACAATATAAGTATTATAGTAAGGAGATAAATAAGTATGGACATAAAAAATTTGGAAGATGAATTGGAAGATGTTGAGTTAGCAAAGAAAGAAGACCAAGAACAGGCAGAATTACAAAGAAAAGTTATAGAAAAAGTTGTGAAATTCACTAATGAAGCTAGGAAACAGTATGGTAATTTGATTAAATCAGTGCTAATTTTCGGGTCTGTTGTGAAAGGAACTATGAAAAAGGGTAGTGATGCTGATGTTTGGGTTATACTTGACGACACAGCAACAAAAAGCTCAGAAGATTTGGACAAAGTAAGCTCTCAGCTTTATTTGATAGCTCATGAGCTCAAGGATCTTCACATTCAAATCACTTTGTTGACGGAATTCTGGCAATGGGTTAGGGCTGGCTCGCCTGAGCTTGTTAACTTCTTGAGGTATGGTTTGCCGATTTACGATACTGGTTTCATCAAACCTGTTCAGAGAATGCTTCAAATGGGATTGCTGCCACCAAGCGAAGAAACCATAAAACTGAAAGCAAAAGCAGGAGAAGTGAGGTATAGAAAAATAAAAGCTGACTTGAAGAGCATGATCTTCGAGCTGAGATATGCTGCCACTGATATCATTCAAGCTGTTGTCATGCACTACTACAAAGCCCAACCAGACCAAAAGGCAATACCAGAATTTTTGGAAAAGCTGGTGGAAGAGAAAAAACTGGAGAAAGAATACATAGAGAAATTCAAAGAGCTTGACAAGCTTTGGAAAGATATTGATCACAAGATTGTGAAAGAAGTGGATGCTGCTTATCTTGAGAGGGCTCTCAAGTTGACAAAAGAAATAATAGATAGATTTAAGCAGTTGCTTCCAGAAGAATTAAAGAGTGAGGAATTGCCAGAGGTTGAGTGAAATGAGTTTAGTAGAAGAATTTTTAAAGAAAGTTGAAGCTGCTGAAAAATTTCAAAAAGATTTGGAAGATACAAAAAAGCGATATAATAAATTACGAGAAGAGTTGGAAAATGAAAAAGCAAAGAACTTAAATTTGGAAGAAATTGTTGAAAAACTGGCTGAAGAAGAAAAAAGAGCTAGAGAAATTTTTTTGGAAAAAATTTCAGAGTATGAAGCTTTGCCAACTTCAAACAATTCAAGTAAGTTAGTTGAGTTGTTTTTACAAACTCCAAAAAAAAAAGATTCTTACAAACCATTGGATTTAAGGAGTGAAATAGAAAAAATTTATAAAAGAGGTATTCGTGATCCCGATGCCATTTTTATCGAAATAAGCTCATCTTATTCTTCCCTGGTTTCCAACTTACCCATTGAATCACTTTATTATATAAAGAAAGAAATTGCTAAAGTTGTTGAAGAGAAAAAGAATGGTGGGAAAAATGGAAGATGAAGCAAAAAAAGAAGAAAAGCCAGAAACTAGGGAGCAAAGGCTTAAAGAAGTGGAAGAATTTGCAAAGCAGGTTTTGGAAAAATATGGAAAATACATAAAATGCATAGTCATGATGGGCTCTGTAGCAAGGGACGAATTCAAGCCAAAAAGTGATATTGATATTTTTGTTGTTTTGGACGACACAACTCATGAAATCACTACAGAACTTCAAGAAAAAATTGATGAGGATTTAGAAAAAATTGCTGAAAAGATTTCTGACAAGCTTTCGATCCAACCAAGCTACACTTTAACTGAATTCTGGGACTATGCAAGAGTTTGTCACCCAATAATATACAACTTCATTAAAGAAGGTATAGCTATTTATGATACAGGTTTCTTCTTGCCAATCAAAAGACTTCTTGAAATGGGAAAAATACCTGCAACAAGAGAAGCAATAGAAAGTTATATGGAAGGTGCCCCCAAGAAGCTAATGAGAGCAAAAACTGTAAAGTTGCTAATGCTTGCAGAAGATTGTTATTATGCTATGCTCAACACAGCTCAAGCTGTTTTGATGTTCATGGGCTTGGCTCCTCCTGTACCAAGTAAAGCTTATGATGATGTGAAAAAGTTTTTGGTTGAACCTGGGATTCTTGAACCGGAATATGCTGAATGGCTGAAAGAAATAATTGAAATAAGGAAGAAAATAGAGCACAAAGAACTTATGGATGTTGAAGGAAAGTTTGTGGACGAGTGGATTGAAAAAGCGGAAAAATTTGTCAACAAAATGTTTAGCTTATTAAATGCTTTGGAGATAAGAAAGAGAGAAAAGATTTTGGAAAGAACTTATGAAGTCATGCACAAAGCTGCAATAACTGCATTAAAGAGTTTGAATAAAATGCCTGAAAAAGAGGAAGAAGTTGCTTTAGCTTTTAAGAGAGAGTTTATTGATTCTAAGTTAATAGATCCCTACTATGCTGAAGTGTGGTCTAAAATCGTGAACATGAAGAAGCTTGCTGACGAGAAGAAAATAACGGAAATTCCTGATAAGGATGTTTATGAGATGAGGGAGCATGTGAGAAGGCTTATTCATGATTTGGCTAGAGTTTTGAAGGAAAAAGGAGTGGAAGAAGAAAAATAAAAATTGTTCCACTTCCTTTTTAATAAAAATTTATAGGAAAATAAATAAATTATGCTCAAAATAAGAGAAGCTACTAAAAAAGACTTAAACTAAATAAAAGAGATGAATTGGAAGTTCTTCAATTTTTATTTAAAAAACAAATTTGATGACTTGATGAAAAGAGTGAGAAAGCAAGAGAATGGGGAAGGCGATTTGTAGATAGAACTTTTAGAAGTAAGAGATGGAAGTATTATGTGCAGAGAGTGATGGTAAATTAGTTGGATTTATAAACGGAAAAATTGAAAAATATCCCCCAATTTATGCTCAGAAAAAATATGGCTTTATTTGGCTCATCCACGTGGAAGAATCTTACAGAAATAGAGGAATTGGTAAGAAGTTGCTAAACAAATTTATTGCATGGGGTAAAGAAAAACAAAGTGGAAATCATAGAAACAGTAATCTCACCTTTTAATGAAATTTCTAAAAAGATGCTAGAATCTTTTGGATTTCAAGAAATAGAAAAAAGATACAGATTGAAATTAAGTGTTTAAACTTGATGATAAGAAGAGAAAGCTAAAGCTTAACTTCAACAATTTTTCCATTCGGCTTCTCTTCAGCAAAAATTTGCGCTCTAAACTTGAAAATTTTTGTATTCTTATCATAAATATAATCGGGGGTAAGTCCAGCTTTAAAGCAAAGGTTTTCCAAAAATTCTTGTTTTGTCTTGAAGTAATTCCAAACTTGTGGCAAGAATAAACCAGAAAAAGGCCCATTCTTCAAAATCAAACCATCTTTACCAGCTTCAATCTTTTTGAAATATTCTTTCGGTTCTTTAACTTGAATGAGCTCAGGTTCAGTTAAAATTGAAACTTCAAAAACAATTTTGCTCAATTCTTCTTTTTCTAGAGGTGAAAATCTGGGGTCTTCAAAAGCTGCCGCTATTGCAGCTTTTTGCACTGCTTCGCCTAAAGGATAAATTGGATAAGGAAAGCCTATACATCCTCTCAACTCTTTATCAGGATAAGTTTCTATTGTCACAAAAACTCCTTTCTTGACTTTTAGATCTTCATCAAACTCCTTTTCAACTTTTCTCTTTTCAACAGCTTTCCTTGCAAGTCTTACGAGTTTTTCTCCTTGAACTAAGCTCAACATAATTTAAATTCATAAAAATAAAAAATAAAGGCTATTTTTTCAACTCGAGAATTACCATTCCTGTTTTAAGTTTTTTCAACTCTTTTTCGCTCAATTTTCTCTTCTTAGCTTTTGGAGAAATTATTGCTGAATTTCCAAAAGGGTCTTTCAAGATCAAAGTGAACTTTTCTTTTCCTTCTCTCATCTTTCCAATTTTCTCTAAAAGTTCTTTCACTTTTTCCAATTTCTTGTCTTTTTGTACTTCTATTTGTGATTTCAAAACTCTTTCAATTCTTTCCAAAACTCCTTCAACATTGGTTATAAAGCCCTCTGCTTGGGATCCTGGCTCGATTTTAACACCAAGCTCAGGAATTATGATTGTGCCTGAAGAAGCCCTCACGACTTTTGCAGTTAAATCTTTCTCTTCTTCAATCTCGATTCTATAGCTCAAAGGATCTTTTATCTCCAAATTTAAAACATCGTTGTGCTTGAAACCACAACTTTCGCATTTTAAACTTAAAATCAAAATCTTTCCAAAGTAAGGGATTTCTGTTGTTGTGCTTGAAAACACTAAACTTTGGTTTTTGCAAACAGGACAAGCTGAAAGCTCCATATTGATTTAATAAAGCTTAAATCTATAAAAAACTCAAATTCAATCAAATGTTTGAAAGTTTGCTATCAAGGCTTTATGATACAAGCCCTTTTGATTTGAATAAAGAATTGAATGAAGCTCACGAGAATCTTTCAAAAATTTTCAAATATTCTCCAAACATGCCTGAAATAAAGCTAACAAAGTTTCCAAAAATTTTAAGCTATATCATTGATCCTTTGAGAGGAATTGTATATAAAGTTGTTGCTGAAATAGGCGGAGCATTTGATAAATTGAAAAACAGAATTTACTTAAACATAGACAAAATAAGAGAAAGAAGCGAAAGAATTCCGCTTATTTATCACGAATTAGTGCACAAATTCTTAGAAAGATTTAATCTTCCAAAAGATGTGGAAGAGGGTTATGTTTCTTGGTTAACAAAAAAATTAACCGGGTATGCTAAAGATGCTTACGGCAATTTAAGGGCAAGATTTGAAGGTGTTTACCATAAACTCGGGAATAAAGTTTTTGACCCAAGTTATAGAAATGAAATAATCAACACATTTTATGGACTAAACTAAAAAATTATTCATGAAAATTTTCACTTTGGGTCATAGCACCAGAAGCTTGGAAGAATTTTTGGAAATCCTCTTGAGCTTCAAGATCAAGTGTGTAGTTGATGTGCGCAAATTTCCTTCTAGTAAAAAATTTCCTCATTTCAACAAAGAAAATTTGGAAAGAGAATTAGAAAAAAATGAAATAGAATATATTCATTTTCCTGAGCTTGGTGGATATAGAAAAGAAGGTTATGAAAATTTCAGCAAGAGCAAAGAATTTTCTGAAGCAATAGAAAAGTTGGTAGAAATTGCAAAAGAAAAGACAGTAGCAATACTTTGCGCTGAACTCTTGTGGTGGCGTTGTCATAGAAGATACATAGCAAATGTTTTAGCAGAGAATGATTTTGAAGTGTTTCACATTTTTGACAAAGAAAGAATTCAACACCACAAACTTAAAGATGAAGAAATTGAGAAAAAGATGAAACTCAAGCTTTGGTGTGATAAAAAGGCAAAAAAGCTAAAAGAAAATATATCTCACGAGTGAAAAATATTAACATGTTTACTTTGTTCTTAATCTTGCTTTCAACTTTTTTTGTAAGCTTAATAGCTTTCATTGGCATCTTAACTTTTTTGATGGAAAAGCAATTAGTGAAAAAGGTTCTTTTGGTTCTTATCGCACTTTCAGCAGGAGTTTTGATGGGAAATTCTTTCTTCCATTTGCTTCCAGAAGCTTCAGAATTTTTATCTTATGGAGAAATTTCTTTTTTCACTTTGTTGGGATTCATAATTTTGTTCTTTTTGGAAAAAATAATCCATTGGCGTCACTGTCATGAAGCAAAATGCAAATTTCACAGTTTTGGCTATATCAATTTAATTGGAGATGGAATCCACAACTTTATTGACGGTTTAATAATAGCTGCAAGTTTTATATCAAGTTTCAAGCTAGGCTTGACCACAAGCTTGGCTGTAATTCTGCATGAGATTCCTCAAGAAATTGGTGATTTTGGTGTTTTAGTCTATTCAGGCTTCAGCAAAAGAAAAGCTTTATTTTTCAATTTCCTTTCAGCCTTGATTGCTATTTTTGGTGGCTTGATAAGCTATTTCATCCCTTCTGAATATTTTTTGAAGATTTTGCTTCCCTTTGCTGCTGGCAACTTCATTTACATAGCAGCTAGCGATTTGATACCAGAGATAAGAAAGGAAGCCAGTATTAAAAGATCTTTAGTGGAGTTTGGTGTTTTCTTGCTTGGAATTTTGCTAATTTATTCTTTAGCTTTTGTGTTTTAACTTTTCATATTTTATCTTTCCAGTTATTCTAGAATCTTTAACTTCTATCATTGCGCTTACGGGCTTTTTACAATTTTTGCAAACAGTGTGAATTTCAAAATAACCTTCTTTTATCAACAGCTTGCTTTCAAAATCTTCAAGAGAAAGAACTTCACCAACCCTATAAGTTTTGAGAGCGCGCTGCAAAGATTTTGTTTGCCAATCGTGCTCTTTTTCTTTGTATTCACAATAAGGACATTTGAAATTTGCTGACACAACATCAAACAATCCCATAAAAAAGTTTAACAAAAGATAAGATAAAAACTTTTTGATTTTTTCACTCACTGAGTGAGTTCTAAATCTACATATACATTTCTTGCAATTCTAAAAAATGTGAAAGGTGTGATAGTTCATTCGAGATGGGAAGAAATTTGTGGATGTTGTTAAATTGCTTCCTCCTGCTTTACCTAGTGGGAAGAAAATTCTTTGGAAGCAAGTCGATCCTGAGAGAATTGAAGTTTATGTGGACAAAAATTCAGCAAGAGGTGGTAATGCTGAGCCGATTGTGATCAAGAGATTTATTGAAATAAATGAATTGCTTTTCGAGGGTTTGGGACTAAGATTTGGGGATGGAATAAAATTGCAAGCTGGGTTACCCAAAGTATATGGATTCTCCAATACCAACTTAGAGCTTATAAAGTATTTTCTGAAATTTACTAAAGAAAGTTTTGGGATTGAGCCAAAAGAATTTAGAGTCGCCATAACAATGCCACCAAGCTTATCCAGCAAATTGGAAGAAATTGAATCTAACATCTCAAGAGAATTGAGTATTCCTAGGAAAAATTTCTATAAAACTAGAATTTTAGAAAGAAGGAATAAACCGATAATAGATATTAAAATAAATTCCACGTTGCTTGGTTTAATTTTGAATTTGTTATTTGATAATTTGCAACCACTGTTATTTTCAAATGAACTTTTTTGTGCTGGCATATTAAGAGGTATAATTGCTTCTGAAGCAAACGTAAGTCTTTTACCAG
>Ga0105162_1002196_pt1 | contig 10458 bp, 6 predicted proteins | sample JNZ201metaG_FD_81532 | JGI IMG/M metagenome (GOLD analysis project Ga0105162, IMG submission 81532) | Hot spring microbial communities from Jinze hot spring, China to study Microbial Dark Matter (Phase II) - JNZ 20120812A | ecosystem: Environmental > Aquatic > Thermal springs > Hot (42-90C) >...
ATCAGCTGACCCGGTTCAACCGGCAAGCTCACATTCTCCATAAGATACTTGAATGCAAGAGCTCTCTGAACAGGTACAGACTTACCCCTCCCCAATCCTCGCTTATAAAACTCCGTAATAAGCTTCGCTCTCTCAACGGACAACTTAACCTCACTCTCAACAACAAATTTCCGTAACCGATCAACCCTCTCATTAAGCGGCTTTACAACACCCCTTCTGCGCGTCAGCTCTTTTAAAATATTCACATATTGAGAAGTCATTTTTATGCCTCAGATAAAATATGTGATTCGTATTTAAGGTTTTAGTAATGCACTATGTTTGTTTTTCAGAACCAAGATCTCATTGCCGCATGATTTCTTAAATGACTGCCTGCTAAGTTTGCAAGTTAGAAATATATACTCCTACCGAAGGTCATGATATTAGAAATATGAGCATAAAAAGAGCTTACATCGTTAACACTTGGAATAGCCCTTATGCTGTGCTAAGACCTATTGCATTAAATGATGTAACACTCAAGGATGATTTCTGGGCTCCAAGAATCAAGCAGTGGATAAAGAAATCATTGCTGCTGCAATACCAAATGCTAGAGGAAAACGGTAGGATAGATCGCTTCCGTTGGGCCTCGGGCAAGATCCATAGAAAGCCTGATAAATCAATACATCCATTTGATGATTCGGATGTGTATAAATGGCTGGAGGCATGCGCTTACGCGCTTGCATTATTCCCAAATAATGTGATGTTGCGTGATTTGGTTGATCAAATTGTAGCAGAAGTGATAGACGCACAAGAAGGTGATGGATACTTGTTTACTGAATATAAAAGTAACCCCTCATTTCGGTGGAGCAAGCTTTCACTTGCGCACGCTCACGAACTATATTGCGCAGGCCATTTAATACAAGCCGCCATAGCATTGCATAGATGTATAGGCTCTGATAAACTGCTTAAATCTTCAATTAATTTTGCTGATTTAATTGTAAAAGAATTCGGCCCAAGTAAGCTGGAAAATATTGATGGTCACCCAGGGATAGAGATGGCCTTAGTAGAATTATATAGAGAAATAGGCAAAAAAGAGTATTTGGATGCCGCTATCTTCTTTCTTAATGAAAGAGGTAAGAAAGAACATTTAAAACCCGAGGAGAAGGAATATGTGATAATCTATAATCTTCTTGGAGGAGCTGAATTTTACATAGATCACAAGCCTTACAGAGAATTGCATGAATTAACAGGACATGCGGTAGCAGCACTCTATCTCAATTGTGGTGCAACAGACATTTTTCTTGAAACCGGTGAGATTGACATTCTTCAAACACTAATGAAATTATGGAATGATATGATGAACTATAAGATTTACATTACAGGGGGGGTAGGCTCACGTCATGTATCAGAATCATTCGGGAAGAGATTTGAGCTTCCTAATGAGAGAAGCTATGCAGAGTCGTGCGCTGCGGTTGCTAATTTTATGTGGAACTGGCGCATGTTTTTAGCGACCGGAGATGCTAAATTCGTAGACGTTATGGAGTTACTATTATATAATGCAGTGTTAGCGAGTATCTCTCTTGATGGATCAAAATACTTTTATTTTAATCCTTTAGCCGATCGTGGGGAAATAAGGCGACAAAATTGGTTTACTTGCGCATGCTGTCCGCCAAATCTTCTTAGATTATTAATCTCAGTCCCAGGCTACTTCTATTGCTTATCTGAAAAAGGAATATGGATAAACTTCTATGCGACATCTGAAGCAAGGATTAGTTATAATGGCATTTTCATTAATTTAAAGCAGGTAACAAACTACCCTTGGGATGGAAATGTGAAGATAAAAATATTTCCTGAGAAAGCGTTAGAATTCTCAATATTTTTACGTATTCCCGGCTGGTGCAATGAAGCTAAAGTAACTTTAGATGGTAAAGCCTTGAGGACTAAGGCTGGAACATACTTAGAAATCAAAAAACTGTGGGATCAAGGCGATGCCCTAGAACTAATTCTCCCGATGACAATTAAATTAATGACTTCTCATCCACATGTAAGTAACAATTTTGCTAGGGTCGCTTTAAAACGCGGCCCTATAGTATATTGCCTAGAACAGGCAGATAATCAAGAATTCGATGTATGGGATGTATTACTGATTAACTCCATGAATCTTAATGCTAACTATGAGCGAGATCTGCTTGGAGGAGTTGTAACAATTTTAGGCGAAGGAGTAGTATTCGATAAATCGCCATGGAAAAGTGAATTATATACATCCCTAGACCAGCCAACGTTTAAGATGAAAAAAGTGAAAATCAAAGCAATACCATATTATGCATGGGGAAATAGACAGCCAGGGCCAATGATTGTTTGGATACCCTATGTAGATCTGATGAAATATATTGTGGAGGGGGGAATGAGAGCGAACAAGTAATTTGAAATTTGTTATCAATCTACATTTAAGGTGGTTTTAGCAAGACCAGCATGCGACCATCCTATTGCCAGCATGTATTTCTGGCGGTCTCATTTTCCAGCATTTTTCAATAGCATTTTGGCAACGTGGCGCGAACTTACATCCGGTAATTAAAAATTCTTTTTCCTCAATCCCTGGAAGCCTTATTTCGGCGAGATATTTCTCTCTCAATCTCGGATCTAACCTAGGCGTAGACTCCATAAGTAACCTGGTATAAGGATGTAATGGTCTTCTTAAGATCTCATCAACTGGTCCCATTTCAACAATGGTTCCTCTATAAAGGATTGCGATATTATCACTAATGTAGTAAGCTGTTGCGAGGTCGTGTGTAATATAAATAAATGATATTTTATATTCTTCTTTAATTCGCTTAAATAGATTAAGAATATTAACTCTTAATGAAGCATCAAGCATCGAAACTGGCTCATCAGCTATTATGAGTTTCGGATTTGTTAAAAGTGCTCTAGCTATAGCTACTCTCTGAAGTTGTCCACCTGAAAATTCATGCGGGTATTTTTCTCGAATCTCTTCAATTTTTAAACCAACATTACTAAGAACTTCGTTTATTTGTCTTCTTATTTCCGACTCATTACGTAGTCCTATAAGGGATTTTGCGGTCTCATAAAGATAAGTGTATACTTTTCTCATGGGATTAAAAGTAGCGTATGGATCTTGAAAAATGGCCTGCACCTCTTTTCTAAACCAATTAATTTCTGATTTCTTAAGCTGATAAACGTTTTTCCCCTTATAGATCACAACACCCTCCTCTGGTTTATATATTCCGAGTATTACCTTGGCTAATGTACTTTTCCCACTTCCACTCTCGCCCGCAATAGTACAAATTTGCGGCTTATTTTCTAAGGTAAGATTAATGTTGTCTAATGCCTTGAAAGTAAAGCCGAACAGTCCATAACGAAAGACCTTATTTACATTCTTAATCTCTAAAAGCATGTCATTATTTTCCTTAAGTAATATTTTCTCCATATTTTCACCTCTCCGCATAAAGCCAACAGGCGACGCTATGTTCTTTTTCCAATAGAATCTGATATGGTTCTTGCTGCCCGCATATAGATATAGCTTTTGGGCAACGTGGATGAAATCTGCATCCTGTGGGAGGATTAGATAAGTCAGGTGGAGCTCCATATATTCCCTCCCTCAAATTCTTATTCTCTAACCTCGGTAATGATTCTAGTAACGCGGCTGTATAGGGGTGAGCGGGGTTTTCGAAAATAACTTCTGCGGAACCCACCTCAACGATTTTTCCTGCATATATTATTATCACTTGATCACTTAGCATACTGTGTATCCCGAGGTCATGAGTAACAATTATAATCGTATTTTTTGTCGTTCTTTGATACTCCATTAATAGTTGCAATATTCCTCTTTGCATAACAACGTCTAATGCTGTAGTTGGCTCATCTGCTAATATTATTTGCGGGTTTGCCAGCAATGCTAGCGCAATTACTATTCTTTGCCTCATTCCACCGCTTAATTGATGCGGAAATGCCTTTAAAACATCCTTTGAAAGTCCCATGGCTGAAAGGTACTCAGTGATTAGCTTGTCAGCTTCTTCACCACTTCTCTTAAGATGATGCTTAAGAATTTCCATAAAGTGATCTTTTATTTTTATAGTCGGATTCAAAACATTCATAGAGTTTTGAGGGATCCATGACATTTCTTTCCACCATATTTCATTTTTTCTTTTTTCTTCACTATATTTTAGGAGATCAACTATTTCACGATTCTTCTTTTTGAGTATTATCTGGCCTTTTGATATAACTAATGGTGATTTTATATAACCATAAATCATCCTTAAGAGGGTGGATTTACCGCAACCAGATTCCCCTGCGATTCCAACTATCTGATTCTCTTCTATTGTGAGGTTAATATTATTAACAGCATCTATGTATTTTTGCGTCTCGTCATGACGTATTAGATAACCTCCAGAGAGCTCTTTAATTGACAAAATTACTTCGTCTCTCATTTCTAACGCCCTCCATATCTCAGTCTAGGATTGAGGTATTCTTGTAAACCCAGAGAAATTAGATACAAAGCGAGGAAAATTAAAATTAATATGACTACAGGTGGTGCAACCCACCACCATTTATTTTGAAGCATAGCTCCATATCTTTGGATCCAGTAAATCATAGTTCCTAATGTGTCCATTTCTAATATTGATAACCCGAGAAAAGCTAAACCAACCTCAGCTCCAATAGCCCCTATCATCGTATTTATCAGATTTGTTAAATGAAATCCCGTAAGGTGTGGAAAAATTTCATAAAGCATTATCTTACGCATAGGCATTCCTGATAGTTGGGCTAATGTTATAAAGTCTTTTTCTCGTAAACTGAGTGTTATTGAACGTATCATTCGAGCAGACCATGGCCAAGATATGATGGAAATTATCACACCGATAATGAATAAATTAACTACAGGTTTTAAGATCATTACAAGTATTATCATTAGGGGCAGACCTGGTATAGCTATAAATGAGTCAGTAATAAACATCAATATACGATCCAATAATCCTCCTTTCATACCTGAGACTAAACCTAAGATTAGTCCTATATGACAAGCCAGCAGTGAAGTCACTAATGCTATTACAAGTGAATTAATTATTGCGTGAGTTAATGACCACAGAACACTTCTACCATTAGAAGTAGTACCTAGTATTAAGTCAAGGGATTCGTGTGATGGTGGTCTCCCCGCTGGAAAATAGTATAGATAGGTATAATATGGAGGTGCAAAAATGGATAAAAGACCTAGACATAATATCGCCAAAAATAAAGCCATCCCTATTCTAAATTTCATATTCAATCGGTAAACCTTCACAACACTTCTCAAAATTTGAACTAATTGTGGAGCTACTGCTTTCATTCGGATCACCTAAGTCTAATTCTCGGATCTACAAGAGGATATATTATGTCTAAAATATAGGCCGCGACAGCGACACCTATTATTGATAAGGAAACTATTCCGAGGACGAGCGGAATATCTCCAGCACTTACGGCTTGATAAAGAAGTAGCCCAAGTCCTGGATAATTGAAAAGCATTTCCGTCAATAATGCGCCTCCAAAGATTGTTCCTAGATTGAGACCCAAGGCTGTTATTTGCGGCATCATAATGTTCCTCAGTAAATATTTTCTAAGCAAGACTTTCTTCGGAAGTCCTCTAATTTCTCCATATATATAAAAATCTTCTGAAAGAATGTTTAGCGCTATTGCTCTGGAACTCAAAAACCACCAACCAAAAGCGCTTACGATAATTATTGAAAGCGCCGGAAGAGTCATGGCCCTGAAAAAGGTTGCTATGAATTCTAAAGAGAAGATGTTTGAAGGAATTCGCACCGGTGCAAGTGAAAATATTGGTATTAGATAAGCGAAGACGTAAGTTAGAACCAAGGCGAATACATAGTATGGAATTGGGTATAATAAGATGGCTGTGGCTTGAAGTATTTTTGAAATTCGTGAGCCTTCTAAAAGTGACGCTATGGAGCCAGCTATATTTCCTATGATCCACGATAGAATTATGGAGAACGTGAGAAGACTAACGGTCCATGGTAATCTAAGGAGAATAATGTCTCTAACCAGCGAAGGTCTGGCCAGAATAGAAATTCCGAAATCCATTGTGAGAAATCGTATCATAAATCGCAAATATTGTTCTCCTAGAGAGCCTTTTAAACCGAATAGCTCATAGTACATGTCGTACATTCTTTGAACCGCTTCTGGATCTCCTAGTGTTGATCCAGCGATCGCCATGCTTTGCGATACGATGTTTTTCACAATATCAACAGGCATTATTTTTAGAATGAGAAATGTGAATGTGAATGCTGTAAAGATTGTTCCTAGCAAGATTAACGTCCTAATTAAGAGGTATTTTGCGAAATGTCTTGAAATCATCACAATCACAAAAATATTGGGGAGAGATTATTTATACATTACTGAAGGTTATTTCCGTCTCCCACGAATTACATATCCTATTGCTAAGCCGAGTATCAAAGATATTATTACGGCGGTAGCTAATACTCCCCAGTCAATAGCAGGTTTTTCAGATACCACGGTCGTGAATGTAGTAGGCTTTGTTATCGTCTGCGTTACAACTCTCTCCACAGTAGTAGTCACGGTATAAGGAGTTATCGTTGGTGTGACTACAGTTGTTAAGGGAGGCGTCACAGTTGTTGTGGGGGTTACCGTTGGCGGCAGCTCTGAAACTAATGGTTTAAATTCTACAGTTAGTTCGCTGGGTATCTTAGCAGCTTTAGGCAATGCATCTTTAGTGGGACATCTACCAGTAGGTTGCACGCCGAGTATCGTGAATAGGAAGTATGTGCAATATGGCTTAGGCTCAGCGTATCTATCTGCTAGGCTCGGCCATCCTTCCCAGCAGTATGAGTTAGCGATCATGTACCTAGCTGGACTAAAGACAGTTATCCAGAATCTATATTTCAGTAATATCTCAAGCATTCCTCTAACTATGTTAATGAGTTTCGGATCCCATGGCGGTGTTGCAAAATATTCATCAATTAATTTGTCCAATCTTTCCTTATCTGGGAATACAGTCCTTGCAACTTGGATATTCTTCTTTATTTCATCTGGAATCTGCTCTATAGGTGTGCCGTAACACATGATATATCCATTCCATGCAAGTCTAGCACCGGATACACAGTTTCTACTATGAAGATCTCTTGGTTCTTCAGACCATGCTGGCTCAGGATAGCCTCCGCCAGGCCATTCAAAAGCAACATCCCAAGTATGACTGTTAACCCTATCCCAATATGCTTCTATGATTTCGAGGTTAACCTCTACGCCGAATCTGCGCCATTGATCTGCAACTACTTGAACTACTGGGAATGAGAATTCGTAACCTGGTAGAGAGATCATATTCACGGTGAAGACTTCTCCTGTTGGTAATCTCCATTTGCCATCTGGTCCCCTATAGAATCCAACGCTCTTTAATAATTGCTCAGCCCTTTCAGGATCGTACTTGAACCACGTAATAGTTGGATCTAATCCTTGTAAAGCGAGGTAATTTTGTATCTCTTTAGGCGGTGATGGATCAAGACCATATTCTATTAGTAAATCCTTAAGCCCTTGAACGTACAATTGCTCTAATGGTGGATATCTCAAAACAGGAAGCGGGTTGGGAATTACTGAGGACCCATCGGGGGCTTTATAAGCCTCAAATATTACTCTATAATCTATAGCATAAGTAAGAGCCCATCTAACTTCCGTTAAGTTAAATGGATATTTTAAGACGTTGAATACAAGCTCTCGCGTCCCTTCATCACGTACCCAAGCCCATGGATAATCTCTTCCATTCCATCCAAGTGCATATGGATTCTTTTCCATTATTGTGCCTACATATTCTGATGTAAATTCTGTGAAGTCAAGTTCATTATTTGCCATCGCCATCACAGACCTCTCCTGACCTCCAAATGCTATGAAAAGTAAGTACTTGGGCGAGGGCTTAATTCCAAATAGTTTCGTTCCCCACCAATTTTCTAACCTCTCCCATAGATACCATTTACCGTTCGGGTCGGCTTCACTCAGCTTATATGGTCCTAGACATACTGGTGGATAGAAGTTATAGTTAACAGGGTCTTCAACTTTCTCAAATACATGTTTGGGGATAACATAGAAGTTAACAGGCCATCCATAATGCCTAAGAGTCCACTCATAATGGTAGTATGGGTTTGGCTTTTTCAATGAGATTTCAACAGTATAGTCATCCAATTTTCTCACAGTCTCAACAAAACTTGATGCGCGCACATGGCATAATCCGGCTTTAGGATTATCAAGGCAATATCGTAAAGTAAACACTACATCATCTGCCGTGAAGGGATGTCCATCGCTCCACGTGATACCCTTCCTTAGGACTATCCACATCTTCTTATAGTCTGGGGAATATATTGGTGGCTTTTCAGCAAGCCATAGAATCAACTTTCCGCTAGTAAGATTCATAATCCATATAGGACCCCCACATGCTGTTTGCAAGAAGCCTGTACAAGCTGTAGCCCACCCAACTGTATAGTAGTTGAATTGATAGGGGTCTGGGCCCCATCCTCCGGGGCAGACAACACCATTCTCTATAACGAGTACATCGCCTCTAGGTATCCCAGGGGGTAATGGTAATTGTGGCGTTGCGTTCACCATACTTATCGGCGCAACAGCCACCAGCGCCAATAACAGTACTATAGATAGCAGAGCTTTTATTATTAGCCCATTTTTCTTTCTTAACATAAAAGAATATTTCTCATCCCATAATTTAAGCTTAACTTTTTGAGGCATTAAGAGTCAGGAATAATATTTTAATATAGGACAGTATTTTAATTTAAGACTTTGTATGGCGACTTATGTTGTTGATGTTAATAGGAGCCCCCATGCATCGCTAAGGCCTGTTCCTATCGAGAATGTTAAGCTTGAAGGAGGGTTTATGGGTAGATGGTTAACAGTTGTTGCTGAGAAAGCTATTCCTCATCAGTATAAGATGCTGGAGGAACATGAACGGCTTGATAGGTTTAGGTGGGCGTCAGGGAAGATTAGTAGGAAGCCGAAAACTTCTTTCTATCCATTCGATGACACTGATGTGTATAAATGGCTTGAAGCTTGTGGGTACGTCCTTGCTTGGCCTGATCTGGAGGAGTCTAAGTCTAGGGAGTTACGGGGTCTTGTTAAGCAAGTGATTGATGAAGTTGTTGCAGCACAGGACTCTGATGGCTACCTTTTCACGGAGCATAAGGGGCGTGAAGGTGAGAGGTGGAAGAGCCTTACCTTTGACCATGAATTATATTGTGCAGGACACTTAATTCAAGCAGCGATAGCTCTTCACCGCTCCATAAACGAGGAAAAGTTGTTTAATGCCGCGAGGGGATTTGCCGACCTAATAGCCAATACATTCAATCCTGAGGGTATCAGAGGTGTTCCAGGCCACCCCGAAGTTGAGATGGCTTTGGTCGAATTATATAGAGAGACTAATGATAGGGCTTATCTAAATACCGCGGCGTTTTTCATAAATGAGAGAGGGAAGGGTTTACTGGAGGTAAAGGGTTCCCCGACTTTTCTCGAGTCTGCTGAATACATGATGTACCATGTCCTTGGAGGCTTGGAATACTTCATAGATCATAAACCTATCAGAGAATTAACGGAGATCGTCGGCCATGCCGTTAGATCTCTTTACTTGAATTGTGGTGTAACGGACTTATACATGGAGACTGGCGAGCAGGCTTTACTCGATGTAATGAATAGGCTTTGGGAAGATTTCGTCTATAGGAAGATGTATGTGACTGGTGCTGCTGGCTCTAGATATATTAGTGAATCATTTGGAGATCGGTATGAGCTTCCTAATGAACGGGCTTACGCAGAAACGTGTGCTGCTATAGCAAACTTCATGTGGAATTGGAGAATGTTTCTCGCAACCGGTAACGCGAAGCATGTTGATGTAATGGAATCAACATTCTATAATGCGATACTATCTGGAATATCTCTGGACGGCACCAAATACTTTTACATGAATCCGTTAGCCGTATTCAAGGAGTATACTAGGGAGCCATGGTTCCAATGCGCATGTTGTCCACCAAATGTTGCAAGGCTAATAGCTTCTCTTCCAGGATATTTCTACTGTGTTGTTGATGATGGAATATATGTTAACCTATACAATAGCAGTAGGGCTAGGGTAAGTTATAGGGAGATGGAATTGGAGGTTGTTCAAGAGACAAAGTATCCGTGGAATGGAGAAGTGAAGTTAACGCTTCACATGCCGGAATCTCTTTCCTTCAAGATATATCTTAGAATTCCGGGATGGTGTGATGGGGCTGTTGTAAATGTAGATGGTAGAATTTTCAAGCCTAAGTCGTCTACATATCTGCCGATTATGAGGAAGTGGAAAGATGGAGATGTGATTAAGGTCGCATTCCCGATGCCGGTGAAGCTTACAGCTTCCCACCCGTACGTTAGGAACAACATCTCCCAGGTTGCCATAAAGCGGGGGCCGATAGTTTATTGCCTTGAAGAGATCGACAATCC
>Ga0105162_1002197_pt1 | contig 10457 bp, 8 predicted proteins | sample JNZ201metaG_FD_81532 | JGI IMG/M metagenome (GOLD analysis project Ga0105162, IMG submission 81532) | Hot spring microbial communities from Jinze hot spring, China to study Microbial Dark Matter (Phase II) - JNZ 20120812A | ecosystem: Environmental > Aquatic > Thermal springs > Hot (42-90C) >...
ATCTTGAGTCCAAATTTCCTTCTGGTAAAAGCCTTCTACTGGCAAGTCATTAGGATAAGCTGATTTTTCGTAAAGTGGAAAAACTCCTCTTTCCTTTGCTAGCTCAGAAGATTTTAGCATAGCGTGAAAAGTTATAAATTCCATAATCTTCCGCATCATCTCAAAACCCTCTTCAGAATTGTATGGTATTTTCATCGCAAATAATGTATCTGCTAAACCCATAATTCCTAGACCAATTTTTCTACTTTCCTTTGTAGCTTTCTCTATTTTTTCTAAAGGAAACTTGTTAACATCTATTACATTATCTAAAAATTGAGTTGCAATTCTTACAGTTCTTTTTAAATCTTCCCAATCAAAAACTTTAATGCCATTTTCATCCTCTTCCTTAAAGTGAGCATAAAGGTTTATTGAACCTAAATTACAAGATTCATATTCATACAAAGGTTCTTCTCCACATGGATTAGTAGCTCTTATAGGACCTTTTGCTTTAATTAAAACATTTCTTTTATTTAAGTTGTCAAAAAATATTACTCCTGGATCGCCTGTTCTCCAAGCACTCATCGCTATAGCGTCCATCAAATACCTTGCTTTAACATACTTCCAAGGCTTACCAGTTCTTGGATTTATTAAAGCATAATTTTCATCTTTTTCATAAGCTTCGATAAAATCTGGAAATATTAAAACAGAAAGGTTAAAGTTCTCAAAAATTCCTGGAGTCTCTTTTACGGTTATGAATTTCTCTATATCTGGATGAGAAATTTCTAAAATCCCCATGCAAGCTCCTCTTCTCTTATTGTGAAGCAAAATTCCATTTGCTAGGTAAATACCAGAAGGAATTACTTCTATGTGAATTGTTTCTTCTTTTCTACTTTCTTTTTCAACGACTCGTGCGAAAAAATATTTCCTTTCTAAGATATCTTTAAATTCTTCCTTAACTTCAGGAAAATCTCTGACCAATTTTTTAAGAGCATTGAAAGTAAAATTATTACAATTGAGTATGTATTTGCGACTTCTTCTGTAAAATTCCCTTGCTTTAATTTTATCCTTTGCCTTAATATTTTCATAAACTTTTTTCAGTTTTTTTGAAGCAAAAGGAATTTTTAATTGATATTCAAATTCTTTCTTTAAAGCTTTCTTAACTTTTTCATTTTTTTCTTTACTAATAAACCCAATTTTATTAAGAAACTCTTTTATACTTTCCTTATCTACAATAGAAATAGTAAATATGGGCACTTTACCTAGATGCCCTGGAATTTGATTTGCATCCTTTTTTCTTACTTTGGCTATAATTCCTAAAGAGAAAAGAGCTTCTTGAACTTGTCTTGCTAACTCTTCTGAAGTTGTGTAAAGAATAGGATATCCATCACTATGAACATAACCATTGCCTTCAAATAAACCTTGAAGAAATGAAGCTAAAACTGATTTAGATGACAAAAGTATATGGATAGGAATAAAAGCTTTTTTTGAATTTTCCTTTTTCCAGTTCATATTCTCAAAATATCTTTCTAAATCTTTAGAAAACCAAACAACATCTATATATCCTTTTTTCCTTCTAATTTCCCCTGGCTTAAGCCCAAAAACTTTTTCAAATTCCTTAATCCAGAATTTTATATTTTCTTTTTTATTAAAGGAAATGAGCAATCTTCCTCTATTCCAACACCCATCTGCCATATATAAGCCTAGTATTCTGCTTAAAGATTTATTGAGATGCGTTGGAATTTTAACAGAATTTGAATTAAAATGAGATTTGATTAAAGGAGGTAATTTGAGTTCTCCTTTTTCCTTTGCTCCGCCAATTCCTATAACTAAATAATCGCCCTCATTTATTTTCCATGCCTCTTTAAACTTAACTCCATTCTCATCTGCTATTCCAACTAGCTCGTTATAAGTTACATCAACCCAATTCCCTAGCTCTGTTTTTATCCTTATAACTTCTGCTTTACCATTTAAACCACCAAGCAATACAAAATTAAATTTTTCTCCATCAAAAATAGAATGTGGCAAAGGCATTTCGTCTTTTGGGTTAAAGATCTGGAAAGAAGAAAGGGGGATTATTCCATCATTAGTTCTTACATAAGAATTTAAAGATACACATCCTCCTTGTTTAACAACATCTGTAACAACATCTATTATCCTTGCAAAACTTAAGGGACCGCTTGCTATTCCGCCTGTAGAAGTTACAACATCTCCTTCAGGCCTAAGCTTAGAGTAATTTATCCCAATTCCTCCTCCTGATTGGAATATTAAAGCAGCATCTTTTGCAGCTTCCATTATAGAAGGCATGTTATCTTCAATAGCTAAAACAAAACAAGCAGATAATTGAGAAAGTCTTGTTCCTGCATTGAACAAAGTTGGAGAATTTGGCAAAAACTTTTTATCAACCATAAGATTGTAATAATCCAAGAAGTTTTGATAATATTTTTCGAATTCATTATTTTTAATCATTTCTAAAAGTTTGCTCCAACTAACCTTCATTTTTCCTTGCGAATTCAACTCATCATAAAGTTTTTTCATCCTTTCTAAGTGATATCTATTCCATTTAATTTCCTTTAACCCAAGCTTTCCCTCATATTCCTCTGGCTTAAAATCTTCTTTTTCCCAAACTTTTTGCTTCCCATTTTTATCAAAAACTTTTTCATCATGTAAAATATCTGGAATAACTATTAAAGCAGCAACTCTCTCAAAAAGTTGTTTTGGAGATTCGATAAGCTTCCCTTCCTCATTTTTCTGCAAATATCTTGAAGCAAGAATTTGAATTGCATTTAAAGAAAATCTTTTGTCTATTTCATCTATAAAATCTTTTTGCAAAATCCTTTTCTTTTCTTCCCTTATTAAAGTTCTTTCTTTTCTATAGAGAATATAAGCTTTTGCAGTTTTATAATGGCCATTTTCAACCAAAACCTTTTCAACCAAATCCTGAACTTGTTCTACAGTAGGAATTTCTCCTGGATTAAGCCTTTGTTTAAGAAGCTCAACAACTTGGTCGGCAAGTCTTGAAGCTAAGGCTTTGTCCCTTCCGCCAACTGATTTTGCAGCTTTAAAAATAGCATTCGTTATCTTTTCTTTATCAAAATCCACTATTCTTCCATCCCTTTTGATTATCCTTTCAATTTTTTCGACAGCCAAAGAACCACTAATACAATTTATATCACAACTTATAAATTAATTTTCATAGTAGAATTTATATTTAAGATGATTTCATGGATTTAGAAATTTTTCTTCTAATAGCTTTCGTAGGTATTTCCCTAGCTTTAATTTTGAAAGACAGAAAAAACGTTGAGTTTAAGTATGTCCTTTTAATCAGGAGAACTAAAAGATTCATAAAGAAAATAGATGAAATAGTTAAAAAATATGGAAAAGCTATTAAGATTTATAGTTTAATTGCTATCTTTTTCTCAATCGCTGCTTCTCTTTTTGGCGTTTACATGCTTATCCAAAATTTGTATTTTTCTATAACTCATCCAGAAGAAGCTATTCCAAGTGTTGGGATGATTTTACCCAAGGTTCCTGGTTTAGAATACCCTTTTCCTTACATCATAGGAGTTCCTGTAAGCTATTGGATAATTTCAATTTTTACAATTTTATTTTCCCACGAATTTTCTCATGCACTAGTTGCTAGAAAAGAAAAAATAAGAATTAAATCTTTTGGAATTTTGCTTTTTTTAATTTTTCCAGGAGCTTTTGTAGAACCTGATGAAGAGCAAATAAAAAAAAGCAAAATTTTAACAAGACTTAAAATTTATTCAGTTGGCTCTTTTGGAAATTTTTTGAACGTTCTAGTTTTCTTAATTATTTCATTCCTCCTTTTTAAACTTGTTTTATTTTTTCTTGAGCCTGTTGGAATTGAGTATGAAGTTATAGAGGAGACGCCTGCAAGTAAAGCAAACTTAGAAGGAGCTATAATGAGTGTAAATGAAATAAGGACAAAAAACATTTACGAATTTATAAATGCTATGAAAAGCGTTAAGCCTGGCGAAGTTGTTAAGATAAAAACTGAGTATAAAGTTTATGAGATAAAAACAACAAATCATCCAGATAATCCAGAACTTCCTTACATCGGAATAAGTTTTAAAAGGAATAAAATAGAATTCAAGGAAGAATTTAATTTTTTAGGCAAGCCTTCTCCTTTTTTAATAGATTTTCTTGAGTGGTTGTTTGGCTCACCTTTATTTACTCCATTTACTCCAGGATTGTTCAGCTGGTTGATAATATTAAACCTTTTGGTAGGTATTTTCAATGTTTTACCCATTAAGCCATTGGACGGTGGTTTTATGTACGAAGCAATTTTTGAAAAGCTTTTCTCAAAAGATAAAGCTAGGAAGCTAGTTAACCTATTTTCACTTTTTATTATTTTGACAATTTTAATAAATATAGCAATTTCCCTAACTTAAAACTTCAGTTTTTCTAATTTCAAAATGTCTGACAGGATATATTTTGCTAACTTCTTTTACAACTTTGTTTTTAATTTCATCAGAAATTATTTTTTGAACAAACTCTTCTAATCTTGAATTTTCAACAAAATCTTTAATAATTTCCTCAACTTTTTTCCTTATAGTTTTTTCCATCGTACTCTTTACCCTTTTTGAAACTACTACCAAACTTTTGACTCTAATTTTAACTTTATCTTTTGTTTCTAAGGTTTGAATTACATCTATTCTCCTAACTCTCCTTACAACCATCCTAGAAATGTAGTCGCGCAAGCATTCTGAGCCATGAAATTCTGCAATAGCTTTTCCATCTTCAACTTTTTTTATTTTAAAAGAGAATTTCATGTAATATTTATTAAAATCGTTTATTAATTCTAAAAGTGAAACAGAAAGCTCTCTTCCAATAAGCTTTTCTGGTTCGTCAGCTAAAGTTTTTGTAATTTCTTTGTTAAAAGGTTTCACAACTATTGGAAACCAATCCTTTTTCTTTCCTTTTTTCACCATAAAATCACTTCTGAACTATGAGCTTTGCTTGCTCTGGAGAATAGCTCCAATCCTTTGGTAAAATTCCCTTTCTTACATAATATTTAGCAAGCTTCCTTATTTTTGATTCCAAAATTTCCAACCCTCTTTTTGATGTTTTATCTTTCTTATGTTTTTCTAGATGTTCTCTCAGCCTTACAGCCTTTTTCATAAGGAAGAGCAAATCCTCCGGAATTTCTGGATAAACTTTATTTTCCTTCATTATTTTTGAAATCGATTTTCCAGTTATTGCTTTAACATCAGGAATTCCATACTGGTCTCTCAAAATAATCCCTATTTGGGCTGAGGGAATTTTTTCTTTTGCAAGTTTTACCACTAAATTTTCAACCTCTTCTTTCTTATATTTCAACCATTTAGGAATTCTTTTCACAGGAGGTTTTTTACTACCATGCTTACCTCTTCTCTGTTTCCCCATCTATCTCACTTCCTTTAAAAACCAAATTACTATAAGAATTAAAGTTGAAACAAAAGATATAAAAGCTCCTACCATAGCTAAAATTACTGTAAAACCTTTTGGCGTAATTATTGTTGAACCTATGCCAACAGAAAGAATTAAACCTCCAATAAAAATTAAAATTATCGAAATATTTTCACAAGTTTCTAATTTATCCTTTCCCTTCAATTTTTCAAGCTTGAGCATATTAAATAAAAGCGAAATTAAGGAATATAAAAGTTAACTTCTTTCCATATACCTTGCCCTTTTCTCTATTTCCTCCATCTTCCTAAAAACTTTTTCCGCATCCTTAAATTCAGTTTTATAACCATTAGCTATGCTATTCCAGCAAACATCCAGAATTTTAAAGTGAGTTGATTTTAAAGCTTCGTACAGCAAATTTAAATCAACACCAAAATCTTCTATTCTAGTTGAAAAATTTCCAAGGCTAAAATCTATGAAATAAATCTTTCCATCCTTTAAAATCATGTTGCTAGTTGTTAAATCGCCGTGAACTATTTTATTTGAATGCAACTTACCTATGAGCTTTCCTATTTCAAAGCAAACTTTTTTTATTTCATCCTCATCTGCAGAATTTAAAAATTCCTTGATTCTTATCCCATCTATAAATTCCATAATAATTTTATGATTTTTTTCATCAACATGCAAGACTTGAGGGGTAGAAACGCTAATTTCCCTTGCTCTTCTTAAAAGGTTAACTTCCCTTCTTGTTCTTTCTTTCCTAAGCTTTTCATCTATTTCTTTTATTCTATAACTCTTTTTAATTCTTTCTTTTACCAAAACTTTTTTTCCCTCGTATTCACTCATATAAATTAAACTTTCTGCTCCTCTGCAAATTATTTTCATAAAAAAGAATTGTTAATAGAAAAATTTATGGATCCTTTATCCCTTCTTCAGTTATCTTGAAGATTGCCTCTGCCTCTGGTAAGTCAGGAGCATCTACCAAACGAGCAATTCTTGTTCCTCCCTTCCCCCTTCTCAAGTATATTCTATAGGTACTCATGTGCCCCAGCACATTCCCCCCTACTGGAGCTGTTGGATCGCCAAACAATACATCCGGTCTTGACATAACTTGATTTGTAACATACACTGCAAGATTATAAGCATCAGCAAGTTTTTGTAAATGATGTAAATGTTTATTTAATTTTTGCTGTCTTTCTGCAAGTTCTCCTCTTCCTATAAACTCTGCTCTGAAATGAGAGGTAAGAGAATTATGAACCAAAAAGCCGTTAGCTATATAACATTCATAGCCTGGTACTGTCATATCATAAACAAAAGTTGGTAGTTTTTTCACTTCTTTTATTCTTCTTATTTTGAAAAAACCTAAGTTAGAGTTAACTAATTTTTTCAAGAATTCTAATTCTTTACAACTTCCAATTTTTTCAAAATTCTCTATAAGTTTTTTGAGAGTAGACCTTTGTGGATAGTAAAATTTTCTGTAAGTTGAAAGCCCGAAACCAAATTTATTTTGAATCGTATAAACTGAAACTCCAAGTTTTTTTGCTATAACTTCTATCACACCCATAGAAATAGGAATAGGATCTTTGTGTAAGAATTTTTTATTTAAGAATTCAACCATTTTATTGAGCTTAGCGAGCTTCTTTTTGTGATTAAATCCAATGAATTTTTGAAAATTCATTATACTTTGACAATCTATTATTCTAATTTCATAAGTTTTTCCCCAACGATTCTTACAGACCCTAATTTCTGTAGTTTCTATACCAAACCTTAATAATGCATACTTTACTTGTTCTACTAATTTTTTACTTGCAGAAGCAAATATGATATGATGGATTCTGGCCTTTCTGGTAATTTTTTCCTTCCCTCTTCTGAAAATGGTATTATAAGGCTTTCCAAAATATACCGAACCTTCTGCATCAAATAAACCTCTCAAAAAGGCTCCTAATTCTTCATCAGTAGAAGTTAGAATTTCCTTTGGAATTTCTTTTTCTTTTGAACTTTTTCTTAAACCCAAACTCGTAAGAAATTCTATAAGTTTAACAGAATTTATATCGAAATAATAACAATTTTTGTTCTTAGCTCTTTTAATAGGCCTTGGGGACAAAGAAAGTTTTCTAGCCAGAAAATGGTAATATTTTAAGAGTGTTTTGTTACTATCCCAAAAATCTATCTTATTCCTACTTATCCCGCCATCTCCCAAGAAATAACCTATAAACTCTAGCCATTCCTTCCCCAAAAATTTTTTCCCTTTAACCTCTAATTTTTTAATCCCAACAACATAATCTCCACTTTTTAACTCTTTAGCGAATTTCTCTTTTATTCCATCTTTATCTAAAACAAAAAACCTATGGTTTGGTGTAACTTTAATCTTTCTCGTACCAACATCTATTTCTATTATCTTTTCAGGCAGCTTCTTGTAGAGAGCTGAAATAAAAGCTGGCTCTTGAGAAAAATTGTCTAAATCAACTGATAATAACGGATTTTCTGACATGACTTGTATTGGTTTAACAATATGACCATGAGCTGTTATTATATTTGTTTCAGGATGCACGCAATCGATTACTATTAAGCCAATGTTTTTCTCTTCTATTAGCTCGTTAGCCTTTTCTACTAAAAACATTTGATGCTCAGCATTAAAAGCCCTTGCTACATAAATGTTTTTCAAGACTTCTTCAGGATTAAGCTTTAAGTGCTTTGCTATACTTACAATCCTAAGCGGAGAAAAAGTATTCTCTGTATCTAGCCACAAACAACCCCTTTTTAATCCTCCTTTTTCGAACGGTAATTGAACGTTAACTGCTAACTGAAAGCCCAACTGTGTTTTACCACATCCATAAGCAGCATAAGTTTCTGTTATTGCTTGAGTTTGAACTCCTCCTCCTAACAAATTATCAAGATTTTTACTTCCTGTTGTTATTCTCAAAGCCTTTTCTTTCCTTTCCAAAATTTTGTCGGCAGATTCAAAACCTATTTCGAGCATTTGTCTTACCGCATTTATTATTTTTGCTGCTTGAGTTTCACCAATTTCAGCGATTGCAGCTAACTCAGAAGGAGAAGCAACTGCTATAGTCATGGGCTCAGAAAAACCAACTTCTCTTAACTTTTTTGCTATTTTTTCTCCGACACCAGGAATATCCTCAAGCTTAATTTCTTTTACCATTTTTTTCTTCCCCATAATTCATTTCTTCCTATATAAATATATTTCCTATGCTACCCACTCAAGTAGTTCTTAAGCTCTTCTATTATTTTTTTACTCTCCTTTCTAACATCCAAATCTCTTACTTCATCAACAATAAATTCAAACCTTTCAAAAATTTTATTTTTCTTAACTTTCCCCCTTAAAACCAATTCTAAGCCAAGCAGCCTTTCCTTTATAATCTTTTCTCTCTCCTCCCTTTCCATTTTCTTTAAATCGCTTGCTTTAATTCCAACAACTTTTTCTGCATTTTCTCTGAAAAATACTACCCTTATATTTCCGCTTCCATCATCTATTATTCCTGAAATAACTAAAGCATGTTCTGGCTCGACTTCGCCATGCTCCTCGCACTTATTTTCCTTTAAGCCACTCTTGCAAACAGGACAAATTGGAAAAACATATTCTCCTTTAAAAATTTGAACAAGAGTTCCTCTTATTTCATAAACTCCTTCTTCCAAATCTTTTATTTCTTTTCTTTCAGGCAAAACTCTCAAGAATTTCTTTTCCATTTCTTCAGCAGAAGGTAAACCATAATCTTTCTCAGCCTTTTCTATTATGCCATATTTTCCGAGGGAAATTTCAACATCGCCAAAAATGTTTTCTCTTGCAAAACAATTTCTAATTTTAACCACGTCGCCAAGCTTAATTTCATTTCCAATTAGGTTTGTCTTTTCGTCCCATAAAGGCAATCTAACAAAACCTGTAGGATCTGCAATAAAAATATTTATAACTTTTCCTTTACTTCCATCCTTCCTTTCAAATTCGTGAATTTCAGAAATTTTAAAAACTCTTCCTATTAAATTAATCCTCTTCATCCCAGAAACCAAATCTTTTATTTCCAAGAAACTTGTTTCCTTCAATTCTATCCCAAGCTCTTTCGCAACCAAATAAGCAGCTCCTTCTCTTGAAAGAAGACCTGAAAGTTCTTTTTGCTTTTCCTCTATTTTTCTCTCCAATTCTTCTTTATTCAAGCCGGATTTTTTCTCTAGAATTTCAAGGATTTTATCCAGCTGAAGCATAGAAATATATTGGAAAAGGAAATTAAAGCTTATTTTTCTTCCATACAATTTATACTCATTTAATTACTACAAAAAATTAATGTACCAAAAATAGTACATGAAGATAATTTTATATATATAATGTACTAAAAATAGTACATGATAGATGAAATTTTGGGAAGCAAAGTTAAATTAAAAATCCTAAGATTTTTCTTCGACTTTCCTTTAGTAAAGAGAAATGTTAGAGAAATTGCGAAAGAATGTAAAATAGGTTTAGGTGTTGCTGCAAACACCTTAAGGGATTTGAAAAATGCTGGAATTGTGGTTGAAGAAAAGACGGGCAAAGAAATTAATTATTCACTGAACATGAACTCAAAATTTTACGAACCTGTAAAAAAAATATTTGAAATAGAAAAAGAAGAGCTGGGCAATCTTCCGTTCTTTTATAAAAACTTAATTTCTGATATAGTAACATCGACAAAAAGATTGGCAGATGCTTGCTTTTTGTTTGGAAGCTTGGTAACAGGAACCTTTACATCTAAGAGTGATGTCGATTTATTTTTTGTTTCATCTAAAGAAGAAAAGATAAGAGAAGCATGCCTAAAAATAGAAAAAAGATATGAAACCAAATTGCAAGTAATTATAATAAAGAAAAACGAAATAAAAAAATTTAAAAAAAGTTCTTTGTTCAAAACGATAAAAAAAGAATCTCTCCTTTTATTCGATAATAACAACATAAAAGAGATGATTGGATGAAAAGAATTTTTTCAGAAATTCAAAAAGAAAAACTTTTTAGTTCGCAATTAAATTTACTGAAACAAGACCTCAAAGATTGTTTGCTTCTTTTAAAAAATAAGAGTTATAGAAATGCATACATC
>Ga0105162_1002199_pt1 | contig 10453 bp, 9 predicted proteins | sample JNZ201metaG_FD_81532 | JGI IMG/M metagenome (GOLD analysis project Ga0105162, IMG submission 81532) | Hot spring microbial communities from Jinze hot spring, China to study Microbial Dark Matter (Phase II) - JNZ 20120812A | ecosystem: Environmental > Aquatic > Thermal springs > Hot (42-90C) >...
CGTGGTGGGGATCTGGTAAACCCGGTACAGGTTGGCCACGGGGTTGTCCCACCGCCGCCCGAAGAACGCAATGGGCCAAGGCACCGCATAGGTCTCCACTACGCGTCTCAAATCCTCCCCGCTTTCGTCCAAGCTCACCCCCACGATTTCGAACCCCAGGGGGCGAAGTTCCTCGTAGAGCGTCCGCAGTTCCGGCAGAGAGGCCATGCAAGGGGGGCACCACGTGGCCCAGAAGTCCAAAAGGACCACCTTCCCGCGGAATTGGGACAAGCTCAGCACCCGACCATCCAAAAAGTTGCGGAAGGAAAAATCAGGGGCCGGCGCCCCGGGGATCAAGGGGACCTTGGGCGGAACGTAAGCTGTGGGATCGACACGGATAAACCCTCCGTCCGGAGCCACCTGACTGGCCCGATGGCTTGTGCCCTCCAAGGTGAAGGCCTCGGTAAGGCTGAAGCGTTCGTGGCCATCGGGCTCGGCGTAGATGCGGCCGTCCCCGTCCACGTCCACACCCAAAAAATCGCCCTTTGTGCCGAACACTCCGTCCAGGTCCCCGTCCACGAGAACCACCGTGCGCCCCTGGAACTCCCCGGCCCTGGGCGCTCCGCCCACGAGGAACACGTAGCTCCGCCCCTCTGGCCAAAGGATCTGAAGCGGATAAGAAAAGGAAGCACCGTTGCCAGGCTCCGCAAGGAGCGTGACGCTCCACAGCACCGCTTCCGAGGCGCGAACGCTGGGGAGCTCCTCCTCCGGGGTGAGCCTTCCATCCCTGTTTTTGTCGAGCCAAAGGCTCACAACGCCCTGCGGGGTTACCCCCAAAAGGAAGGGGTAGCGGGCCTGTCCCAGCGCGATCTCCCCAAAGAGGCGCAAGGAAAGGGAGGGTCCCTCGAAGCGCACCGGGCTTGCCGGGGTGGGATAGAGGCGAAGGGGAAGGATCGCTTGGGCCCACGGGCCCAAGGAAGCCGGATCCGCAGGGGCCAAGGGAACCTCTTGGGACCAAACCGAAAGACCAAGGGCGAGGGCGAGAAAGATCGGGGCGCGCATAGTTCACCCTTTCATTTCCTTGAGTTTTTCCGCGGCCCGGTGGAGGCGCTCCGCCGCCAGCTTGGGCCCCACCAGGGCCAGCACCTCGAAGAGCCCGGGCCCCACCCGCGATCCGCTCACCACCACCCGCATGGGCAGGGCCACCGCCTTGAGCGGAAGGTTCAGCTGGGCCAACACCTCCCGAACGGTGGTTTCCAGGCCCATTGGACTTGGATCCTCAGCCCTCTCCAGGGCCTGGGCGATGGCCTCAAAGGGTCCGGCCAGCTCCGGCTGGAGGAGCTCCTGGGCATCGGCCGGGACCGCAAGCTCCCCGGGGAAGAGCATGCGCGCCGTGTGCGCCAGCTCCACGAGGGTTCGGCTGCGGTCGCGGAAGAGCTCCACCGCCCGGTACAGGGTAGTCTTAGGCAGGGCTTCGATCTCCTCCGAAGAGGCCACCCCTTCTAGCACCAGGAACTCCTTGAGCAACTCCGCGAGTTCGTCCACCGGGAGGCGCCGCATCCACTCCCGATTAAGCCAAAGGAGCTTCTGTTCGTCGAAAACGGAGGGTGACTGTCCCACGCCGTCCAGATCGAAATACCGAATGAGCTCCTCCCGGGAGAAGATCTCCTGATCCCCGTGGGACCAGCCCAGGCGGGCCAGAAAGTTCACCATGGCCTCAGGGAGGATCCCTTTCCGGCGGTACTCCAGGACGGACACGGCGCCGTGGCGCTTGGAGAGCTTGGTACGATCCGGGCCAAGGATGAGGGGAATGTGCGCGAATTTGGGAGGCGTGAGACCCAAGGCCCAGTACATGTGCAGTTGCTTTGGGGTGTTGGGGAGGTGCTCGTCCCCACGGATCACGTGGGTGATGCCCATTTCGGTGTCGTCCACGACACAGGCGAAGTTGTAGGTGGGCGTGCCATCGGAGCGGAGGATCACAAGATCCTTGAATTCGCGATTTTGGAACTCCACTTTTCCAGCGATGAGGTCGTGCACAACGGTCACGCCCTCTTTGGGCATGCGGAACCAGATGGCGCCGTCGGCCTCGTAGGCCGCGCCCCGACGGAGGAGCTCCTCCGCGTAGCGCTGATGGAGACTCAGCCTCTCCGTCTGACGATAGAACTCGTCCCAATCCAGCCCAAGCCAGCGCAGGGAGGCCACGATCTGGTCGATGGCCTCCTCGGTGGAACGGGTGCGGTCCGTGTCCTCGATGCGCAGGATGAACGTGCCCCCATGATGGCGGGCAAAGAGCCAGTTGAACAGAGCCGTACGGGCTCCGCCCACGTGCAGGTAGCCCGTGGGGCTCGGCGCAAACCTCACGCGAACGCCGGTCATAGCGACGAATTGTAGCGGGACTCACAAAAAGGCCCAATCGCCGTGGCCGCTCCAAGGGACCTCGGATAAGATGCTCCCGGTGAGAACATGCCGGTGGCCGCGTACGTGCTCATTCGCTGTCGGGGGGCAACGGAGGAGAAGGTGGCCGAGGAATTGCGGAAAAAACCGCACGTGAAGAAAGTGGACACCGTGTTCGGCGACTACGACATCATCGCCTATTTGGAGTTCGACGAGCTCCCCTCCAGCTTCTCCGTGGCGGAGCTCTACAAGATCGTGACGGAGGAGATCCGCCAGGTGGAGGGGGTGTTCTCCACCAGCACCCACATCGTCACCACCAAGCCCGGAAAGGGGGCGTCGTGAAGCGCGACCTCGTGAGCCTAGGCGATTGGAGTACCCAAGAGATCTGGGAAGTCTTGGAGCTTGCCGCTCATTTGAAGCGGGAACACAGGGCGGGCGTGCGCCACGACCACATCCTCCGGGGGAAAACCTTGGCCATGATCTTCCAAAAACCTTCGTTGCGCACCCGCGTCTCCTTCGAGGTGGGGATGTGGCAGCTGGGCGGCTATGCCCTGTACCTCGGTCCGGAGGACATAAAGCTTGGGCAGCGGGAGACCGTGGAGGACGTGGCCCTGAACCTCTCGCGCTACGTGGATGGGATCATGGCCCGCGTGTTCGGGCACGAGGTGGTGGAGGAGCTCGCGCGTTTTGCCACCGTGCCCGTGATCAATGGGCTTTCGGACCTCCTCCACCCCTGCCAGGCCCTGGCCGATGTGCTCACCATCTGGGAGAAAAAACGGAGGCTTTCGGGCCTGACCCTCGCCTTCATCGGCGATGGCAACAATGTAGCGAACTCCCTGATCGAGGCCTCGGCCAAGCTAGGGATGAACTTCCGCATCGCCTGTCCGGAGGGACACGAGCCGAACGCTCGCATCGTGGCGGAGGCCCGGGCCTTGGGCGCGGAGATCGCGATCCTGCGCGACCCCAAAGAGGCCGCCAAGGATGCCGATGTCCTCTATACCGACGTGTGGACCAGCATGGGGCAGGAGGCCGAGGCCGAGCTGCGCCGCAAAAAATTCCAGGGCTACACGGTGAGCTTGGAGCTCCTTTCCTTCGCCAAGCCGGACTGCCTCGTCATGCACTGCCTTCCCGCCCACTACGGGGAGGAGATCACCTACGAGGCCGCGCGCAGTCGGAACTCCGTGATCTTCGACCAGGCGGAGAACCGGCTGCACGCGCAGAAGGCCGTCTTGGCCTTGCTTTTGGGGGGAAGGCCCTGATCCTGCGCTAGCGCAGGACCTCCTCCTTTTGGAAGCTGCGCGCGGGGGAAAGGTTGCGCAGGACCACCTGATCCTCGGGACAAGGGGTTCCCACGACGAGCCGGGCCAAAAGCTCGCCCAGCGCCGGCCCCAACATGACTCCCTGGCCGCAAAGCCCGATGGCCACAAGGTACCCCTCCACCTCCTCGGCCCAGCCCACGAGGGGGAGGCCATCGGGGGTCATGGGGTAAAGACCCCGCCAAGTTCGGCGCACCCGTATTCCCGAAAGCCGCGGCACCACCTGGATGATCCTTCGGGCCACCTGGGGCAAAAACCCGCTCGTCTCCCGGCGGTCCTCGCCGAGGATGGGCGGTTCCGGCGTGATGCAGAAGGCGATCTGCCCGGTAGCGAGCTGGTGGAAGTAGCAGTTGGCCGAGCCCGGACCCGGTCGGATGTCTACGATCATGGGATCGAGAAAGTGGGCCACAGGCTCGGTGATCCCGGCCTCGTGGCAATCGGGGTAAACGGGGTGGTCCACACCCAGAAGTTTTCCGATTTGCGCCGCCCAAGCGCCGGCGGCGTTGAGCACCACCGCCGTGGGGTAAAGGCCTCGGTCCGTGCGCACCGCGTGAACCCGCCCACCCCGCGCCTCAATCACCACCACTTCCTCACGGAAGCGAAACTCCACGCCCTCCTTTTTCGCGAGCTCGTAGTAGGCATGGCAAAGGAGGAGGGGCGAGCAGTGGCCGTCCCCCGGCGAATAAGTCCCACCCCGAAGGCCCTCGGGGTTCAAATCCGGGACGATGCGCAAAAGCTCGTCGCCCTCACACCAGCGGATGTTCAGGCCAAAGGAGCGCTGAAGGGCCACCAAGTCTTTGAGGACCCGTTCCTCCTCGGGACGGTAGGCCACGAACACGTAACCGCCCGGACGCCATTCCACGTCGTAGCCGAATTCCTCTTCAAAGCGGGTGAGGATCTCGATGGTGCGCAGGCCCAGGCGGATCTTGGCAGGATCGGAGTGGGTGGCGCGCACGCCGCCGATGGCGGCCTTGTTCGAGCCCTGTCCCGGACTTGGTAAACGGTCGATCACCAGGACCTTCAGTCCCTGACGGGCAAGATAAAAGGCCGCGGGGGTGCCCACGCTCCCCGCGCCGATCACCACAACATCGTAGCTCACGGCTCCTCCATTCCCGCGAAGATCCCCAGCGGAACCTCCAAAAAGAGGGGCCGTCCCACGAAGTCCGTGACCTCCTCCAAGGGCACGCCCTCTTCGCGGAAGAGACGCAGGATCAGGTTCCGGCAGGTTTTGCCCCCGCAGGCCCCCATGCCGGCTCGAGTCACCGCTTTGATCTCGTTCAAATCGCGCACGCCTTGGCGAATGAGGGCTCGGATCGCGCTAGCCCTCACGCGCTCGCACCGGCAGACGATGGCCTCCTCCGGGATCGGGAGGGGCTCAGCTGGAATCCCCGCTTCCTCCTCTTGGAGAACGCGCATCCCCGCGACCCTCGTGGCCCATTCTTTAGGCACCTTAAGCCGCACAAGGAGCGTGTGATCGGCACCGGGCACTTGGGAGACCCCGAGGATTTCCGCGGAACCCAAGGCTTTCCCCTCCGAGTCCACAGCGAGGACAGCCTTTCCCACCCCAAGCGCATCGGTGCCGAACTCCCAGGGGACGGTCACCACCGGATGCTCCGGGTCCTTGCGGAAGTCCACAAGGGTAATAGCCAACCCTGGGCAGAACGCAACACAGCGCGCGCAGCCGCTGCAAGGCCTTTCCCCACGGAATCGCGGGGGTTTCCGAATGTCCTCGCGGTCCACCTGGATGAGCCCCAGGGGGCAGACGGAAGCGCAGGGATCACAGGGGATCTCCTGGACGCAGTGGAGCACGGGGAAAACCGAAAGAGGAGGAAGGGCAGGCGAGGGATGGATCCTCCCGGGCCGGGATTTGAGGACCTCCGCTGTTCTTTCCCACTCCGCGGGGATCTCCACATCCCGGCCCAGGGCCTGGGCGGCCCGACGGCCGGCGATGCGGCCGGTGAAGATGGCCGCGGAAGCCTCGGCGATCTCCTGGGCGTCGCCCGCGGCGAAGGCCGGAATCCCGAACTCCTGGGCCTTGCGGTAGAACTCGTCCACGGGATCCAATCCCACCGCAATGAGGATCGTATCGCAACCGAACGTCTTCTCGGTGCCCGGGATGCGCTGGAATTTCTCGTCCACCTGGGCGATGGTGATGGCCTCCACGTGATCTTTCCCGTGGGCGGCCACCACCGTGTGCGAAGTGTAGATGGGAACACCCAGACGGAGGAGCTTGTCCTTGTGGACCTTGTAGCCGGTGCATTCGGGCAGGGCCTCGCACAGGCCCACCACCTTGATCCCCGCTTGGAGCGCGTGGTAAGCAGCGATGAGGCCGACGTTCCCTCCGCCCACCACGAACAACCGCTCCGCAGCCCGCACGAGGTCCCGGTTCACCAGGGTCTGGAACGCGCCCGCCCCATAGACCCCGGGCAAGGTGTTCCCGGGGAAGACCAAGGAGCGCTCCCGCGCGCCGGTGGCCACCACAAGGACGCGCGGGCGCACAAGCACGTACCTTCGGCCATCCCGCAGGATGCCCACCTTGTGGTCGCTGAACACCGCGAGGGCTGGGGAGTTGAGCCAAACCTCCACGGACCTTTGGGCCTGCACCTCGGCGGCGAGCTTCTCGGCGATGACGATCCCGCGGGTCCCGGCGTAGACGGCCTCCCGGGAGCCGAAGAAACGATGCGTCTGAAGGAGAAGCTTTCCGCCCAGGCGGTGTTTGTCGTCCACAAGGAGGGTCTTCACCTCAAGCCTTCCGAGCTCGAGGGCTGCGGACATCCCCGCCGGCCCGCCCCCGATCACCAGGGCTTCCACCTCGACCTCTTCGATGGCCCGGAACGCCAGGTGCTCGGGCGGAGGCGGGGCCTGGGGAAGCCCATCCAAGGGGGCCACGCGCATCCCGGGCCGCACGAGGGTCATGCAGGCCTTAACAGGCCGTCCATCCGCGAGGACCAGGCATTGAGCGCACTGCCCGTTGGCGCAAAAGATCCCCTGGGGGGAACCGTCCTTGGGGTGACGCCCGAAGACGCGGATGCCGTGGGCAAAAAGGGCGGAGGCGATGGTCTCCCCCGGGTAGGCCAAAAGCTCCCTCCCCTGGAAAAAGAAGACGAAGGGCTCTGCGCGCTTAACCTCGAGGATCGGGTGTTTCTCCAGCCGCACGGCTCTCCCTAATCCTTCGGCGGCGCTCGTAGGTGGCGCCGCCTAAGTAAGCCTGGCGCACGCGCTCGTCCGCCGCAAGCTCCCGGGCCGGACCGGAGAGGACCAGGCGCCCCACCTCCAGGATGTGCGCCTGATCCGCGATGCTCAGGGCCTTGCGCGCATTCTGCTCCACGATGAGGATGGGCACGCCCTCCTTGTTGATCTGCACGATCGTGGAGAAGACCTGGTCCACCAGAAGGGGGGCCAGGCCCAGGGAGGGCTCGTCCAAGAGCATGAGCTTTGGGGAGCGCATGAGGCCCCGGCCGATGGCGAGCATCTGTTGCTCCCCACCGGACAACGTCCCCGCAAGCTGCCTTCGCCGTTCCTTGAGCACCGGGAAAAGCGCGAACACCCGCTCCTTGGCCCGGGCCACCTCCTCCTTGGGGCAGCCGTAGCCCCCAAGGTTCAGGTTCTCCTCCACGGTGAGGGTGGCGAAGACTCGCCGGCCCTCGGGGATGTGCACCACCCCTAGCCGGGCGATCACGTGGGGCGGAAGCTCGTGCAGCTTTTTCCCGTCGTAGACGATGGCCCCGGATTTCACAGGAACGAGGCCGGATATGGCCTTAAGGAGGGTGGTCTTCCCCGCGCCGTTGGCCCCCAGCACGGCCACGATCTCCGCCCCCTCCACCGAAAGGGACACGGACTTCAAGGCCTCGACGGCCCCGTAAGCCACGGAAACGTTATCCACCCTAAGGAGCACGCTCTTCCCCCCGACCCAGGTAGGCCTCGATCACCACGGGGTTATTGTAGACCTCCTCCGGTGTGCCCTCCGCGATCTTCTTCCCGTAGTTCATGACGGTGATCCAGTCCGAAAGGCCCATGACCACGTTCATGTTGTGCTCCACCAAAAGCACGGTGAGGCCCTCTTTAGGGAGGCCCTCGATGAAGCCCATCATGGCCTCCTTTTCCGCCTCGTTGAGGCCGCAGGTGGGCTCGTCCAGGAGGAGAACCTTGGGCTGGGCGGCCAAAGCTCGTGCGAGCTCCAGAAGCTTTTGGCATCCGTAGGGGATGTTCCGGGCCAGCTCGTGGCGGAAGTGCCAGAGGTTCAGCTTCCGGAGCCATTCCTCCGCCCGCTCCCGGATGGCCCGCTCCTCCCGGCGCTGGTGGGGTAAGCGCAGGAGCGAGGCCCAAAAGCCGGCGCGGCCGTGGGCATGTTGCCCGGCCATCACGTTCTCCAAGCACGTCATGTTCCGGAAAAGCCGGGGGTTCTGGAACGTACGGGCGATGCCCAAAGCCAAAATCTCGTGGGGTTTGAGCCCGTTTAGGACCCGCCCGGCAAAGAGGACCTTGCCCTCCTCAGGCCGATAGATCCCGGTGATCACGTTGAACACCGTGGTCTTCCCCGCGCCGTTCGGACCAATGAGGGAATGGATGGTGCGCTCCCGCACGGCGATGTCGAAGCGGTCCACGGCCACCAGGCCCCGGAAGCGCTTGGTGATCCCGCGGGTCTCCAGGATGGCTTCGTCTCTCATCGCCCTGGGCGCTCCACGAGGAACTCCACGGCGCGGCGGCGCGGCCAAAGGCCGCCCGGCCGGAAGTACATGGTGGCCGCCAACGCCAACCCGAAAAAGAGCAGCCGGTACTGGGCTACAGGTCGGAAGACCTCGGGAAAGAGCACGACCAAAGCCGCTCCCACGATCGTCCCAGGAACGGAGCCCATCCCCCCAAGGAGGACGATGCAGAACATCAAACAGGACTCCATGAACGTGAAGCTATCGGGGGAGACCATGCGCATCTTGGCGGCGAAGATGTTGCCGGCCAGGCCCGCCAGGCCCGCGCCAAGGACGAAGGCCAAAAGCTTCAGAGCCCGCACGTCTACGCCCATGGACTCCGCAGCGATCTCGTCCTCCCGAATGTAGTTCCAGGCCCGGCCGATGCGGGAGCGCTGGAGCTGGCGAAGTGCAAGGGCACAAACGGCCACCACCGCCCACACCAAGAAGTAGAAGTCCATGGGGGTACGGATCACGTGGCCCAAGAAGGTGGGGCGGGCGATTCCCACTACCCCGTTGGGGCCGCCCGTGAGCCCCCCGGGGTTGTTGATGAGCACAAGACGTACGATCTCCCCAAGGGCGATGGTCACGATACAAAGATAATCGCCGCGCAAGTGGATGATGGGCGAGCTCACGAGCCAGGCGCAGCCCGCGGCCACAAGGGCGGAGATGGGAAGGAGCGCGAGGGTGGGCAGGCCAAAGCGCACGTTCAAAATGGCCGTGGCGTAGGCACCGATGGCCCAGAACGCGGCATGGCCCAGGTTGAACAACCCCACTTCCCCAAGGATCACATTCAATCCCAGCCCCAAAAGCGCGTAGAGGCCCACATAGAAGCCCACGTCCACCCAGTACCGCGAGGCCCAAAACGGGAAGGACACGAGAAAACCAAAGGCGAGGAAGAGAAGCGCGACCCGCACGGGCTTACGCGCGGCGAAATTCTTCAGGCGCAATAGATTCATACCTTCTCCGCCACCTTCTCCCCAAGGAGGCCGGTGGGCCGGAAGATGAGCATGAGCATGAGGGCAGCGAACACGAAGACATCTTTCCAGGCCGCGGAGATGTACCCCGCGGTCAGGGCCTCAAGGAGTCCAAGAAGGATCCCCCCTACCATGGCCCCGGGGATGTTGCCAATCCCGCCCAGGATCGTGGCGGTGAAGGCCTTGAGCCCGTACACCCAGCCCATGGTGAAGTTGATCTGGCGGTAGTACATGCCCACGAAGACGCCGGCGATCGCGCCCAAGGCCGGCCCCACAGCAAACGCAAAACGAATGACCTTCAAGAAATCAATGCCCATGAGGGCCGCGGTCTCCCGGTCCAGGGCCACGGCCCGCACCGCTGCCCCAAACGTGGTCCTCTCCACCACGAAGTACAACACGCCCAAAAGCACAAGGGAGCTCACGAGGATCAGCACCTGCAACACGCGGATTTTGAACTCCCCTATCTGCCAAAAGCCTGTAGGGATGAAGCTTTCTTGGTAGGCGAGGTAGCGCGGCCCCCACACGGCCATGATGAAGTTGGAGAGGAAGATGGCCATGCCCAGGGCGGAGACCACGGCGGGGAGGCGGCCGATGGGATAGATGGGGCGGTAGGCCACGCGTTCGATGACCAAGCCGGCACACGCCGTGCCCAGGGCAGCAGCGGCGAAGCCCATGGGCAAAAGCCCCCACAACCCCAGCGTTCGCCCCACGACACCGGAGGCGTACACGAAGACCGTGTAGCCCAAATAGGCCCCAAGCCCAAAGAGATCGCCGTGGGCGAAGTTGATGAGCTTGAGGATCGCGTAGATGAGGGAGTAACCCAGGGCCACGAACGCGTAGAAGGAACCGATGGTAAGGCCGTTCAGAAGCTGCTGCACGAAGGTCAGCATCGTGAGCTCCTCCTCTGACCAGCCCCGCTAGCGTTCCCCTTGGCCCGCAGGCATGGGAAGAGGGGGCCAGGGTTCGCCCCGACCCCCTCCTCTCCCTCACAGGCCCACGAGGTGCCCGTGCACCGCGGGATCAAAGAGCGCGCTTTCGCCCTTCTCGTCGCAGATGAGGAGCATGTAGGGCACGCCCAGACGGTCGCCCTCGGGGCTGAAGC
>Ga0105162_1002201_pt1 | contig 10449 bp, 9 predicted proteins | sample JNZ201metaG_FD_81532 | JGI IMG/M metagenome (GOLD analysis project Ga0105162, IMG submission 81532) | Hot spring microbial communities from Jinze hot spring, China to study Microbial Dark Matter (Phase II) - JNZ 20120812A | ecosystem: Environmental > Aquatic > Thermal springs > Hot (42-90C) >...
ACGCTCAAGGCCAAGGGTGCTTGTCGTGGACCCCGTCCTTGTGGCCAAAGGCGGCCATCGGCTCCTTAAGGAAGAGGCCGAAAATGCCCTAAAGGAGAGGCTCTTCCCCCTTGCTACGGTGATAACCCCCAATCTGCCTGAGGCAGAGGCCTTGACGGGTATCCGTGCCACCTCACGAGGCGACTTACCTTTGATGGCAGAGGCCTTAAAGGCCTTGGGGCCCAAGGCGGTCCTGATAAAAGGCGGGCACCTTGAGGGCGAACCCTGGGATCTCCTCATGGACGAAGAAGGGTTCTTTTGGCTTGAGGGAGAACGGGTTCCACAAGGGGAGGTCCACGGCACTGGGTGTGCCTTTTCGGCGGCCCTTGCGGGTTTCCTCGCCAAGGGCTTAGGACTTCGGGAAGCGGCAGTTAGGGCCAAGGCCTATGTTACAGAAGGGATAAGGAGGGCCAAGTCTCCCGGAAAAGGGCGGGCCTTTTTCGATCCCCTCTCCCCCCTTGAGGGGGACCTTTCGAGATGGGAGGTGGTAAAGAGGCTCAAGGCTGCCTATCGTAAGCTTAAGGAGAGGGAGAGGGAGGTGGCCCTTTTGATACCCGAAGTGGGTTCAAACCTCGTCTTTGCCCTGCCGGGTGCAAGGACGCCAGAGGAGGTGGCGGGGATAGAGGGTAGGATTGTGAGGGTGAGGGACGGGATAAGGAAGGTAGGAGGGATATCCTTTGGGGCGTCAAGGCACATGGCCAGGTTGGTCCTTGAGGTCATGAAAGTGGCCCCAGAGGTCCGTTCGGCCATGAACGTGGCATACTCCCCTGAGGCGATAGAGAGGATGAGGGCTTTGGGCTTTCGGATTGGGTCCTTTGACAGGCGAAAGGAGCCATGGGACGTAAAGGCCAAAGAAGGAGCTTCCCTGATATGGGGTGTAAAGGAAGTCCTCGAAGGCCTTGGGGAGGTACCTGATGTCATATACGACAAAGGGGATATAGGCAAGGAGCCCATGATCAGGGTGCTGGGAAGGGATCCTGAAGAAGTGGTGCAAAAGGTCCTGGAGGTGGTAAGGAGGGCATGACGCAGAGGCTAAGAGCACAAAGGGGAGAAGTCACTCCTGAGCTTGAGTCAGTGGCAAAGGAGGAAGGCCTTGAGGTCGGAGAGCTCTTGGAGCTTGTAGCCTCAGGGCAGGTGGTGATCCTTTCCAACAGGCTGCATAAGGGGTTTACCCCTAAAGGGATAGGCAAGGGATTGAGGGTAAAGGTGAACGCCAACTTGGGGACCTCCCCTGAGCACTTGGACCTAAGGGAAGAGCTCCTGAAGCTCCATGTGGCCATTGAAGCCGGGGCTGATACCGTCATGGACCTATCGACAGGTGGTGATCTAGATTCGATAAGGAGGGCCGTGCTCAAGGAGTCAAGCGTACCGGTTGGAACTGTGCCGATATACCAGGCCGCCATAGAGGCCCTGGAGAGGCGAGGTGCTATAGTGCTTATGGATGTCGACGGGATCTTCGAGGTGATAGAGCGACATGCCAGAGATGGCGTCGACTTCATGACCGTCCATTGTGGGCTCACCCTCAGGGCTTTGGAGAGGTTGAGGAAACAGGGGAGGACGACCGGTATCGTAAGCCGAGGAGGAGCTTTCTTGGCCGCGTGGATGATACACCACGGTAAAGAGAACCCCCTTTACGAGCACTTCGACAGGCTCCTTGAGATAGCCTTGAGGTATGACGTGACGCTTTCTCTTGGCGATGGCCTAAGGCCAGGCTCCTTGGCCGATGCTACAGATAGGGTCCAGTTGGAGGAGCTTTTAACCCTTGGGGAGTTGGTGGAGGAAGCTTGGAGGGCAGGTGTGCAAGTCATGGTGGAAGGGCCTGGACATGTGCCCTTGGATCAGATTGAGGCAAATGTCAAACTCCAGAAAAGGGTCTGTAAGGGTGCGCCCTTTTACGTCCTTGGCCCCCTTGTCACCGACATAGCCCCTGGTTATGACCACATAGCCTCTGCCATCGGTGCGGCCCTTGCGGCTTACCACGGTGCTGACTTCATCTGCTATGTCACCCCTTCTGAGCACCTGAGGCTCCCCACCCCTGAGGACGTGCGCGAAGGTGTGATCGCTGCAAGGATCGCTGCCCACGCAGCAGAGCTCGCCAGGGGCAGAAAAGACGCCTGGCAGAGGGACCTGGAGATGTCCAAGGCGAGGTACGAGCTTAACTGGTCAAGGCAGTTTGAGCTCTCCATCGACCCAAAGAGGGCAAGGGAAATGTGCAGCTTGGGGGCCTCCTGTGAGGGTAGTCCCTGTACCATGTGCGGTAAGTATTGCGCCGTGAAGATCGTCAGGGAGTACCTAGGATGAGGAAAAAGGTCTTCATCGCGGGGACCGACACAGGGGTTGGTAAGACCCTTGTAGGGGCCATAATGGCCATGTTTTTCAGGGAAAGGGGAGTGGACGTGGGGGTCATGAAGCCCTTTGAGACAGGGGCCAAAAAGTACGGTGGGCAGCTCCTCCCTGAGGATGCCTCTACTTTGAAAGAGGCCGCTGGGGTTGAGGACCCTTTGGAGCTCATCTGTCCTTATTGTTTTGAGACGCCCGCTGCTCCTGCTGAGGCGGCAAGGATAGAGGGAAAGAAGGTGGATTTGGGAAAGGTCAAAGAGGCCTTGGAGGAACTTTCCCGAAGACACGAACTCCTCATAATAGAAGGGGCAGGGGGACTCCTTGTGCCCATAACGGAAAAGACGACCTATTCGGACCTCATAAGGGATTTGGACCTTGACGTGATATTGGTCTCCAGAAACTGCCTGGGGACAGTGAACCACACCCTTCTGTCCCTTTATTACTGCAAAAGGGAAGGCATCAGGGTTTTGGGTTATGTCCTCAACAAGACCAATCCAAAGGGAGACGGTACCGAGGACACGAACCACATGTGGATAGGTGCCTTCACAGACGTCCCCTTCCTTGGGAAGGTCCCCTATTTAGGGGACGCAAAGTCCTACCTTCACGCCAAGGACCTCCTTTTGCCCTTTGTCTCCGATAGCCTCGATTTCAAGCTCTTGGCTGAGGCCCTGGGGTTTTCAAATTAGGCCATATGCCTTCCCCACGCTGAGGAACCTCTCCCTTGCTCGTTCTATGAGGTCCAGGCTTACACAGAAGGAAAGCCTTAGGTAGCCTGGCTTTCCAAACCCTGAACCTGGAACAAGCAAGATCCTAAACCTCTCCTGGACTTCCCGCACGAACCTCACGTCGTCCTCAATAGGAGACTTGGGGAAGATGTAAAAGGCACCCTTGGGCCTTGTGACTTCGAAGCCCGCCTCCTTAAGTACATGGTAGATGGCATCCCGACGCCTCTGGTAATCGGAAGGGTCAAACCTATAATTACCCAAATACACTACGGCCCTTTGCATTAAGGCTGGGGCGTTTACAAATCCCAAAATGCGGTTTGATAATATTAAACCTTCCATGAGGGTGGAGGCCCCTTCGTAAAGGGGGTTCACCGCTACGTAACCCAACCTTTCCCCAGGGATAAAGAGGCATTTGGAGAAGGAGCGTACCGAGACAGTGGGCCCGTAGAGCTTGAAGGTGCAGACGGCCTTGATACCGTCGTAGAGGAAGTCGATGTAGGTGTCGTCCGTCACCAGGTATATAGTTCTCTGGAACTTCCTTGAAGCCCTCTCTAAGAGCTCGGCCAACCCCCTGAGTTCTTCTTCGGAGTAAACGGCGCCTGTAGGGTTGTTAGGGGAATTTATGAGGACGGCACGGGTGCGCGGGCTCAAGGCCTCTTCGATCCGTTCAAGGTCCAGGGAGAAGTCCTCCTTGGTCTCCACAGGTACCATTACCCCCTGGTGGTTTTCGGTGTAGAACTTGAACTCCACAAAATAAGGGACGGGTACCACGACTTCGTCGCCAGGATCCAGGATGGTTTTAAGGACCACGTTCAAACCCCCTGCAGCCCCTACAGTCATCACCACATGGTCCTCAGTGAAGGGCAAACCTGTCTCCTCCTTGAGCCTTTCGGCCACATAGGCCCGAGTTTCGGAAAAACCGTGGTTCGGCATGTAACGGTGGGCTCCAGGGGTGGAATTGTAGGTCAAGAGCCTCAAGGCCTCCTTGAAGACAAGGGGCGGTTCGTCCACGGGGTTTCCAAGGGTGAAGTCGAAGACCTCTTCTTCTCCGTACCTCTTCTTCAAAAGGGCAGCCTCCTCAAACATCCTCCTGATCCAGGAGGAGTTTTCGACCATCTTTTTGACCCTCTCGGATATGACGTCCTTCATGGTAGGGCCTCCTTTAAGAAAATAAAAAAGCCATGGGCTTTTTACGCCCATGGCTCCCTGAGGCGGCAAACGCCCCTAGGGGCCTGGGCGTATCCTCCTAAAGTAATAAGGTAGAAATCCAAAGGCCTCGCACCACATGGCGTCTTTAAAGATGCCAGAAGGAAAGGGGAAAAGTCAAGGTTTTTGGCAGAAGGCCATAAGATGGGACATGCAGGATTTTGCGCTTTTGAGGAAATCTTACCTCATGAGAGTTCGGATGATGCTTGCCGTGCTTCTCCCTGACAGAGGGCATAGAAGTTGCTAGAAAAACGGCAGAAGACGCAAAGGAGGTGCCCCCATGAAGGTAAAGTTGGCATGTTTAGTGGTGTTTTTTGCCCTTTTTGGGGTCCTCAGGGCCCAAGAGGTGATAAAGCTCAAGTTCAGTTCGAGTTTTATGCCTGGTGAGCCTCCGAACATATGGGCGAACCACACCTTGGATTTGGTGGAGAAGAAGACAGGGGGTAAGGTCAAGGTGGAGCGCTTCATGGCAGGTGCCTTGGGTGGTCCCCACGAACAGCTCGGTTTGGTGAAGTCTGGGGCGGTGGACATAATATCCCTTCATGTAGACCAGTTCCCCCATGATCTTCCGCTTTTGCAGATCACCAACACCGAGGTCTTGGCTCCTGCTCCTTTGGCCCTGAAGAGGGTCATTGCCATTTTGCACGAGCTCCCTGACACCAAGAAGGTCCTTGAAGCTGAGCAACGCCGCAACAACATAAAGGTACTTCACCTTTACTGCAATGGTCCTACAGGGATAACGGCGCGGTTTGAGGGGAAAGGCCTTTCAGACCTGAAGGGCAAGAAGATAAACGCCATCGCACCTTTCCACAGGGAGGTGTGGAAGGAGATCGGGGCTATACCCGTGAACGTGGCTATTCCTGAGCTTTACGAATCCCTTTCGCGAGGGGTTATAGATGCCATATTCATGGCCACTGCGGCCAATGTGCCCCTTAAGTGGTATGAGGTGGCTAAGGCCCATTTCGTCTTAGGCGAACACACCATCTTCTCCACCCCTTTGGCCGTAAACCTCAAGAAATGGGAGCAGCTGCCCGATGACGTAAAGAAGGCCTTCCTTGAAGCTTCATACGAGACCGCTCAGTGGAGCGTCACAGAGCTGGACAAGATCTTGGAGGATACCTATAAGAAGTTCGACGAGAAAGGGGCAAAGGTGGTAAGGTTCCCGGAAGGGGACGTCAAGCGTTTTTGGTCCATATTGTTCAAGCATTCGACCGAGGACTGGATGAAGCGCTGTAAGGCCCAAGGCGTCGAGAAGGAAGCCCAAGTAGTCCTCAAGCACTGGGACCAAGTCCGTTGGGGCAAGGAGGTCAAGTAGTATATGCGGCCTTTCCTTTCTGCCTTGATATGGGCAGGGGCAGCTGCCCTTTTTGGGGCGATGGTCTTGAACGTGCTTGACGTGGTAGGGACCAAACTCATAGGCTCATCCATTCCCGGTACCATCGACTTCACAGAAGAATTCATGGTCTTTCTGACCATGCTGCCCCTGGCCCATGTGGCCTTGGAGGGGAGGCATATACGGTTTTCCCTTATCGAGGAACGATTTCCCCTGAGGTACAGGGCCCTCCTCAGGTCTTTTCAGGCGCTTTTGGCCTTTTTCATCTGCGCCTTCGTCTCCTGGAGGACCTATTACCACCTGATGGGGGTCATGGAGACGATGGAGCTTAAAAGGGGGGTGGATTTCCCGGTGTGGCCTGCTGCCTTTGTGGTCTCTTTTTCCTTTGCCTTGCTATCGGTGGCCTGGGTGTTGGTCTTTTTAGCGGTCTTGCGGGGAAGAAAAGATGGATCATAACGCTTGGTTAGGGCTTATATGTTTTCTGGCCATGCTCGGTCTGGTGACAATAGGGGTACCGGTCTTCATATCCATGCTGGTGATGGCATTTGTGGGATCACTGCTTGTGGCAGGCCCTTCCTTCACCTTTCAGCAGTTCACCGTAGCCCCTTATAACGTCACCTCTTCCTATGCCTTTGCGGTGGTGCCTTTGTTCATCCTTATGTCCTCCCTTGCGGCCAACTCCGGCATAGCCGAGGATGCCTTTGAACTTGCCAGGAAGTGGCTGGGCAAGGTAAGGGGTGGCCTCCTTATGGTGACCATCTGGGCCTCGGCCCTTTTTGGGGCCTCCTGCGGCTCAAGCATCGCTTCTGCAGCGGTATTCAGCAAGATGGCCTATCCCGAGTTGATGAGGCATAAATACGATCGCTACTTAAGCATGGGCTGTATTGCCGCATCTGGTAGCCTTGCTTCTCTGATCCCTCCAAGCGTAGGGGTGGTCATCATCTGCATCTTGGTGGAACAATCCATAGGGAAGTGCCTCGTGGCAGGGATCATACCGGGGTTGATCTTGGCATCCCTTTATATGGCCGCGGTACTAGTCTACGGCCTATTCCGCCCTGAAGCCCTTCCCAAGTTAAAGATAGAAGTGAGCTGGAGGGAGCGCTGGGCTTCCCTGTTGGGGGTCCTCCCCATATTTGTAACTGTAGTCTTCATCATCGGGGGGATGTACTTCGGGGTCTTCCCACCCACGGTAGGAGGGGCGATAGGAGCGGCTACCGTCTTGACCATCGCTTTGCTCAAACGGGTCCCGGCAAGCAGGATCCTCATGGCCTTCAAGGAGACCGTAGTCCTCAACGCCCAGATCTTCCCCCTTATAATTTCGGGTTTTTTGTTCTCGCGCTTCATGGCCATAAGCGGCCTTCCCAGGGCGCTAATGGACGCCATATCTCAGGCGGAGCTTTCACCCTATATGTTGATGGCCATGGTCATCGTCTTCTATTTGATAATAGGCTGTGTCCTCGAGTTCATGTCCATGGCGGTGGTCACTGCCCCTGTCATCTATCCCATGCTCCTCAAAGCGGGTTTTGACCCCATAGCCACTGTGGTCGTCTTGGTCTTCCTTTCAGAGATCGCCCTTCTTACCCCACCCATAGGGATGACATGTTTTGCCGTCTCGAGCATCCTGGGGGTAAGGCTGGAGGAGGCCTTCAAAAGCGTGGTCATCTTCTATGTGCCTTGTATGGTCCTACTGGTCTTGCTTGTCCTTTTCCCTGAGATAAGTACTTTTTTACCAAATTTATTTTACAAGTAGAGGGAGGTATGGAAATGAAAAGGCCCCTTTGGGTTCCGGATGAAGGAAGGAGAGAAAAGGCCAATATGACTGCCTTCATGCGTTTTGTCAACGACAAGTTGGGTACCTCTTTTAAGGACTATTTCGAACTTTACCGTTGGTCTGTACAGGACATACCCTCCTTTTGGGCCACCGTATGGGAATTCGTGAAGGTCAGGGCCTCAGAACCCTATGAGACGGTGGTAGACGACCTCAATAAATTTCCAGGGGCAAAGTGGTTTGTGGGGGCAAGGGCCAATTTTGCCGAAAACCTTCTGCGGAAGAGGTCAGAGGACACAGCCTTTGTCTTCAGGAACGAGCTCGGGGTGAGGCGTACCATGTCTTATCGTGAGGTTTACGATTTTGTCAGAAGGCTAGCCCTTGCCTTGAAGAGGGTAGGTGTGAAAAGGGGCGATAGGGTATGTGCCTATATGCCCAACATAGTGGAGACCCCCCTTGCCATGTTGGGCGCTACAGCCCTTGGTGCTGCTTGGTCCTCTTGCGGGACAGAACTGGGCGTTCAAGCGGTAATAGACAGGCTTGGACAGATAGAGCCGAAGGTCCTCTTTACGGTGGACGGATATCCTTACAAGGGGAAGCTTTACGAAGTAAAGGGGAACGTCGAGGAAATAATCGCCAATATACCGAGCCTGGAGAAGGTGGTGCTTGTGCCTTACGTGTTTGAAAAGCCTGAAAAGCCGAGGTCAGAGAAGGTCCTTTACCTTTCGGAGTTCCTCGAAGGGGTAGAAGGGGAGCTTACCTTTGAGCAGATAGGTTTTGACGAGCCCGTTTATATCATGTTCAGCTCTGGGACCACAGGTAAGCCCAAGTGCATGGTACAAGGGCTCGGCGTCTTGGTGAACCACTTGAAGGAGCTGATAATCCATGCGGACTTAAAGGAAGAAGACACCATAACCTATATGACCGCCCCTTCCTGGATGATGTGGAACTGGCTGATGAGTAGCCTAGCGGTGGGCTGCAAAATAGTCCTTTTTGACGGCAATCCCGCACATCCAGACCTCTCCACCATGTGGAGGTTGGTAGAGGAGGAGAGGATTACGGTCTTTGGGACAAGTGCTACCTACATATACATCTTAAAGGGGGAGGACTTCAGGCCCAAGGGGCGGTTCGACCTTTCAAGTCTCAAAGAGGTCCTTCAGACGGGCTCTCCCCTTTCGGCAGAGGGCTTCCAGTACGTGTACGAAGCCATAAAGGACGACGTCCACTTTAACTCCATTTCAGGGGGTACTGACATAAACGGCTGCTTCGCCATAGGAAGTCCCATATTGCCTGTCTATGCCGGTGAGCTCCAGAGCCCCGGACTTGGGATGAAGATAAAGGCCTACGATGAAAAGGGCCAGGAGATCTACGACCAGCAAGGGGAATTGGTCTGTGAGGCCCCATGTCCCTCTATGCCCCTTTACTTTTGGAACGACCCGGACTTCTCCAAATACAAGGAGGCGTACTTTTCCGTCTATCCAGGGGTATGGCGTCACGGAGACTACGTAGAGTTCCACAGCGACACCGGTGGGATCACCTTCTACGGGAGGTCTGATGCCACCTTGAAGCCTTCAGGTGTGAGGATCGGAACTGCAGAGATTTACAACATAGTGGAGAAGATCGAGGGGATAGTCGATAGCCTTGCCGTAGGCCAGAACTGGGAAGGCGATCAGAGGATCATACTTTTTGTCAAGCTGAAGGAGGGGCTTGAGCTTACCGATGAGCTGGTAGCGAGGATAAAGCGCGAATTGAGGGATAAGGCTTCGCCCAGACACGTTCCGGCCTTAGTGATACAAGCCCCTGACATCCCCTACACCTTTAACATGAAGAAGGTGGAAACGGCTGTCTCCAACATAATCAACGGGCGACCCGTGACCAATCGAGATGCCATAGTTAACCCGGAGTGCTTGGGCTTTTATGAAGAGGTGGCGCAGAAGTTAAAGGAGGGCTGAGGCTTCTAAGTCCCTATAGCCTAAGGGATTGCCGAGGTCAAATCCCTTGCCCTCAAGGATTACCCCTATGACCTTTCCGTGAAGGCAGAGCATCTGAAGGGCAGGGGTGTCGTCCCATTCGTCCCCTCCGCGCGTCCTTTCAAGCCATTCGAAGACCTCTGGCCAAAGGACCCAACGCCCCACTGCCTTAAGGACAGGTCCGCTTAAGGTTTGAGGTGGGTCTTCTCCCTTTGAAGACAGTTCCTTGATCTTAAAGCGACCCTCAGGGGTTATCACCGCTTCCTTTACATACCCTACCTTGCCGAAGAAGGGGAACCTTTCGGGCTTAAGTTCCAGAAGACCGACTAGGTTAACCCCCTTTGACGGGCTTAGGGTTTGAAGTATCTGCTCTGAGGCCGTCCTTTTGGCTTCTAGGTAAAAGTCGGGCATAAGCCATAAAAAGGGGTCTTCCCCTACTTCCCCTTTAGCCCTATAGAGGGCTTCCCCTGAACCTCGGGGTTCGGGTTGGAAAACTAGCTTCAACTCAGGGGCTTTTCCCAATTCTGCCCTTGCTTCCTTTGGCCACTCCTTTTCGAGGTAATGGATTAGGGAAGGCTTCCTCGGGCTTACAACTACCACCAACTTCTTAACCCCACAGAGGGTGGCTTCTTTTAGGGCATGATAGATCATGGGTTTACCTTTTACAGGCAGAAGCTCTTTTGGGGTCTTATCAGTTAGGGGTTTAAGCCTTGTGCCTTGACCCGCAGCGGGGATTACGGCGATTTGTATCTTTGACATCTTCAAGTGGCGGAGAGAGAGGGATTCGAACCCTCGATCCCGGTTTTAGCCGGGATACCCGCTTAGCAGGCGGGTGCCTTCAGCCTCTCGGCCATCTCTCCACCCCCTTTTAAGTTAGCAAAAAAGGAGGCCTGAGACAAGTTTAGGGGATCAGCCGACGATGTAGGTGGTCCCCACCGTATTGAGGATGAAGGCAGCTCCAAAGGCCTGAGAGAAGGCCTCTTTGGCCTCAAAGCCCGTACAGTGACACGGTACGATGTACTTAGGGGAAAGGGACTTTAGGTCCCATAGGGTCTTTTGGAGCCTTAA
>Ga0105162_1002203_pt1 | contig 10437 bp, 10 predicted proteins | sample JNZ201metaG_FD_81532 | JGI IMG/M metagenome (GOLD analysis project Ga0105162, IMG submission 81532) | Hot spring microbial communities from Jinze hot spring, China to study Microbial Dark Matter (Phase II) - JNZ 20120812A | ecosystem: Environmental > Aquatic > Thermal springs > Hot (42-90C) >...
TTAAGAAACCATACGACGAGATAAAGGAAATTCTGAACGCAACCTTCGAGTGGTGGGACGAGGAAGGGAAGTTCAGAGAAAGGCTTGGCGAGTTGATCTGGAGAAAGGGAATGAGGGAGTATCTGAAGGTTATTGGCAAATCCGCTGATGTGCGCATAGTGAAGGCTCCAAGAAACAACCCGTTCATGTTCTTCAGTAAGGAAGAATTGAGACCATCACCGTATATCGAGGAGTTGAAGAAGAGGGGGATGTTCTGATGGTGAAGACAGATTTTGGTCCGCCAAAGTATGAGTTGATGCTGCATCCAGTGATAAAGAAGAACTACGGGAAGTGGAAGTTCCACGAAGTTGTGAAACCTGGTGTGATAAGGAGAGTCGCTGAGAGCGGGGACGAGATTTACGTTGTTCGCTTTGGAACTCCGAGGCTTTTGAGCATTTTCACGATTCGTGAGCTCTGCGACATCGCGGACAAATACAGCGATGGCTACCTGCGATGGACTTCGAGGAACAACGTCGAGTTCTTTGTCACAGACAAAAACAAGGTGGATGCGCTCATCAAAGAAGTAAAGGAAAAAGTTGGCTTTCCATGCGGTGGAACTTGGGATGCTGTCACAGGTAAATACGGGCTTAGCAACATCGTTCACACCCAAGGTTGGATCCACTGCCATACTCCAGCTATTGATGCGTCGGGAATCGTGAAAGCTGTGATGGATGAGCTCTACGAATACTTTGTCGACCACAAGCTTCCCGCAATGTGCAGGATAAGCCTTGCCTGTTGCGCAAACATGTGCGGAGCGGTGCACGCTTCAGACATTGCCATCGTCGGCATCCATCGCACGCCACCTTTGCCAGATGACGACCTTGTGAGAAGAACTTGTGAGATCCCCTCAACAGTCGCAGCATGTCCAACTGGAGCTCTGAAGCCGGATATGAAGGCGAAGACGATCAAAGTCGATGTTGAGAAGTGCATGTATTGCGGTAACTGCTACACAATGTGCCCAGGCATGCCTTTGTTCGATCCAGAAAACGACGGAGCTGCGATAATGGTCGGTGGTAAGATAAGCGATGCCCGTAGAATGCCAGAGCTTTCGAAAGTCGTCGTGCCATGGGTGCCAAACGAACCACCAAGATGGCCAACGCTTGTGAAATACATAAAGCAAATTCTCGAAGCCTGGGCAAACAACGCAAGGAAGCACGAGAGGTTGATCGAGTGGGTCGACAGAATTGGTTGGGAAAAGTTCTTCGAGCTCACTGGACTTGAGTTCACGGAGCACTTGATAGACGACTACAGAATCACCCCATACATCTACAGCGAGCTCAGAACGACTACGCAGTTTAGGTGGTAAGTTTATATATCCACACTCTTACTTTTTTTGGTGGTCTGAATGGCTGAGGTTACTTACACTGAAGAGGAGAAAAAGAAGGTTTTGGATCAACTCAGCAAGAAGACATGGAAAATACCCGAGCTTGCCAAAATAACCCAGCTTGACAAGGCGAAGGTTAAGAAAATAGTCCAAGACTTGATCGATCAGGGAATCGCTGGCTATTGGTCTTCTGGCTCCACCACTTACGTTGCAACAAAGCAGTATATTGAGGAGCTCGAGAAAAAACGTGCTCAAGGTTAACGTTCGCAGTTTTCTTTCAAATCCCGTATTTTTTATCGAGGTATCTCGCATTCTTGCGGGAATTTCTAAGCTCGTAACCTTGAAACCCTTTGAACCTCGAAGTTTAGAAGCGGATTTCTGCAATAAAAACGGTTTAAGAGCTTTTTTACTCGAAGCAAGAGTGAGCAGAATTTTGAGCGACTCAAAGATCATTCCCGCGAGTTTGTTCTTCGTTGCAAAGGATAAGAGATTCGTAAGGGCAATTCAGAGACTTGAAAATAGAGTTCTCTCCGGTGCCATTGACTTTGAGAGAGGTCGTAGGAAGTTGATAAAGCTTGAGGGCGAAGCCTTTGGCTATCCAGAGTGTTGCGTAAAAGCTTACGCAAGGAGCAAAGGCGATTTTCCGCTCGAAACAAAGCTAATACTTGAATGTTTCGAGTTTGGAACGTTTGAAAGCTTGATCGACTCGTTAAAGAAATCGGAGGTTTGCTTTTTTCCCCAATTCTTCACAATGAACTTCTACCCGTGTCACGTGGATTGCAGGAGGGCTAAAGGGATCGGATTCAAGCTCGAAAAATTCCTTGGAAATTATGAAAACGCTTTTAGGCTAAGAACCATGCTCAACGCCCTATACTTGCTTCGAGTTGCCTACAAGAGCACTTTTTACAGTGGGAGTTTGAGCAAAACCGCAAGGGAGTTCTTTAGACAGCAGGAGAAGTACATTGTGGAGACACTAAGAGCAATCGCAGAGCTCGACTATGAGGAGTTCTCGAACAACTTCATAAGGAGAGCCTTGCTGAAATTCCAGCGATAAAGTTGATTGGCATCGGCAAAAGATTTAAATAAATAGCGAAGAAAGCAGTGAAGGGGAAGGGATGAGATTCTTTGTCATCGGGTTTGGGCAGGCGGGAGGAAAGATACTGGACATGTTCGTTGAAAACGAGAAAATGCGTGGTTCGAACACAAAGATGAGATGGCTAGCGGTAAACACAGCGAGAACAGATTTGGTTGGTCTAAAACATGTTCCGATGAAGGATAGAATTCTGATTGGTCAGACAGTCGTGAAGGGGCACGGAGTCGGCACGGACAACAAACTAGGCGCAAAAATTGCTCAGGATGAGATTGAAACGATTTTAAACGCTATAGATGAACGAGGGACCCACGATCTTGATGCCTTCTTAATAATAGCTGGTCTTGGAGGAGGAACTGGAAGTGGCGGGGCTCCTGTGCTTGCAAAACATTTGCAGGAGATGTATTCTGAACCAGTTTACGCCTTTGGCATTTTACCCGCTCCTGAGGAGGGGAAGCTGTATTCTCTGAACGCAGCGAGGAGCATGGTAAGCCTTATGAAATACGTTGATAACTTGATTTTATTCGACAACGGAGCGTGGAAGTTCGAGGGAATGAGTTTAAGAGAGTCTTTTGCAAAGATAAACGAGGAAATAGTTAGGAGAATAGCGTTGTTGGCAAGAGCTGGCGAGCCAATCGAGGAAAACCTTGTTGGTGAGATGGTTGTGGATAGCAGTGAAGTTATAAACACGCTCCGTGGTGGAGGGATATCTTCCATTGGATACGCTACAAGCTTGGCTGAGACCGATAAGAAGGGGTTTTCTCTCTTCAAGAAGAAAAAGGAGACGATGGAGACGATTGAAGGAGATAAGGCGATAAAAATCGCCTCGCTTGTTCGAAGAGCGGCACTCGGCAGATTGACCTTGCCGTGCAACATAAACAGCGCTGAGAGAGCTTTGATCTTAGTTGCAGGTCCTCCCGAGCATCTTGATCGAAAAGGACTTGAAAAAGCCAAAGTCTGGCTCGAAGAACAAATCTCAGGTGTTGAAGTCAGAGCAGGAGATTATCCAACGAGGAGAACGAAATATGTCGCAGCTCTCGTTTTGCTGGCGAACGTAACCGATGCACCAAGAGTTAAGGAACTGCAACAGCTTGCGCTCGAAGCCAAAGAGGGGATCGAGTCTGCGGAAAAGGAGAGGGTTGAGAAAACTCTTCAGTTGTTCGATGAAGACATAGAACCGCTTGTATGAAATTCGTTGTCGCTCTCACGGGAGCCAGCGGTCAAATAGTTGGCATTAGGTTAATAGAAAAGCTCTTAGAAAATGGGCACGAAGTCATTGCAATCGCAACAAGACCTGCGAAGATAACGATGAAAATCGAAACAAACTTTGACGAGGGTTATCTTAGAGAGATCGCGACGAAATTCTACGACGAAGACGAGATTTACGCTCCAATCGCGAGCGGTAGCTTCAAACACGACGGCATGGCTATTGTGCCTTGCTCAATGAAAACTGCCTCGAGTATAGCGTATGGGATAACTTCAAACCTCGTTACAAGGTCTGCAGATGTAACCTTGAAGGAGAGAAGAAAGCTTTTGATAGCGTTTCGTGAAGCCCCACTTCACTCTGCACATCTCGAAGCTCTTTTAAGGCTTTCAAACCTCGGAGTTATCGTTTTTCCTCTTGTTTTGTCTTTTTATTCGAAGCCGAAAACTATTGATGATCTCGTAAACTTCATCGTTGCGAGGATCATGGAACAACTTGGCGTTGAGGTGGATTACGAGAGATGGCAGTAAAGGCGATAATGGTTGGTGGAACAACGAGTAGTGCTGGAAAATCTTTGCTTGCAATGGCTTTCTGCAGAATTCTTGCAAAAAGGGGCTACGAAGTTGCACCATTTAAAGCGCAGAACATGAGCCTAAACTCTTTTGTTACAAAGAATGGCAAAGAGATTGCAATAGCTCAAGCGATGCAGGCATTTTCTGCTGGGATAGAACCGGACGAAAGAATGAACCCAATTTTGCTTAAACCAAAGGGAAATTTTGTTTCACAGCTCATCGTTCTTGGAGAAGCAGTTTGCGACGTAGATTCGAGGGAGTACTACAAACTCGTTCCAAAGCTTAAAAAAGTCGTAGAAAGAGCTTATCAAAGTCTTGCGGAAGAGTACGAAGTTATCGTAATTGAGGGCGCCGGAGGAATGGCGGAAATAAACCTATACGAGCGTGATCTTGCGAACATCTTCATTGCAAGATTCGCAAAGCCTCGGATCTTCCTTGTGACCGACATAGATCGTGGTGGTGCTTTTGCTTCGCTCTACGGAACTTATTCTCTCCTTCCGGAAGACATAAGGGCGATGATCGTTGGATTTATCATAAACAGGCTTCGCGGGAGAGAGGAGTTCCTCCTTGATGGGATAAAAAAGCTCGAGGATCTTTGCAGAGTTCCAGTTGTCGCAGTTATACCATACCTCGAAGCTCCGTTTCCCTCGGAGGATTCGCTGAGCATTGAAGATTGGAAAGGGGATGGTTTGATTGGTATCCTCAGACTTCCAAGGATAGCAAATTTCACGGACTTCGAACCGTTGCGAAGTGTTTCAAAGTTTGTCGATCTGAAATCGAAGCCAGACTGCGAGATTCTGATAATACCCGGTAGCAAGGATACGATCGCAGACTTGAAAATGCTGAAATCTTCACCAATTTACGAGGAGATAAAGAAGATTGCGGGGAAAAAGCTCATAATAGGGATATGCGGTGGCTATCAGATGTTGGGGAAAAAGCTCGTTGACTTTGGCGTTGAACACGGTTTTTTGAGTGTTGAAGGACTTTGCTTGTTGGATGCTGAGACGAGATTTGAAGAATACAGGAAGAGGACTGTTCAGGTTTCGAAAAAGGTCACGGGAAATGCGGAAATCATAAATCGGATCAAGGGTGAAACTGTCTGGGGATACGAGATCCACAAAGGTGTTACAACTTCATCGAAACCGATTTTCGAAGACGAGGGTTGCGAGAGCGACGATGGAATGTGCTGGGGCACGTATCTGCACGGGCTTTTCTGGAATCCAAACGTGATCAAAGCTGTCGGAAGTTACCTTGGGGTAAAGATCGAACACTCCGATGCACTCGAAACGCTTGTTCGTGAGGTTGAAAATAGATTAGGTCCCTTCCTTGAGAAACTTGTAAGCTGAGAATGCAGCAATCGCTCCATCACCGCAAGCGGTAACGACTTGCTTAAGCGGGTTATTACAGCAGTCACCAGCTGCGAAAACTCCGGGAACGTTTGTTCTCTGTTCTCTATCTACTTTGATGTAACCCATCACGTCTCTTTCCACACCAAGCTCTGCAACTACGTCGGTTGCGGGTCTCATTCCGATTGCAACGAAAACTGCATCGCACTCTATCGTAACCTCCTCCTTTTTATCCCGCAGGAAAATTATCGCCTTCTCCACCTTCTTTTTTCCCTCAACCCTTCTCAGGTTTGCGTTCGTAACTATCTCAACCCTTCTCTTAGAAAGCTCGTCGATCATCGCTTTCTCAACTCTCAAAGGAGACCTCGAGATGAGCTTGACGTCGCAACCTATATCGTGCAAGTAAATCGCATCGCTAACTGCTTCTTTTCCGCTCCCATATACGATGACTTTTTTTCCTCGATAAAGGGCACCGTCGCAGGTTGCACAGTAGCTTATTCCTTTTCCGATGAAAGCATCCTCGTTCTCAAAGCCAGCGCTTCTGTGCTTCCCACCTGTTGCTATTATCACTGCTCTTGCTTCGTATTCGCTTTCACCAATTAGCAAAAAGTTCTCGTCCTTTTTTAGAATTTTCTCGATCTTCTCCATTCTGATCTCCGCACCCGCTTTCAAAGCTTGCTCCTTCATCTTTTCAAGCAACTCGATTCCACTGCCTTCAAAACCTGGATAATTTTCGATCTTTGAGGCCATTGAAAGCTGTGAAACCGGATCGAAAGTTTCGAAAACGATAGTCTTCAGCCCATACCTCGCGGAGTAGATCGCAGCCGTTAACCCAGCGGGGCCACCGCCTACGATTGCAACTTCGAACATGTTTTCAATTTTTCTCTGAAAAATTAAAAATCTTTCCAGCCCTGCGTAATTTCAGAAGTGGAAGCAACGCTTAAATAAGAAAAATCCTTCAGAACAATCATGGTTAACAGAAAAACAAGAGTGCTTGTCGTTGACGATGATGAAGTTTTAATCGAGATCTACAAGATTTTTCTTCGAGACTTCGACTTGCTAACTGCGACGAACGGTGAGGAAGCGGTTAGAGTATACAGATTTTTCAAACCCGAAGTTGTTCTGATGGATATCTCGATGCCTGTCATGGATGGTGTGGAAGCGACAAGGGAGATCTTGAAAGTAGATCCCAGCGCCGTAATAGTAGGAGTTACAGCATTCGCAACCCAGCGTGGCGAGGAGCTGTTGAGAGCTGGTGCAAAAGAGGTAATCGGGAAACCCTTAAATAGAAAAACCCTTATCGACGTGATAACGAAGTATTTGAACTCAAAGGGGCAGAAATAGTTAAGAAATCATAGTTCACAGAGCTCTGCGACATTGAACGCAAATCTTAAATCTGCAATTCGGTAAGAGATAAGCATGGAATTCAGAAGAGAGGTAGAAGTCTCGAAGATTCTTATAGGAGGCAAGGTTGAGGAGAGCATTGTCGAGATTCGCTACGATCCACTAACGCTTCAGACGAGCAGAATCGTGAAGAAGGGGATCTCGTTGAAGAGCGAAAGTTTCGACGAGGAAATCGAGAGCACAAGGAGTTGGTGTCCGTTTTGTGAGGAAAGAATAGAAAACATGGTTTCGCGAGATCCGGAGATTATGAGGGGTGAGATTTGGAAAAGGGGTGAATGTAGGGCTTTCTCGAATCTAATTCCCTATTCGAAGTATTCACTTGTTTTGAGGTTGACTGAAAAGCACTTTTTAAGGTTGTCCGAGTTCAAAGAGACGCACTTCTTTGATGCATTTAAACTCGTGCAAGATTACATTAGAATGCTTCCAAACGAGAAGCTTTTCATAACCATTGGAATGAACTACCTGAAGCCAGCGGGCAGTAGCATAATGCATCCTCACATCCAATTCATCGCATCCGAGAATTCTCCAGACTACTTCGCGAGACTCGACTGGGGTGCGCTGGAGTTTATGGAGCGCAATGGGAAAGACTTCTGGAGCGTGCTTCTGGATCGAGAAAAAGGTGGTGAGAGATACATAGGTAGAACGAAGAAAACAGATTGGATCTCTGCTTTCGCTCCCAAGGGCTTTATGCACGTGATTGGAATACCCGAAGAGAAAGAGTTTTCGAAGATGAGCGATGAACAGCTTCAAGGATTTTCGGAAGGCATTGTGAAGATCTTGAAGTATTACGAAACCAAAGGCTTCAACGCATTTAACTTCACGTTCTTCTGCGCAGACAAGCTCGGGGATCACTTCAGAACGAACTTCCACATCGTTGCAAGGACGCCTTTTGGCAAATACTACTGGTGCGACGTCTTCTTCCCCAAGATATTCCAAGATGAGAGCGTTGTATTCTTCGCTCCCGAAGATTATGCGAAAGAACTGAGAGAGCTATGGTCGTCGAGTCGTATCTCTACGAGAAGCTAAACGGAGAAGTCCGTTGTAAAACTTGCTGGCACAACTGCAAGTTGAAGAACAATGGGTGGGGAATTTGCAAAGTCAGAAAGAACGAAAATGGAAAATTAGTGGTATACAACTACGGACTCGCATCCTCAATAGCCTTGGATCCGATTGAAAAGAAGCCATTGCACAACTACAAGCCTGGAAGCAAAGTTTTATCTTTCGGAAGCGTCAGCTGTAACTTCAAATGCGATCACTGCCAGAACTTCGAAATCTCCTTTTCGGATCTCAGCTATCCCTATCTCAGAAAGCTTAGTCCGGAGGATGTTTTAAGGCTTTGCAGAGAAAGAAAAGCAGATGGAGTTGCTTGGACTTACAATGAACCAGCGATTTGGCACGAGTTTGCCTTAGACTCCTCAAAACTCGTGAAGAGTCATGGATTCTTCGTCGTTTACGTTACAAACGGATACATGACCCCGGAGGCGGTGGATCAGTTCGATCAGTTCAAGGCGTTGGATGCTGCGAACGTCGATGTGAAGGCTTTTACACAGAGATTTTACAGCAAGATCTGCAAAGCGAAGCTTGAGAACGTGCTGAGAACTGTTGAGTATATGCATAAAAAAGGTGTTTTTGTGGAGATAACGTATCTAATAATTCCGGAGGAGAACGATAGCAGAGAGGAGATAGCTGAATTTGCGAGGTGGGTTGTATCGGTTGACAAAAGTATTCCTGTGCATTTTTCTCGGTTTCATCCAGATTTCAAAATGCTCGATAAACCGATGACATCAGTGAAGAAAATAGAGGAGGCGATTGAAATAGCAAAGAGCGAGGGCGTGGAATACGTTTATGCTGGCAACGTCTGGGGGCACAAGTACGAGAACACATACTGTCCGAATTGCGGCAAATTGCTGATCGAAAGAGAAGGCTTTTACGTAAGGAGAATCGATTTAAACGATACTCGATGCCCTGAATGCGGTTATAGGCAAAGAATAATCTTATAATTTTAAATTATTAACTTTGCTTAATGGAAACGATGATCTCTTGTGTCCCGAAGAGATCTTTGAACTCTTGCTCATATTTGAATTTCAACATCTTTTCCCCTCGATTGTTCAAGTATTTTTCCAGCTCGAGATCGATCATAATTGGAACGTCAACGTTTGCCTTCTGAAGTTCAGATCTCAGGATAGCTTTTGCTTCGGAAGCCATCGCAATCGCATCGCCGAGAATTCTCATAGCTTCTTCTGGATTATGGAAACCGTAGGAGTTTTCCGCTTGAACGAACACATGTCTGTAGAACGCTTCTATGTATAATTCCTTTGCAGTTTCGTATGCTTTCTCATCTATCTTAACTCCCTCGCTTTTCGCTTTGTTTGTGATTTCGAACAATTTTGTGGTCTCAGCTAGGTTGTAACCAGATCTTATAAGAAGGCTGATCGTTCTATCTTGGATTTCGAAAACTCTTTGCTTTAACCATTCCTTGCTCTGCGTATGACATTGCTTGCAAGTTCTGAGGTCTTTTTTCAAAGGACTCGCAATCAAGTGATCTGCAATCTTGTATTCACCAATTTTCACGTAACCCATATGACAGTCCGCGCAAGCAACTCCTGCAAGCCAGTGTGTGGAATTCCTTGCATAGAGTTCAAACTCTGGATGTCTTATGAATCCTAGTTTGAAGCCTGTGACTTTTTGCGTCCACTCTTTGTGGGAATCATTTGATCTAATCACAGCTATTATCTTTTCGATACTGATATCGTTGAGGGATTTGCTATAATTCCACGGGAAAAAGAGACCTATAGGCTTCATCTTCTCATCCCTTGGAATTATATAGGTTGAATGGCATTGTGCGCAAACGAGGCTCCTCATCAGCGAGTTTGGTAAGTTATTTGGATCGTATCCCATTTGTTTCAATGCATTGCTGAGTGTAAAATCTCTGCTTATCTTTAGCGAAGCGTCTGGTCTATGACAATCTGAGCAGGAATCTCCGAGCTCTTTATGCTTTTCTGGAATCCAAGCAAGAGCTTCGAAGTATGGTGTTCTGTAGTAAGCTAAGCCATGCTCTTTTTCGAGCTTTGGAGCATATGGGCTTTTACAACTTAAACAAACACCCCCAGGTGCCACTCTTGACTTGTCAATTTCTATTTGATCTATTATTCTGTAATAATGCCCTCTTGGAACGTTGTATTCGATTCCAAATCCCCAGCCGTGGTAGAGAAGCGCTAAATACGGAAATTCAGAAAGCTTGTCATAGATAATCAAATCCTCATCCCAACCTTTCTGATATTTGCTTTTGTTCATCGGCGACGGTTTTGAGTTAAGCATAAATCTCTCGTAATGCAAAGGATAAGCTTTTGCCCAAACGGGAGGATCAAGCTCATTTTCGGGGATCTGGTAGTAGGCAGTTCTGAACTCAATCCCTTTTTCTGGAGCGGCACAAAGTAGGAACAAAGCAAATCCAAAAA